>OHKV01000906.1_pt1 | contig 11419 bp, 10 predicted proteins | sample 1568951 | NCBI WGS metagenome assembly OHKV01 (sample SAMEA3879528, study PRJEB24766) | human gut metagenome | biome: human-associated habitat; feature: feces | place: USA | collected 1985/1987
CTTTGGGAGCCGGGCGCACTGTTGTGTTATTCTTCTTCTCGTCCATCGTCCTCATCCTCCGGGTCAAGGGTCACCTCACCGGTCGTATCCGGCTCTGCCTTGCGGGCAAAGCGATCCAGCAGGCGGGGCATCTTCTTTTCGGGCTGATACTCCTGAAAATCGGTTTCCTCCGGTGCAGCTTCCGGGGCAGCCTTCTTTGCCCTGGGCCCACGCACCAGCCAGATGCCGCACAGGATCAGTGCCACACAGAGCACGACCTCGGGCAGTTGATCCATCACCAGATAGATGGCCCGCCATACCGGAGCCTTCTGGCCCCAGCGCCACAGGATATCGCCCAGCGTGTTCATAATGATCTGCTCATAGGCGATCAGCGCACCGATGGCGATCAGGCACCAGCCCACCAGCTTGTGGCTGTCCATCATCATCCGGGCAAGGCGCTTGTCCTGCGGGTCGAAGTGGACCAGATAATCGTCCTCCGGGGCGGTGCCCATGCTGATTTGGGCACGCAGATTGAAGGTGTCGAAAAAGCTGTACATGAACACCACCAGCAGCGCAAACGCGACGGGCGGAATCAGTGCGGATGCCATGCAGATGGCAGCCGCCATCAGCACCAGCGAAAGGCCGCGCTTCATATATCCCTGATACATCTGGCCTGCGCCCGGGATAAAGGCGAACAGCAGGGTCAGGATGCCATTTTTCTTCATAATCATTCCCTCATTTCTCTGTATTCGGGGTGTTACCCGCGATCTTATCGGTCACATCCGTGAGCAGCTTGTGGAGCAAAGAGGAGCCTTCGCCGGCATAACGGCGGTCCTGTTTTGTCTCCACGGGTCTCCCCAGCTGTTCCGGCGCGGCCTGCGGTCGGTCGTCCTCAATGGGGCGGTATTGCGGGGTGTTCTCCGGGGCCGGGTCATTCCGGCCAGGCTCCCAGAGCTGGCTCTGGTCAGTTTCCAGCACGGTCTCCCGCCCGGCACCATACTGGGTGATCTGCTGCAGCGCCCCGCTCCGCCACAGGGTCAGGGCCAGCACAGCGGCCACACCGGCCACGGCAGCCCTGCCATAGGTATTCTGCATCAGGCGGGCCCAGATCGTGCCCATCACCGCACCCTGCATGCTCTTTGGCGGTGTTTCCAGTGCGTCGGCAGTCAAAAGGGCCGTGTAGCGGTCCATGCACTGGTCACAATAGGAGAGGTGTTCGGCGGCTTCCAGCCTGCCCAGCTCATCCAGCTGGCCGTCCATCATGGCCCGGAAGCCCGCGTCGGTCATGCAGCCATCTTCACGAAACAATTCCATCTTCGCTCCTCCTTTCCTGACGGATCTGCTCCGCCAGCATTTTCTTTGCCCGGTAGATCTGCGCCTCCACCGTCTTTTGGGGCCTGCCGCAGAGGGCTGCCGCCTCGGCAGCGGTGCGGCCCTCCAGCAGCATCAGGCGGCAGGGGGTGCGGTACGGCTCCCGCATTCCCAGGATCTTCCCGGTCAGGGTCTCCTCGCTCATGGCATCCAGCACCTGCTGCTCCGGGTCGGAGCCGGGCGGCGCGCCTTCCAGCGCAAGGATATCATCTCCCGGGGTGTTCACCCGGCGCACCCACGCACTGCGCAGGTAGTCCTTGGCTTTGTTGGAAGCGATACGCGCCAGCCACTGCTTTTCGTACCCGGGCGGGCAGCGGTCAATGGCCCGCCACGCGGCCAGAAAAGTCTCCTGTGCCAGATCCTGGGCATCGCCCTCGTCCGGCACCAGCTGGTGGCAGACCGTGTAGACCAGCCCCTGATACTGCCGCACCAGCGCATTGAATTCCAGTGTTGTCAACGGTCCGCATCCCTCCTTTCCTGCCGCTCTGTAATTGAATACGAAACAGAGCGCGGTTTTCCTGCAAAAAATTTAAAAAATATGGGGAGCTGGCGCAAAGCGCCTGAGAGGTTCTTCTTTTGCAATGCCTCAAGTTATGCTATACTGTTATTATACTATAAGAAGGAGGCGGTTTCCATGGGGAGAAGCACCAAACAGGCCCTGCTGCAGGCGCTTTCGGCGGCAGAGGGAGCCTATATCTCAGGCCAGCAGCTGGCCGAAGCACTGGGCGTGAGCCGCGCGGCTGTCCACAAGGCGGCACAGGCGCTTTCGGCCCAGGGATACGCGCTGGATTCCGCCCCGCGCCGGGGCTACCGGCTGGCAGGCGGTGACCCCTTCTGCGCCGATGCGGTGGGCCCCTACCCCGCCCCCATTCACCTCTACGACACGCTGCAAAGCTCCAACCTGACGGCCAAGCAGCTGGCACTGGGCGGTGCACCCCACGGCACGCTGGTGCTCACGGCCCATCAGCAGGCGGGGCGCGGGCGGCTGGGGCGGCGGTTTGAAAGCCCTGCCGGGAAGGGGGTCTACCTCTCCCTCATCCTGCGGCCCACCCTCTCTGCTGCCGATGCCCAGAGCGCGACCATCAGTGCGGCGGTGGCCGTGGCCCGGGCTGTCAAGGCCCTGTGCGGACTGGAACTGGGCATCAAATGGGTGAACGACCTTTACTATCAGGGCCGCAAGGTCTGCGGCATCCTGACCGAAGCCGGAACCGACATGGAGAGCGGCCAGCTGGAATGGCTGGTGGTGGGCATCGGCCTCAACCTGACCACCTCCCCTGCCGACTGGCCCGGGAGCTGCTCTCCCTCTGCCCGGCCTTCGACTGTCTGGACGAGTACCGGGCCCGCTGCTTTGTGCCGGGCCACTGGGTCACCGTCTGCACCGGGGCCGAGACCTATGCCGCAAAGGCCCTTTCCATTGACGATGCGGGCCGTCTGGTGGTGGAGCGCGAGGGCGGCAGGCAGATTCCCCTGCAGCACGGCGAGGTCAGCATCCGACCCACCTCCACAACATGAAAAATGACCCCTTCCGCCACGCCGACGCATGACGGAAAGAGTCATTTTCTTTTAAGAGATATGTACCGCTTCCAGCACCCTGATGCCCTCCTGCTCCATCACGTCGCGCAGGGCCTCGAGGTAGCCGGGCTTGTCCACCTTGTTCTCAATGCAGCAGGTCAGCACGCCGTGCAGGCTGGTGACCTCCATTGCAAGGGACGCACCGTCCGGCAGCACCCAGGTCTGGAAATCGGTCAGGTACGCTTCCAGCTCCGGGCTGTGCGGCAGCAGCGGGCTGCCGATGTAGCTGACCCAGAAATCTGCCGGGAAGCCGCTGATGTACTCGCCCATCTGGAACACACGCTTCTTGATCTTGAGCGCGGCCTTCTGCCGGAACACCTGATACACCCAGCCCATCTGTTCGGCCATGCGGAACAGGCGGCGCTCCGGGGTCAGGCTTTCCCGGATCTCATGGTCGAGCCGCTTTGCAAAGCTGTGGAGCCGGGCCTGCGGTTCCAGCTGCAGGGACAGCTGAAAGGACGCAATGCAGTTGTACAGGGCATGCGGCACCCCCAGCGCCGCGCGGGTGTCGGCGGCATAGCTGTACACAAGGTCGTTCTTTTCCAGATACCGCTGCGCTGCCTGGCAGGTCAGCCCCATGAGGGCGCTGAAGGGCTTCACGCCCTCCTTCTGCGCCAGATCCACAAGGCTCTGCCTGTCCAGCCGCAGCCGCTGGAAATGGGGCGTGCCTTCGTGGATCTGCAGCACGTCCTTCTGCATGTCGTTGGCCACCTGGCTCTCCGGGTAGCGGGCCAGCAGCTGTTCCACATCATAGGGCGGGTCAGAGGCAAGGGCCTCGCACACAAAACCGGCGTTGGAGCGCAGGTTGCAGTAGAGCTTGAGCAGCAGGGTGAAAAAGGGCGCGCTGCCCCGGCCATCGGCCAGGAAGTGGAACCAGTCCAGATAGACCGTGTTCCCCTCATAGCCCAGCGAGAAGAGATAATCGTTCGTCTCCTCGGGGATCTTTGGCTGGGCGCTGCCCTGCCGCACACGGCAGGGGGCAGTGTTGGGCTCCAGACGGGCCTCCCGCTTTTCCCACACCACATGGCAGAAATAATACTCTGCCAGCGGGCGGGCCGCATCCAGTGCCTGCTGCAGAAGAGCCGGGTCAACGGCCTCCTTCAGCGTGGCCTGATAGCGGCAGAGGACCTGATTTTCACGGTAGTAGTAGACGATGCCCTGAAACACCGCACGCTGCTCTGCATTCATCCGGAATTTACCCCGCGTTCTCAGCCAGATAATCGGCCAGATCGCCGATGGTCACAAAGTTGCGCAGCTCCTTTTCGGGGATGCGCAGACCAAAGGTCTCTTCCAGATCGGCCACGACGGTCAGGATCTCCATAGAGGACAGATCCAGATCATCCATCATCACGCTGTTTTCGTTGACATCCTCGGGCGAGATCTCTGCCACATCCTCCAGAATTGCCAGGATCTGAGACATGATTTCTGCTCTTTCCATCAAAAAATCTTCCTTTCCGTGAGGGATTTTTTATCGCCTGCAAGGGCGCAGTTTCAGTATGCCACGCGCCGGGCCGGTTTAGCCAGCCGGCGGGGCACTCCTGTGTTTTATAATACCTGTTTTATGGAGGAAATGCAACACACCGACCGCCCGGTTTTGCGCTTTTTTTACAATTTCCGCGCTTACCTGCGCAGCAGCTTGCCCATGGCGTTGCGGGGCAGGGGCTCGGCGCTGAACTCCACCGCCGTGATCCGCTGGTACAGCGGCAGGATACGGTTCAACCCGGTGATAAAGGCCCGGACCTCTGCCTGCTTTTCCTCGGCACAGCAGATCAGCGCGCCGATCTTTTTGCCTATCTCTTTGACCACGCACTCCTGCACCTCAGGGCAGGCGTTGAGCTTTCTTTCCAGCTCCTCGGGGCTGACGTTCTCGCCGGTGCCCAGAATGATCAGGTTCTTCTTCCGGCCCACCATATAGTAATAACCGTCCTCGTCCTCACGGGCCAGGTCGCCGGTGTGGAGCCAGCCGTCTTTGTCGATGATCTCGGCGGTGGCCTCGGGGTCTTTATAGTAGCCCAGCATCACACAGCCGCCCCGGATGCAGATCTCGCCGGTCTCATCCAGCTTGTACTCGCAGTGGCCGTCCGGCTTGCCCAGCGCCCGGATATGGGGCTCTGCCTGAGCGTAGTTCACCAGACCATCGCCGCAGGTCTCGGTCATGCCGTAGCACTGGGTGATGTACATGCCGTTTTCCACCAGACCCAGCAGCATCTCGCTGTCGAACATGGCAGAGCTGCCGCAGGGGTTCCACAGGCCGTTCAGCTTATCGGCGCGGCCGCGCTTGACATCCTTGTAGATGCTCTCCATCAGCACCGGGGCCACGGCAATGGAATCGCTGTGCATCAGGCCCAGATCCCGGTAGAAATTCCGCAGGTCACTGCAAAGGTTCAGGGCCCAGCCCTTGAAGGGCCAGGAGAACAGGCAGATAAAGGTGCCCAGATGGAACAGGGGCAGGATGGCAAAGTTGCTCAGGACATCGTTTTTGTCCTCGGGCAGCTGCCGGTGCTTGAAGTCCAGCAAGTGGTCGCCCATGGCAACGTGCATCTGCATCACGGTAAAGAAGTTCCGCTCCGCCAGCATCACAGCCTTGCTGCGGCCGGTGGTGCCGGAGGTGAACAGCATGACCATCAGGGCATTGGGGTCGATCTTCTTTTCCAGCCCGCCGGGCGCGGTGTCCTTCCAGACATCCATCGGCCGCAGGCGTTCCCCATACGCAGCCTCCAGCTGGTCACGGCAGCCGTAGTCCACCCCATCGTTCAGGATGAGGGCAGGCTCTGCCAGCTCCAGCTCCCAGCTCAGTTCGTCCCAGGTCTTTTTCTGGTTCATCGTTACCAGAACAGCCCCGGCCAGCACAGCGCCAAAGGTATTCACGCCGTACTCATAGCAGTTCCGGCTCAGCAGGACCACCCGCTTGCCCTCCACCTCCGGGATGTTCCGGGCAAACCAGGCAGCAGCGCGGCGGATATCCTGTGCATACTCGGCATAGGTCTTTTCCTTCACGGTGCCGGTGGCATCCTCTACCCAGCGGAACGCCACCCGCCCGGGGAATTCCTGCTCCATTGTCCGGGTGACAAGATCATAGACATTGTTTACCATGGTCTGCTCCTTTTTCTCCCGTTTGGTTTTACCTGCGCAGCAGCTTGCCCAGCGCGTTGCGGGGCAGGGGCTCGGCGCTGCATTCTACAACGGAGATGCGCTTGTACATGGGCAGGGTGCGGTTCAGCTCGGTGACAAAAGCCTTCACCTGCTGCTGCTTGTCATCCTCACAGCAGACCACGGTGCCGATCTTCTTGCCCATCTCCTTGACGATGCACTCCTTGATGGCATCGCACTTGCCCAGCAGCTTTTCCAGCTCCTCGGGGCTGACGTTCTCGCCGCTGTCCAGAATGATGAGGTTCTTCTTGCGGCCGGTCATATAGTAGTAGCCTTCCTCGTCCACGCGGGCCAGGTCGCCGGTGTGGAGCCAGCCGTCCTTGTCGATTGTCTCGGCAGTGGCCTCGGGGTCCTTATAGTAGCCCAGCATCACGCAGCCGCCGCGGACGCAGATCTCGCCGGTCTCGTCCACCTTGACCTCACAGAAGCCGTCCGGCTTGCCCAGGGCACGCAGGTGGTCGCCCTCCTGGGTCACGTTCAGCAGGCCATAGCCGGCCAGCTCGGTCATGGAGTAGCACTGGTTGATGTAGAAGCCATTCTTCACCAGATCGCTCAGGATGGCGGGATCGAGGATGGCAGAGCTGCAGCTCAGGTTCCACAGACCGTTCAGGCGGTCGGCATGGCCGCGCTTGACCTCGTTGCAGATCATCTCCACCAGCACCGGAGGGGTAGACATGGCATCACTGTGCATCAGGCTCATATCCCGGCGCAGGTCGCGGGCATCACAGCAGAGATTCAGGGTCCAGCCCTGCACGCCATAGACAAAGTAGCAGATGAAACCGGCCAGATGGAACATGGGCACCAGCGTAAAGTGGCTGAAGGTCTGGTCGAGGTACTGGGGTACCAGCCGCTCCTCATGGTCAAGGACGGACTTCAGGCCATCGATGTACATCTGGCAGGCGGTGAAGTAGTTCTTCTCGCTCAGCATCACGCCCTTACTGCGGCCGGTGGTGCCGGAAGTGAACATCAGCATCAGCAGACCTTCGTGGTCGATGCGGTTGACCATCTCAGCCTCAGGGGCAGCGGTCCAGGCATCCATGGGGCGGAGCCGAGCGCCGTAAAGCGCTTCCAGCTGGGCGCGGTAGCCGTAATCGATGCCATCATTGAAGATGAGATCCGGCTCCACCATACCCAGCTCATACTCCAGCTCGGCCCAGGTCTTGCCCTGGTTCAGGGTCACGATGACAGCGCCTGCCATCATGGTGCCGAAAACGACCGCGCCGTACTCATAGTTGGTGCGGCTCAGGATGACGATCTTCTTGCCCTTGGGCTCGCCCAGCTCCTGCTGCAGGTAGCCGGTCGCTTTGCGGATATCCTGCACATACTGAGCGTAGGTCTTTTCCACCACCGTGTCCTTGCCCTCCACATAGCGGAACGCCACACGGTCAGCATACTTATTCTGCATCGCAGAGATCATATCAAAAACGGTCATCGGCATATTTGCCACGGTCACAACTTCGTTACAAGCCTTGTTTGCCATTATTTTACACTCCCTGTTTATTTTTGTTAAATTATTTCCTTTTGTTTCCGCCAAATGGAATCTTCTGGGCACTCTAGCCTAGAGTATACCGCATAGAGGGCTTAAATGCAAGATTTAATTGCACAAATATGCAATTTAAACTTGCAGTCAATCTGTGCACCCGGATGTAAATCCTGCCTTTTGTTGCGGGCAGGCCGTGAGTGTGGTACACTTTTCCCGGTATCCGCCTACCGTGCTTTCTCCCTGCGTTTGATTGACAGCAAGGGCAAAAAGCATTATACTTATTATAAATATCTCTAATTTTTAACATGATGCGCCAAAAATCCGGCAATTCTGCCATCCCGGGGCGGGGTGCGGCGCAGAGGAGGACCTTTTTATGGAGGGAACCAAACGCCGTGCCGCAAATTCGCTGGGCATGTTTGACCTGCTCAAGGGTGTCGGCATGCTGACCATCGTCTTTGCCCACACCGGTGAGCTTTACCCCATGGGCGATGCCAGCCACATCAACCCGCTGACCTTTTTCATGTTCGCCTACCGCGAATCCCTGATGGCGGCCTTTTACATTGCCAGCGGCTACGGCTTCCGCAAGCGCTCCATCGGCAAGTGCATCGACCAGCAGTTCAAAACGCTGCTCAAGCCTTACATCTATACAGGCATTGCCACCACCGTGTTCCATTTTATCATCCATTACAGCCTGTTCGGCAGCCTGCACAACGCCACCTACGAGACCTACAAGGTGCTGGGCGGCTTTGCACTGGGCCTGCCCCACACGGCCACCTATTTCGGCCAGCTGTTCTTCTCCTGCGGCCCCATGTGGTATCTGCTCTCGCTGATGATCGCATGGATCCTGCTGGATCTCATCCTGAATATCTTCCCGGAGCAGTACATAAACTGGGCGGTGCTGGGTACCATGCTGTTAGGCTGGGGCATCTGCATCACCTGGGAGGCTCCTTTTTGCATCGGCCAGGGCATGGTCACCGTTCCGGCTCTGTATGTGGGATACCTTGCCAAGAAGTATAAGATCTTTGAACAGCCTTTCTCGCCCCGTCTGCGCGGCGGGATGATCGCGGCAGCGCTGGCTGTGGCCGCACTGGTGCTTCTTACCAAGAGCACCGACTGCGTCTCGATGGCCGAGTGGACCTTCGGCCCCGTGAGCATCCTGCTGGATGCCGTAACGGGCCTGGGCATCCTTTCCATCGTCATCTGGTTCCAGCGCAGGGTGGAGAACGTTGTCACCCACGCCATCCAGGCCATTGGCCGCCGTTCGCTGTTCATCTTCTGCGTCCACACTGTGGAGCTCACGGCTATTCCCTGGTACCTGATGCCCCAGAAGTTTGCGGCTCACCCGGTGCTGGGCATGGTGCTGCAGTTCACCCTTTCGCTGGGCTCCACCCTGCTCATCTGCGAGCTGCTGGTGCGCCGCCGGGACCTGAAGTTCTGGCTCACCTCCCGCCGGGAGCAGAAGGCGGCGGAAGCGCCTCGCCGGCGCAGCGCCCGCGCCGAAGCGCCTGAGCGTCATTTTGCGGCAAAACACTGATTTTTTGCAGAGGGTGCACCCTCTGCTGAAGTGAAATAATATTATGAGGAGAATCCGGTTATGAACAACGCAGCTCCTGAGAACACTGCGGCTCTGCAGGAAAAGATCGCCGAGCTGGAACAGCAGCTCAAGCTTTCGGACGAAGGTGCTTCCCATCTGGCAGAGCGCTGCCTTTCCCTGGAACAGAAGGTGCAGTCCTACCTTGCGGCACACCCCCAGCGCGAGATGCACACTGACTCGCCCACTCTGCTGCAGCCGCTGCTCTATTATGATGCAGGCTTCGGCTTTTCGGAAAAGGACACCCTGACCGCGCCCGACTGCACCACCGACGAGCTGACCGGTGCCGTCACCGCGACCTTTGAGCTGCCGGTGGCCGTGCAGGCCCTGCGGTTCGACCCGGGTGAGCTGCCCTGCTGCATCACCAACCTGATCTTTTCAGACGACCGCATCATCTGCGTGCCCACCAACGGCCTGAACCTTTCCGGTGGAAGCACCCTGTTCCTGGGCGACGATCCCAACTACCGGCTGGAGGGCACCACCCACTACCCCGCCGGGATGAAGCTGGTGGTGAGCTACGGCTACTTCCCGCTGGAGACCCTGACGGACGAGCCTTTGTTCTGCGCCGTGCTGCAGGGCGTGCAGCAGCTCCAGCTGCGCAAGGACAGCGAAAAGCAGCATATCCAGCAGCTGGAGCAGAATGCCGCGGCCCAGCAGCAGATGGTGGCCGCCCTGCAGCAGGAGATCGCACAGCTGCACCAGAAAAACGCCGATCTGCAGGCCCGGAGCAATGCCTACGAGACCTCGCTGGAAAGCGTGTTTTCCAGTAAAAGCTGGAAGCTCACTGCTCCCATCCGCAGCCTGATGCGCCTGTTCCACCGTGGAAACTGAGAAGCGGAACGGAGGAACAGCCATGTATAACAATTACACCCCCCTGCAGCAGCGTCAGCTGGCCCTGCAGGAGTACAGCAACACCCAGAGCACCTATCTGCTGGTCTGCGCATCGGCCCGCAGCACGGCCCTGAAAGCCACCCTGACCGACCAGCTCCACCGCAAGTTCCGGCTGGTGGACCGGCTGGGCGGGGAGCTGACCGCAAGCGTGGACGGCGTGCTTCTGGCCGCCGAGGACGTGGAGCTGATGTCCACCGCCCTGATGTACTTTGCCAAAGCCCTGCAGGATGGTGCGGATTACGCCGTCTGCAACGCTGTGTTCGGCTTTGGCGGGGCGACTGCCCTCTATCAGAGCCAGCCGCTGCAGGCGCAGAACCGCTGCGCCGTGGTCAGCCGCACCCTGTTGGAGCGCTGCCGCGCCGCCGCCCATGACCCCGAAAATGTGCCTGAGCTGCTGGCGCTGGCCGCGCAGCTCTGCACTAAGCCCACTCTCATCCCGCAGGCCCTGCTCCACTACGAGCGCGGCATCTGCGCCGAGGATGCGTTTTCGGCCCACGGCAAACGTGCCTTTATTATGAGCCATGTGCTGGATATGACCGGCGCACCCATCGTGCTGGTGAGTGCCGTGCCGGTACTGCGCAGCATGGGGTATGAGGTACTTGTGCTGGGCCCCAGTGATGGCGGCTCCCTGCATCTCTTCCTGGATGCCGGGGCCTCGGTCATCACCCGGTCGTCCTGCCGCAATGTCTCCGATGCCTGGGGCATGGCCCTCTGTGCCGACTTCGTCATCGCCAACACGGTGGTCATGGCCCGGGCTGTCCGTGCCCTGAGCGGCACCGCCGTGCCGGTGCTGTGGTGGCTCCACGATGCCTTTGCAGGCTACCCCCACATTGCCCACCAGATCCCCACCCAGCTGGGAGAGAATGTCCGGGTCTACTCGGTGGGCAGCCACGCCGCCAACGCCATGCACGCCGTGCGGCCCGAGTTCGAGATCCGGCCGCTCATCTACGGCCTGCCTGATTACGCGGCAGAGAACTTTGTCCGCACCGATCTGGGCTACAACCACGGCCGCCCGCTGTTTGCCACGGTGGGCTCCTTTGAGCGCCGTAAGGGCCACGATATCTTCTGCAAGGCCATCCGCCTGCTGCCGCCCGAGGTACGGGAGAAGGCCTCCTTCCTCTTTGTGGGCCAAGCTGCTGACAAGGAGATGATGGACTCCGTCCGCACCCTGACCGCAGACTACCCGGAAAACGTGTACTACTGCAAGCGGCTCACCCGTGACGAGATCAAGAGCCTGATGGAGCAGTGCACCGGTTTGGTCTGTGCTTCCCGCGATGATCCCATGCCCACCTTTGTCACCGAGGGTCTGATCTTCGGCAAGCCGTCCATCGTATCGGAGCACACCGGCACCGCCGGGCTCATCTCCGAGGGGCGGAACGGCT
>OHKV01000914.1_pt1 | contig 11309 bp, 5 predicted proteins | sample 1568951 | NCBI WGS metagenome assembly OHKV01 (sample SAMEA3879528, study PRJEB24766) | human gut metagenome | biome: human-associated habitat; feature: feces | place: USA | collected 1985/1987
TATACTAAAAAAAATAAAAATGCTATTTAAAATAGCATTTATTTTTCTTTTAAATCGAAAATCATTTTTAAAGCACTCTTTTCAAGTCTAGAAACTTGTGCTTGTGATATTCCTAATTCTTCTGCAATTTCCATTTGTGTCTTATTGTCATAATACCTACTATAAATAATTCCCTTTAATCGATCATTTAATTTAGCAATTCCTTCTTCAATAATCATTTTATTGAGTTTGGTTTCTTCGCTTTCCGCATTGTCTGCTATTTGATCAATTAAATAAATTTCATCACCACCATTATTATAAATTGGTGTATAAATAGAAACGGGTTCCTGAACAGCTTCTAAAGCAATAACAATATCAATTGTATCAACACCAAGATACTCTGCCATTTCCTCAATTGTTGGTTCCTTACCACTTTCCATAAAATATTTTTCTTTATATTGAAGAGCTCGATACGCAGTATCTTTAATGGATCTACTAATTCGAACGACCGAATTGTCTCTTAAGTATCTTCTAATTTCACCAACAATCATCGGTACCGCATAAGTTGAAAATTTAACTCCATGTGAAAAATCAAAGTTATCAATTGCTTTAATTAATCCCATCGCTCCTACTTGAAATAGATCATCTAGGTCTACCCCTCTGTTATTAAATTTTTTGATTACGCTTAAAACTAGTTTAATATTACCTTCCACTAGTCTATCTCGAGCCTCATAATCACCATTTTGACTTTCTTTGATTAACATCATTGTTTCTTCTGGTGGTAGCACTTTTAGTTCTAAAGTATTTACCCCCGTAATTTCTACTTTATTACGCATAAATTCACCCTCCAAATAAAGTATGCGTAATTATTGATGATTTTATGCATTTTTTTATTATTTTATAAAATGAAGCAAATTATAGGATGAAAAATATTAGGCGATTTTTACTAATTGTTCAATATCTTGACGCATCTTTTCAATTATTCGTTTTTCTAGTCGAGATATGTATGATTGTGATATTCCCATCTTATCAGCTACTTCTTTTTGGGTAAGAGGCTCTACTCCAAATAATCCATATCTCATAATAATAATTTCTCTTTCTCTTTTTGACAATCTATCTAAAGCATAATATAAATTTCTAATATCTTCTTCTTCTGAAAGTTTTGTTAAAGCAAGCGGTTCACTAGAGCCAATAATATCTGATAAAATCATCTCATTTCCTTCGGAATCAATGCTTAACACTTCATCTAATGAATACTCTTGGCGACTTTTTTGGGTTTTCCTTAAATACATTAAAATTTCATTTTCAATACAGCGTGAAGCATATGTAGCAAGTTTTATGTTTTTTTCGGGTGAAAATGTTTTTACCGCTTTTATAAGCCCTATAGTTCCTATTGAAATTAAATCCTCTACTCCCACTCCCGTATTGTCAAATTTTTTTGCTATGTATACAACAAGTCTCAGATTATGCTCAATCAGCTGTGACTTTGCACCTTTTTCGTCCTGAGTGCCAAGTTTTGAAATTGCATCCGCCTCCTCATCTGCTGCCAGAGGTGCCGGCAGGACATCCGTACCACCTATATAATGCACATCCGACTGTTTTAACAGACAAAAATTTCTGAAATTTGGCACAACCTTAAATTGAAATCTATCTTCTACCGCAACTTTTAAAACCATAACAACCTCCAAATTTTAATTTCTTTATACAATTTTCTGCCTGCACAGCTCCTATATTTACAAGTACATCAAATTCATTATCCGATGATAATTTTACTGTGCTAAGCCCAATCAATGCATTTTTTTGTGCATAGACTTTTTTCTTTGTGTATATGTACATGCTGTCCACTGTAATAACCTCTAACATTCCGCTCTCACATCCCAGCGAATTGTAGGGAATCATATGGTATTTCACTTTTGTATTAAGCTCTATATCATCTAGAATTAACTGTCTGATACTGTCACCACCAAAATTCAGCGACTCCAAATCCACTATTGATACACTCTTTTTGAAATATGGGTCTTTTAGTACATTTCCCGTATCTATATATCCCTTTAAATCAAAACATTTGTCATTAAATATTATTTTAACAAGGCATTCACTTTCACCATATACAATACGCACCATTATCTGTTTTATAATCATCCCCACAATTACAACCGATAACGCTGTAAACATAAGCAGCTCTGTGTCACTAAGAAGATTCATGCGAATCCAGTAACCCGCATATGTATAGTAATAAATCATGTATATACTTCCTGCCATGCAGAATGTCACTCCAAAAAGAATTGCAGTACCTCTTATTAATTCTTTAAAATTACATTTTCCGGCACATATTCTAATCATTAATGCACTGATTAAAATATATGTACATATATTAACCGCTCCTTTGATATTTTCCGGTACAATCAACGCAATTACAGACCATAATGCCCCAAAAGTGGCAGATAATAATATCTGTAAATATGTAGCAGCAAATTTACAGATTTTTTTTGTTATACAAAGCACTATAAAATCCATAATAAAATTGATTACGAAAAATTCATCAAGATAAATTACTTTCCTTTTTATCACCTCCTGACAGGACATATTATAGGACTGTATACATGCATAATTTGTCAAATCTGGTAGTATATTACTAAACTTTAAATTACGTGTTTCGACAATTTATCTCATTATGCAAAGCAAGGGGGCTGCACCTTAACGACTTTCAATCGTTAAAGTGCAGCCCCGGCCTTAAACATGTATTAAAATTATTAGGAATAGCTAATTAAAACTGTCTTCTCTTCCTTGTCATTAAAACATATGCTGCTCCCATAGCACAGATTATCATAGCAAATGATGCTGCCATAATATCTTTTCCAAATGAATCACCTGTTTCAGGTGCAGCATTTGTATTCTGGCTGTCATCAGGAGTAACTGTCTCTGATGATGAAGGTTTGTCTACATTGTTATCTGTATTTTCATTATCAGGTTTAGTAATTTCTAATGATTTTGTCTTATCTTCATAAACAACAGCATATACAGAAAATCTATCTGTTGCGAATGTAAGTGTTGATGAAGCCTCGTCGAATGTACTGTCTATAACTTCAGCTTTTTCACCATGAATTCTTACAACACTATATGTTCTTTCCTTTGAAGAATCAGTATTTTTAAGTTCATCTGCAATCTTAATACTGAATGTTGCAGGTGTGCTTAATTCAGACACTGCTTCCTTGTAGTCATCACCGATTTTCTTTGTCATCTTAATGTCAAGATAAAGTCCTGTGATACCGTTTTCTGCATATTTCTTTACTTCAGAATCAATAAGTTCTTTTTGTTTTTTGGTTACTGTGTCTTTTGCATTCTTTATTTCAGCAGATATGTGTAAATCTTTTCCTGATTCAATAAGTGCTTTTTCTTCCTCTGTAACTTTAACTGCATCTGATGAAACCTTTACAACAGCCTTGTCAACACCTTCTGTTTTTTCAATCACATCATCAACAACCGTAGAACCCGGATTTTCCGGCTTAGGGTCTGGCGTTGGTGTTGGATCCGGTGTCGGGTCTGGTGTTGGATCCGGTGTTGGGTCTGGTGTTGGGTCTGGTGTTGGATCCGGTGTTGGGTCTGGTGTTGGGTCTGGTGTCGGAACATTTCCCGTAATAACCTCACCGTCAACAATAAGTGTTACATCTGAGAATGTTACATCAGCATTTCTAGCAACGAACATACCTACATATACATATTCAGAATCAACTGTTGTAAGCATAAAGTCAAATCCGCCTGTTATTGTGTCTTCGTCGCCGAATGTGCATGCATATCCGTCTGAATTGCTTTCAATCTTTAACGCATATGTCTGTCCTGCCTTAACTTCACTCTTGCATGTTCCACCCTGTGTAAGAACACCGCTCTTTCTTGCGAAGCAGTTCCATACACCGCCTGCTGTTGCAAGCTTCAACGGTCCTGCCGCAACGTAATCGCCAAGTACATCTGTACGGTTTTCATCAATATACATATCATCTCTTGCCATAAGGCCAAATGATACCTGGTCATTTAAATCAAAGCTGTTTACAGTTGCATTTGCTGTAATTGTAAATTTGCTCTTTACAGGAACTTTATAGTAAAACATTGCAACACCATCTGCTGATGCACCTATTTTACCTTTATTCTTCTTTACCTGAATATGGAATTTGTTATCATTCATTTCAAGTGTCTGATTTGATTTACTTGGAGCTCCGCCGACATTGCCTAATACAGTTCCCTTAAATACACCAGCAGGTGACCATATTGTACTGTCTTTTACAACACCGACATATTCTGCTTCCTTATAGTCAGGATTCTTCTTTAATACATCTTCTTTCTTAGGTGCTTCTGCATCAATAATGTGTGAAGAAATTCCCTTTACGCCAAGTTGCTTGATTGTCTTTGTTATGAGGTAAGCATTATATCTTCCGCCCCATATATTTGTATGTGTATTATCTACACTTGATGACTTAGATGATGTCCATGCGTGTAAATTAACTGTCTCATCAGGTCCAAGTTCATCATAGAGCTGCTTTGTAAGTGATGTCATATCTACAACTGCAACTCCTGTATCTTTTCCAAGATTAATAATTGATTTTGCATAATCTCCACCTTCAAATGCACCGCTTGCCGATGTAATATGAAGATTTGAATTTGCCCAGTCTTTAGTTGCTGTTCTCCTTACGATAGGAGTACATACAACAACTGTAACGCCTTTATCCTGTGCAGGCTTAATATAATTTTCATATAATGAGTTGGCAAATGAACCAGCTGTCTTATAATCTCCGTTAGGATTTGTATATCTTGCCTCCTCTGCTTTCTCATCATTATGTCCAAAACCGATAAGAAGATAATCGCCGCTCTGCATACCCTCAATAAGTGTCTTATACTGTGGTTCTGATGTATAACTCTTAGAACTTCTTCCTGACAATGCAAGATTATTTACTGTAAGAGTATCATCAAAATATGCAGAAAGCTGTGTACCCCAGCCATATCTAGGATAATAATACTTATCACTGAAAGATGAAACTGTTGAATCTCCGACAACCCATACTGTAGCTTTTGCTGATGGATCCGGTGTTGGATCTGGGTCCGGTGTAGGTGTTGGGTCCGGTACCGGGTCTGGTGTCTTATTAAGTTCATCTTTCTTGGTTCCGATTGCCTTAATAAGTTCTTGTCCGTAATTAGTCCAATATTCAGACTGTGCTGAATATTTACCATTATCATCTGCTGCATATGCAGTAAATACACTGCTTCCGTTAATACTGAAAATCTGCTGTCCGTCAGGATTGATTCCCGCTGTCTTTGCAGGCATGCTGACTGCTTTTGATATTGATAAATTCATATCCTGAAGCTTTGAAGCAAATAATGCTGCTGTGATAAAACCACCGAGCTTATTGCTGTGTGTCTTATCTCCCGCTGCCATAATCTGTGTTGCAAGCTGTGAAACACCTGACTTTGCAGATGAATCATTCTTATATGTCTCCTCATAGAGTGATTTTGTAATTGCAAAACCATCGAGAAGAAGAACATTCTGCTCACTTGCAAGCTGCTTAACTGCAGTAACATAAGCATCATTTGATGAAACATATGTACCTGTTGTCTTATCTGTAGAATCATGATGCGGCTTAATTGTACCATCTGAATTATAGTAAAGTCTTGATACCGGTGTAACAAGAACAGGAATTGCTCCGACACTCTTTGCTGCATCTATATACTGCTGTAAATACCATTTGTATGTACCGCCGCAGTCATAAGAATAGAATGTATCACCATATTTGCTTACAAGTGATGAAGGTGTTGCTGTCTTTGTACCTGCTGTACTTGGATATACGCCATCTGCATCCGGTGTTCCGAGCGGTACATATCTATCCTCAAGGTAACCTGAGCCGTTTGCACAATCATTATGACCAAACTGAATAAAGAGATAATCTCCCTCTTTGATATTCTGTTTAATCTTGTCAAGAGAACCTTCGTTTATAAAGTTTCTGCTGCTTCTTCCGCCGTTGGCATAATTCTGTACCTTAACCTTTGAAGAATCAAAGAATGACTGTAAGAATTCACCCCACGCACCTTCGCTCTGTGCTTTTCCGCTCATATACATGCCTGCTGCGGAATAATCTTTAACTGTAGAATCACCTGCAAGGAAGATATTTACACCATCTCCGAGTTCAATATCTGTGCTTCCCGAAGGGTCTTCAAATCCGTCTCTTACAAAAGCTTCAACCTTATAAGACTTTTCTGCTGCCTTGTTTCCGCTCAATGTCTCAGGAACAACAACGACTTTAATATAGTTTCCTATATCATTTTTAGTGATTTTATATGTCTTGTCAACATTTGCTGTTGATGACTTAACAAGAGTCTCTTTGCCGTCTTTGTCAACGCTGTACCAGCGTATAACAGAAGCGTCACTTGCATCATTAACATCTCCGAGAGAATATCCTGCTGTAAGTGTATGTCCAGGATATGGTGCATTGATGTCGCCGTTATCAACAACAAAAGGAACTGTCTTAAATTCCACTGTGCCATTCTCATCTTTATATGATACAGGTGTCCAGCTGCCAAAGTATGACTTAACATTTATTGCAGCTGCATCGCTGTCACTTAATGCCTTTCCTGCTCTCTTTGACAAATCAACCGCTTCACCCGTTGTAAGACGTGTATTGTACTCTGCAAAATTAGCTTTCTCAGGCTTAACAGCCATCTCATACCATCCCGCATCATTAATAAGATTATCTGTCATCTTAGTATTGATAAATGTAACACGGGCATCTGCACCCCAAGGTCTTCCGAGATAACCTGCTTTTACTGTAAGGTCACTGTTTCCTGTTATTGTACAATTTCTGAAAAGATAACCATACTGTGTTGCAGTACCCGGCTTGTGTGCTGTGATATAACCACCTACAGAACCTGTGCTGTAACCGAAAAATCTGAGTTCACAACCATCAAATACTGCATTGCCGTCACCGAAGATATAATCCGTGTTACCTTCGATTCTGCAATTCTTGAAATAAAGGTTTGTTGCGGAATTTCCTGTATAAAGTGTATCCTGGCTTCCCAAAAATGCACAGTTTGTAAATTCCGTTTTATCAGCTTCAATAGCAAGTGCTGTAGCTCTCTCTGTTGCAGCCTTTGATGTTGCATCAAGTCCGTAAGTTCTCTGAGGAAGCTTTGTATTTGCCGCATTTACACCGTCTTCTATTTCTTCATCTGTTATATAACGGTTGAATGAAGCCTCAAATGTAATTCCGTCGGCTCTGAATGCAGTAGCACTGTTCTTTACATATACAGAGCAGCCCCATTTTGAAGCCTGTGCTTTTTCATATTTGTCATAAGCATTTTCTTCATTGTAAAAACCTGTTGAATCAATGCTGTAATATTCGTATCCGATACCGTAATACCATGTAAGAAGGACATCTTTACCTGAATTCTTCTCATCGTTTACAAATGAGATATAAGGTGTTGTAACAACAACCTGTTCTCTGTATGTACCCGGTTTGATATGAATTGTTACTCTTTCGTCTTCTTTTGAAGGATTCATCGCAGCCGCTGCTGCAACAGCTTCCTTCACCGTATTATAATTAAGTTCTGCCTTATCCTCGTAGCCTACATAAATGTCAGGTACTCTTGTAAGTGCGTCTGCTTTCTTTGTTGATACAAATAAAATATCTTTGCTGACATCAGAACCTTTTACAACAACATGGGTTGTAGTTCTGTAATCAGCAACTGTTGTAACAACCTGATATGAACCGTCTCTTAATGAAACTTCATAACCGCCGTCCTTAACAGTTCCTGTATATTCATACTTATCTTCAACATTAACAAACTTAATTGCCGTTACTTTTGAAGCATCATCAAGTCCGTTAAACTTACCTGTTGCTTTGTATACTTTCTTTAAGGCAACTTCAATGTCACTGCTTACATCCTTGTTGTCAAGAATTGTCGCACCCTTTACGATTTCATAATCATTTACTCCGTAAAGAACCGCTGTATACTCAACATCAGGTTCAAGAGTTGCCTCAAATGTCATATCGCTGTTTAAATTAAGTGTAACATCATCTGCAAGTGTATTCTTATCTGCCTCAAGTTTTACGCTTAATTTTGAAATGTCATAATTCTTATCAAATCCTGTAAGCTTACCTGTATACTTGTATACAGACTTTGCCTCGACTTTTAATATAACGCCATCCTTACCTGATATAACATCATCTGTCTTTGTAGATATTACTTTTGTATCAGATGTAAATCCATATCCTGTAACTCCTGACAATGCAGCTGTATAATCACAGCCTGCAGCAAGCACTACATTAAAGCTTCCATTTTTTACTTCTGCTTCGTATGAAATATCATTAGCTTCATCTTTAAAGACTATTTTATAATCTTTAATATCAGCACCATTTAAATCAATTGTACCGCTTACATTTACACCCGGAATTCTTACAACTCTGTTGTAGCAAGGTTTTCCTGCCACAGAATCAGCATATACTTTATACTGTCCGTCGTATTTTGCGATAAATTCATACTTTCCTGCTGTGTTTGAAAATTCTTTTGAATCCTGCTGTTTTCCGGACTCACCAAGATACTTAAAAATAAGATTACTTGTTGCTGCATTACTTGATACCATATAGACAACAATCTTGTCTCCAGCTTTTACATTATCAATTGTAAAGCATCTTCTTGATTCTCCTCCGGTACCATTTGAATAAAACATACCATTTGCAGCATAACCATCTGCATACTTTGTAGTTGCATAACCACTTGCACCATAATTCTTTGATGAAGTAGAATACAATCTGTCTCCTGTTGTTGTAATAAGTGTCAAATCGCCAAACTTAATGCTTGCTGCATTAAACTTCGCATTGGTTCCAACATCACTGCAATTGTCCCAGTCTGATGCACTGATATTATTCTGATACATTTCAGTGTTACTCTCAGCAACACCACCGAAATCCCAGACATCAATTTTTCTTGCTGTCTTTTCAAAAACCCCTGCAAAAGCACTCATATCAAGGCTCATAACAAGCAGCAATATGGCACTCAAAAGACAGCTGAGACGTCTTTTTGCAATTCTTTTCATGCTTCTCCTCCTTCTTTTTTGCTATATTAAAAATACCTGAAAGAACCTGTACGTTACATACAAGTTCTTTCAGGTACAAATTGTATAGTATGAACCAATGTCAAGGTCAACACTTTTTGCATAAATTACATAAAATTGTTTTTTTATAAGTACACTTATAAAAATATCCGGTAGAATATTTTACAAATGTATTTAATAATCTATTTGAATTTTTATACATCATTCTTCCCAAAAGGCAGGCTCATAAGCATGTAAATAACATTTTTACCGCTATCCCGGACTTTTGTAATTACAATTCCGATTATATCCCCATTAAGATAAAGATTATGTTCTTTCATATAATCAAGATGCTTGCCAATCATAAGTTCTTTTAAATATTCTGGATTTTCATTTGCCAGCCGTCCTATATCTGCCGGTACTTCTGATATGCCCATTACAGATGGTTTTCCTTTATATATCTGTGTATAACTGTTTTCTGTCATTCCATATTTGTCCATATGTTCTTCCTTTACTGACCATCCACAACATACACGGAAATTGCCATTATCAACGGATTCTTTCGGTATAATATACGTATGCAGTACCTCCGGTGAATTATATATAAATTCACCAAGCTTTTGCAATCTTTCAGGCTCCTGAAGAAGCTTTTCACCATCTTTATATATAACTGTATACATAGTAAGACTCATTTTCTCATAAATATCTGAATATGTAGCTGCCTTATTCATAAGAAGGTAATCATCTTTGAGGCGATGACGCAGATAAGTCATATATGTAATCTGCTTATCCATCTCATCCATTCTTTTTTTGTATGCATCAATTGTCTCTTCAAGAGAAAATGACTGCATCTGGCTTATCTGTTCATGCGAAAAACCATATTTTACATGCATTTTTGCATTCATCACAGAAAAAATATCATCATCATTGTAATATCTGTATCCGCTGTTTTCGTCACGCACCGCAGATATATACCCCATATCTTCGTAGCGTCTCACAGTATTTGTAGAAACCCCTAAAAGCTTTGCAAGCTCACTTATTTTATACCTCATAACATCCTCCTTGTTTTTGCGAAGCAAAAAGACATGGCTGCCTCACTATGATAAGCAAGGCAGCCTGTATTAATCATAAATATAATTTTTTACAAAACCATTATTACTTCTTTGTCTTCTGTAAAAATGTAGGAATGTTTATTCCTTTTTCCTTAACATTACTTGTAACCTGTCCCGGCTGTTTTAAGCCCGGAAGCGGTGACTGTGAAATCGTTGATGCAGTCTGCTGTGTTGATGCATGTCCTGCATTAACACCTGTTGAAGCAGCAGCTGATGCTGAACCAGAATATGTATATGAAGGCTTAACTGCCTGTCTTGGTGTCTGTACTTTTGCCGAAAAACCTGCCATTGCATTATTCACGTTGCTGTCTTCAAGACCTGTAGCAATAACAGTGATTGTTGCTGTATCTGCTGCATTTTCATCAAACATGGCACCAAATATGATATTGGCATTCTCACCGGCAAGCTCCTGAACATAACTTGCAGCCTCATTTGCTTCAATAAGACTTATATCACCTGATATATTAATGATAACATGTGTTGCACCTTCAATTGTTGTCTCAAGAAGAGGACTTGTAACAGCCTGCTTAACTGCCTCAATCGCCTTGTCATCACCTGTGGCAGTACCAATACCGATATGTGCGACACCTTTATCTGTCATGACAGTCTTAACATCGGCAAAGTCGAGATTAATAAGGCCAGGAACATTAATAAGGTCTGTGATTCCCTGAACTGCCTGCTGTAAAACTTCATCTGCTTTCTTTAATGCATCCGGCATTGTTGTTCTTCTGTCAACAATCTCAAGAAGTCTGTCATTAGGAATTACAATAAGTGTATCAACACTTTCTTTTAATCTTTCAATACCAGCAATAGCATTAGTCATACGTGTCTTTGCTTCAAACTTAAAAGGTTTTGTAACTACACCTACTGTAAGAATACCTTTTTCTTTTGCAATCTTGGCAACTACAGGTGCTGCACCTGTTCCTGTTCCACCGCCCATACCGCATGTTACAAATACCATATCAGCACCATCAATAGCCTGTGTAAGTTCCTCTATATTCTCTTCTGCTGCCTTCTGTCCAATCTCAGGCTGTGCACCTGCACCAAGTCCTTTTGTAAGCTTCTCGCCAATCTGGATTGTTGTTGGTGCTTTACATAACTGCAATGCCTGTCCATCTGTGTTAATACCGATAAACTCAACACCG
>OHKV01000920.1_pt1 | contig 11234 bp, 11 predicted proteins | sample 1568951 | NCBI WGS metagenome assembly OHKV01 (sample SAMEA3879528, study PRJEB24766) | human gut metagenome | biome: human-associated habitat; feature: feces | place: USA | collected 1985/1987
AGGTTCATGACCACCACGAGCAGAATGAGCAGCAGGGTAGTGGCGAAGACCATGGGCTGCGCGGCGTCCGAGTCGGGGGACTGGAAGCCTACGTCGTAGATATGGAAGCCCAGGTGCATGAATTTGCGTTCCAAGTGGATGAAGGGCCCTTCTCCGTCAATGGGCAGGGACGGGGCCAGCTTGACCACGCCCGTGACCATCAGGGGGGCCACTTCCCCCGCGCCGCGGGCCATCGCCAGGATCAGCCCGGTCATGACGCCCGGAAGGGCGCTGGGAAGGATGATGCGCTTGATCATCTGCCATTTGGAGGCCCCGCAGGCCAGGGCCGCCTCCCGCAGGCCGCGCGGCACGGCGGCCAGCAGCGCCACGCCCCAGTCGTCCAGCGGGGCGAACGCGCCGAGCAGCCCGCCCAGCACCATCATCACGAGCACCCACGGCACCTTCTGCCACTTGCGCGGCGCGATGAGCAAAATTGCGAGCGTCCCGAAGCCGAGCGCGGCGGTGGGCCAGTTGATGACTTTCGCCGCGTCAAAAACGTGCCCCAGCAGCTCGAACAGCTCGCCCGTGCCGGTCGCGGAGCCGAGCAATTTTGGCACCTGCATGAGGATGATCTCGCAGCAGACACCGCTGATGAACCCGCCCATGACGGGCTCGGAGATGTAATCGACGGCCTTGTCCGCGTGCACGAGTGCGAACACGGCCAGCCACAGCGCGACGTACAGCGTCAGCACCGGCACGATGCGCATGGCCTCCGCGCCGCCGGGCGTGACGCCGAGCGACGTGAGCACCGCGCCGATCATGGCGGCCGGCGCGGCATCGACGCCGAAGATGAACTCCCGCGTCGTGCTGAGCATCGCAAACAGCAGAATCGGCACCAGCGACCCGTACAGCCCGTAGACCGGCGGCAGGCCGGCCAGCTGAGCATAGCCCATCGAGATCGGGATGGACAGCAGCGCGATGAGCGCGCCGGAGAACAGATCCGGCCCGAGCTGCGCCCGGTCGTACCCACGCAGGGAGGCGAACAGCGGCTGGGAAAGCGCTTTCATAGTATCACCTGGTTTTAATATATAGAGTGTCCCGCTCAGGCGAGCAGGGGGTCAAGCCCGGCGTCGAGCCGGGCGTTGCGTTTCGCCTTCGGCCGGTCGATGACCCGGCCGCGCGCGACGGGGTTTCCGAGGATGCGGCGCACGAGCTTTTCGTTGTCGCGCTGCTTTTTCTGGATCTTGCCGCTGCCGGCCAGATGCACGTGCATGTTGATGAGTCCGGGCAGCAGATAGCGCCCGCGCAGGTCGATGCGTGTGTACCCCGCCGGGGCAGTGCCGGCCGGCACGATGTCCGTGATGGTCTCGCCGTCCGTGAGCACGCACAGTCCGGGCTGTACGCACATATCCTTCGTGCCGTCGAGAAGGTTTGCGTTGTCAAATGCGTATTTCATGCTGCGCCTCTCTTTCCGCGGCCCGGCCGCACCGGGCAAAATGAATAAAAACAGAATATCACATTTGGCAAATATGTCAAGCCGTGCGGCACGTCCGACGCGCACCCATTGGCTCCCTTGTGTAAAGGGCGCTGGCAGCCGTCAGGCTGACTGAGGGATTGACTCGTCAAAGTTCACACCGCTGCCGGTATTTACAACCCCTCCGTCAAAAATCGGAGATTTTTGCCGCCGCCCCTTGCACGGGGGAGGCATTGGCAGCGCGCCGGTCGTGCGGGGTAAATCTGACAAATATCTTGCCCACGCAAATCTCCCGCAAAACGGAAAACGCCCCTGCCGGAACGGACAAACCGGCAGGGACGTTTCCATAGGAGAAATGGAGTTGGAAAAAGGAATTATCATGTTGCTTGGGGGAGAGATTGCGTGTTTTGTCAGCGGGCGGAGAGGCTCGTGTGCGGTCACGAAAATTCCCGCTTGCTATCTGACAGTGCCCATTATATAATGCCTTTATGGATAAGTAAAGCAAATGTTTCTGATAGTTAAATTAGCGTTTCTAATTTGTGAGGTGCTTATGAACCGATACATCGCCTTTTTGAAGGCCTTTGAGCGCAACAGTTTTTCGGACGCGGCGCGCGATCTCGGCTACACGCAGTCGGCCGTCAGCCAGATGATCAAGTCGCTGGAGGCGGAGCTGGGCGTGACACTGCTGGTGCGTTCGCGCTCGGGCGTGACGCTCACCTACGAGGGCCGCCACCTGCTGCCGTACATCCGCGACACGGTCAACGCCTACCGCATGCTCCAGTCGCAGGCGGCGGGCTTCAGTGGGCTGGAGCAGGGCACGATCCGCCTCGGCACATTCACGAGCGTGTCGAGCTTCCTGCTGCCGCCGGCCATGGAGCGCTTCCGCCGGCAGCACAGCCGCATTCGCTTCGAGCTCTACCAGGGCCTGTATTACGAGATCGAGGACTGGGTGCGCGAGGGCGTGGTCGATTTCGGCTTCACGGACATGTCGCGCACGACGCCGTTTGCCTGCGAGCCGATCTATCAGGACACCATGCTCGCCGTCCTGCCCGAGGGCCATCCGCTGGGCGAGAACATCTTCATCCAGATCGATGAGCTGGCGGCCGAGCCCTTCATCCTCCTCGAGGAGGGGCGCGGCGGCGGCTGCATCCGCGAGCTGCTCGCGCGCCATCCGCAGATCAACGTGCAGTACCGCGTGGCCGACGACTACACGATCCTGAACATGGTTGAGAGCCGGCTCGGCGTGTCCATCCTGCCGGAGGCCGTGCTGCGCCGCAGCGGCCAGCGCCTCACCGCGCGCCGGCTCTCTCCGGAGCTGCAGCGCACCATCGGCGTCATCTATAAGCAAAAGACTGGCCTGTCCACTGCCGGGCAGCTGTTTTTGAGTGAGCTCAAAGCGTCCAGGATCCCGCCGCGCGGCTGAATTTGCCGCATTTGGGTGTTTACACCGCCGGGCGGTTGTGCTATCGTAGAGCGGTACATTTGCAGGTGCGCCGTGCCCGGTATGGATACCTTATTTAAATAAGGCGGACACGAAATAAGGCGGACGCGGCGGGAAGGAGCGGATATTCATGAGCATGACAGGCGCCATCGTCAACGCGCTGGCCATCGTGGCCGGCGGTGCGGTCGGTCTGTTGTTTCAGCGGGGCATCCCCGAGCGCGTGAGCAAGACGGTCATGATCGGCCTCGGGCTGTGCGTGCTGTATATCGGCATCTCGGGCGCGTTTGCGTGCCAGAGCATCCTCATCGTCATCGTGGCCATGACGCTCGGCGCGGCCGCGGGCGCGCTGCTGAACATCGACGGGGCGATCCACCGCCTCGGCACGTGGGTCGAGGCGCACGTTCACCGGCACGAGGGCGGCCCGTCGCTGGCCGAGGGCTTCGTCACGGCGAGCCTGCTGTGCTGCGTGGGCGCCATGGCGGTCAACGGCTCGCTCGATGCCGGCATCCGCGGCGACAACAGCATCCTGCTCACCAAGTCGATGATCGACCTTGTCTTCTGCGCCATGCTGGCCACAACGCTCGGCGCGGGCGTCATGCTCGCGGGCGCGGCGGTGTTCGTGGTCGAGGGGGCGCTCACGCTGCTGGCCGGGGCGATCGCGCCGCTGCTCTCGGAGGCGGCGGTCGCAGACCTCACGTGCGCGGGTTCGCTGCTCGTGGCGGCCATCGGCCTCAATCAGACCGGCGCGACGAAGATCAAGGTGGCGGACTATTTGCCGGCGCTGCTGTTCGTGCCGCTCATCCGCTGGCTGGTCAGTTTGCCGGTCTGGCAGCAGATCGCCGCGTGGTTTTGAGCGATACCATTTAAATATAGAAACCCCCCGCCGGTCGCGGCGGGGTGTTTTTTTGCATATTCAGGAGATGGCCAGCGCGCGGATGCGGCCGAGGCCCGGCAGCACGCGGCCGAACAGCGACACGAGCGGCCCCACGATCAGCGCCGACATGACCGTGCCGATGCCGAACGAGTTGATGAGCAGGCCGAGCGTGAAAAAGAGGTAGCGCAGGGCAATTTTTTTGGCGTTCTGGCCGCGGGGCGCGGGGGACATGGACATTCTTCTTCCTGAAAAATTTGAGGATATAGAAATAGCGTAGCCGTTTTTGGGACAGTTGTCAAGGCCTGTACCACGAGGAAGCGCAAAAAACGCGCGTGGAGGGTTGTTTTTCCCGCGCGGTTGTGTTATGATACTCTTTCCCGCGGGAAGAAAGGGTGTGGGCACATGGGTTTCTGGCTCAACCAGGCGCTGGGTCTGCTCGGCAGCCTGATCGTGTTTGCTTCGGTACAATTCAATAACCGCCGCGTCATCCTCGCCGCGCAGGCCGCCGCCTGCCTGATGTGGATCGTGCACTACGGGCTGCTCGGTGCGACGACCGCCGCGACCATCAACATCCTGTCGTTCGCGCGCAGCGTCGTGTTTTACTTCAACGACCGCAAGTGGGCGCAGAGCCGCGCGTGGCTGTGGGCGTTTCTGGCGCTGTATGTGGTCAACACTGTCCTCACGTGGGCGGGGCCGATGAGTCTGCTGCCCGGCATCGCCATGAGCATGACGACGGTCGCACTCTGGACGCGCGATATGCGCCGCACGCGCCTGCTCTACCTGACGAATTCGCCGTTCTGGTTCACATATGATATCCTCGCGCGCTCGTACTCGTGCATGGTCATCGAGGCCATCGCCTTCGTGTCCTACGCCGTCGCCGTGTGGCGGTTCGACATCAAAAAACAGCCGCAGGCATAAAAAATATGCAAAAACTCCCCGCTCGAAAGCGGGGAGTTTTCCTGTTTTAAAGGGTGCGTTGGAGTGGCTTACCACGTCAGCGCGTCGTCGAAGTCCACGAGGTCGGGCCGCACGGGCTCCTCGCCCATGACGGTCTGCATGTAGAGGTTGACCTGGCGGCGCATGTCACGCTTGGAGATCGTGCGCGAATCGAGCAGATCCTGCGCCACCCAGAGCATATGCACGCCGCGAGCGGCCGCCTGCTCCTCGAACACGCCGCGCAGACCGTCCATGCCCTTGCAGGAGATCTGGTCGTACATGAGCACCATGTCGGCGTTGTACTGCTTGCAGACGATCCACAGCTCGTCGAGCACGTTCGCGTAGCCGCCCTTCGTGTGCTTGCGCATGGTGGTGCGCTGGTAGCTGCGGGCGAGGTCGGCGAGCGCCTGATCGGGATCTTCCGTGTTGATGATGATGTCGGAAATGAGCGACTCCATGCTCGCCACGACGTTGATGCCCCAGCAGTTTTCCGCCCAGACGGAGAAGTCGGGGTAGAAGTTCGCCGGGCACGACCACTCGACGCAGCGGTGGCGCATCGCGGGCGCGCAGGGCTTTTTCTGCTCGTAGCCGCGCATCATGATGCGGTTGACGCGGCGGTCGGTGTCGAGAAAATGCGGGTCCATGCCGCCGGAGAGGTGGTAGAAAAACATGCGGTAGATCCAGAACGTTTCGCCCGTCATCTGCGGGTAGGGCGTGCGGTTGACCTCCCACTTCTGCAGCTCGTAGTCGGTCTCGGTGTTGAAGCGCTTCATAGCGGTGAAGTAAGCATCCCAGTTCCACTTCTCGCCGGTCTGCTTCTCAATGAAGCGGATGCACGCCTTGACGTCTTCCACAGCGGCGTCGAGCGTCAGCTCGTCCTCGTAGCGGACGGGGAAGCACAGGTGATGCACCGGGATTTCGGGGAAGCGGCGGGCGAAGTAGCTGGATGCCATGACGGAACCGTCGCACGGCATGGAGCTGGAGATGTAGCAGCTGCCCAGATGCGGCAGAGCGTCGATGACGAGCGCGCCGCACTCGGACGTCGGAACCGGGCAGGTATCGGCCGGGAGACCGAAGGACTCGACGGCGTCGATGTACGGGATGCAGGTGAGCTGGTCGATCTCGGAGACCAGGAACACCGGCAGCAGCTGGTGCGGGATGCCGTACAGGGTCGGGAAGCCGGCCATGATCTGCGCCATGGTCATCTCGTCGATCAGAACGAGCTTGCTGTTGAGCTCCTCGCTGTTGCCGTTGCGTCTGTCGCCCTTAGCGAGAATAACGAGGTTCTCGGCGACGTAGCGGTAGATGCAGTAGGTAAGCTCGTGGCTCATGCGCAGGTTGGAGCCGCGCAGGCCGAGGATGTTCTTGTCCATGAAGCTGTGGCAGCAGAAGTAAGACACCATCCAGCGATAGTACAGCGTCTGGTTCATAGCCGGGATCAGGTCCTTGGAGAAGGACATGAGCAGCATGCCCCACAGACGAGCCCATTCATAGAAGTCATAGACCGTGTCCTTGATGCCGCGCCACTCACGACGCACGGTGCACATGGCGCCGTCGCGATACAGGCGGCCGAGGTGACGCTCACCGTTGAGGATGAGGTCGATCTTATCCTTCATAGAGGCAGCCGCGAAGGCCTTGTACTCTTCTTTGATACGGTCACGGTCGGAAATGAGAATGTTCTTCCAGCCCTCACCGAACTTTTTCCAGTCGGTCTCCTTGAACATGTCCCAGAAGATGCCGCCGACCAGTTTCAGGTTCTCTGCCTGAGCAGCCCAGTCCATTCTGTCTTTCGCTTTGAAGAATTTCGGATTGGGATATTTCACCTTGCCCATTACTTGGCACCCCTTTCTCTCTGGATCTTCTTGATCTCCAGGCTCTCCACGAACGCCTGAACGCGCGTGCGGAGCTGACCCGAGTAGCCGTTGTTATACACACGGTCGATCGACAGGACCGGCCAGCCGTACTCGGTGTTCATGATGTAGCTCGCCAGAGCACGCTCGAAGCCCCAGTAGTCGCAGTACTTCATCTGCTCATAGATGATGCCGTCCGCCTTGTACTCGCGCGCCAGACGGTCGGCCGTCTCGCGGCGCTGGTGCACCTTCTCGTCGGAGATGTAACGAGCGCACTCGCTGGTCTCCATGTAGTGGCGGCAGATCTGACGCAGGACGTCTTCCTCGTCGTTGAGCTCGATGACCTCGCGGCCCGGGGTGCTGCCGAAGCAGAAACGGTCGGACACGATGAGTGCGCCGCAGCCCTCGATGAGCTTTGTCAGGCTCGGATCGTCGATCTCGCTGCCGACGACGGCGATCTTCACACGGAAGTTCGGCCTGGCGTCGGGCTCGCGGTGCCGCAGCTCCTCGAGCGTCTCGCGCAGCTTGTCGACGATGAGGTACTTCGGGCAGCAGTAGCTCACGAGGTTGAGAATGTGGTACTCATAGCCCGTGATGCGCGGGTTTTCCTCCTTGCGCAGTTGGCCGATCTCGGTCAGGATGCGGCAGACCTCGTTGTGCTCGGCCACGGCCTTGCGCAGCGCGTCGTCCGACACGTCCACGCCGTAGACCTCATGCAGCGGCTCGAGCACCTTGCGCCGGAGCTGGTCGACATAGTGGCGCACGGTATTGTCCGTGACCTTGAAGGGCATATCGAGGAAGGTCACGAAAAACTGCTCGTTGTCCACGAGGTGCAGCAGCTCGAAGTGCTCGAGCGCGCGGTTCATCTCCGAGCAGGTCTCCGTCGCCAGCAGGGCGGACAGGAAGTTGTAGCCCCCCTCGATGCCGCGCTCGAGCAGCGACTTGCAGTAGTCGCAGATGAAGTTGGACATGTAGTACGACGAGATGTCCAGCGATCCCGTCAGCGGTGCGCGCAGCCGCACCGAGAAGCAGTCGCCGGTGTTGAGCAGCACCTCGGGCATGTGGTAGCAGGTGTAGGCCAGCGCGTGCTTCCCCTCGGCACACGCCTGCTGCACGAGCGGATTGTTCGCGCTCTCGAGCAGCTTTTCAAATTCGTAAAGATACTTCAGGTCTTTCAAACGGCTCTCCCCTCCATGTTAAAAAAGTCGCATACTGGTAGACACATTATACAGGAAATTGTCCCATACCGCAATAGAATTTGAACATCTTTCCCGAAAATGTGCAAAAATTGCCCACCCGTTTCCGCCGCCGCTGTGGTATAATGGGCGCAGAAAATCTGCAGGAGGTGCGCATTATGAAGCCCCAGTTTGCCAATGTGTTCAACGTCTCGGTCAATGACAACCGCTCGGAGTGCTCGCTGAGCTTTTACCATATGTATATGCAGCACAATTACACGCCCCAGCCCAAGGGCCTGATCGACATGCCGGAAAAGACGGTCGGCGAGGTCGCCAGTATCATGCTCACGCGCGACGGGGCGCACGCGCTCACGCGCCTGCTCATCCAGAGCTTCGGCCTGCCGGAGGACAACACATGAGCGCGGCGCAGACGCTCCGCCCCGGCCGCTACCGGCACTTCAAGGGGAAGGAATACGAGCTGCTCTTTGTCGCCACGCACTCGGAAACATTGGAGCCGATGGTCGTCTACCGCGCGCTCTACGGGGAGCGCGGCGTGTGGGTGCGCCCCGCCGCCATGTGGAGCGAGATGATCGAGCGTGGTGGGCAGACCGTCCGCCGCTTCACGTATATTGGAGAATGATATTTCCAATGAGATGGGTTCTCGTTGGAAGGGGCCGCGGCCCGCTGTCGTGGTTTTGGGATTGACCCGCCGCCGGAAACGTGATACCATATTTTTGGTCACTATGTGCCGAAACCTGTCACCGAGGATGTGGGGATATGCGAAAAGCTCTCAAAACCGTCTTGTGCGTCGCACTTGTGCTGGCGCTGGCCGTGGTCATCGCGCTGCGCGTGCTGCCGCCGATGAATGCCCCGGCGCAGTCCGCCGCCGCCACGCCCACCCCGGCCGCGGCCGCGGCCGTCGTGCCCACCCCCACGCCCGAGCCGGACAACGGCCTGCCGAAGGTCAACACCGGCAGCTGGGAGCTCACGCTCGTCAATGCGCAAAACTCTATCGGCGAGGCCGTGCCGGAGGCTCTGGCCGAGCTCGAGAGCGGCCGGTATTTTGACGCCCGCGCCGTGGACGCGCTGAAAGATTTCATCGCCGGCGCGCGCGCCGAGGGGCTGAGCGTGTGCCTGTCGAGCGCGTACCGCAGCTATAACGAGCAGACGTATCTCTTTAACCGCAAGGTCAGCCAGTGCGGCGGCGACGAGGCCGCGGCCGCCCGCATCGTCAACCGTCCCGGCACGAGCGAACATCAGCTCGGCCTGTGCGCCGACATCACGGACAAGTTCTACGAGGTCAAGACGAAGGAGCTCGAAAAGACCGCGCTCTACCAGTGGATGTACGCCCACTGCCAGGACTATGGCTTCATCCTGCGCTACCCCGCCGACAAGCAGGACATCACCGGCGTCATGTATGAGCCGTGGCACTTCCGCTACGTCGGCAAGGAGGCGGCCGCGTACATCATGGGCAACGGCCTCTGCCTCGAGGAGTTCCTCGACCTGTACAAATGAATCTGACCGGGGCGCTTCCTGCAGGAAGCGCCCCGGATTTGTGCGTTTTGCTGCAAAATTTTAGGTAAAATCTGTAGGAATTGTGAAAACCACCGCTTGAAATCTTGCATTTTTTCTGCTAGACTATAAATAACTGAAAAAGAAAGGAGCGTGATAACGTTATGCGTACCAACCAAGTCCAGGACCTGGACGATCTGATCTTCTCGGACAGCAACTGGCAGCCCAGCAGCAAGTGAGAAGCCATAGAGCCGGATGACGCCACGCCATGTGCGTGGATTTTTTATATTTAAAATGCGATTCCCAGCCGGCCTCCGCGTGAAAAACGGTTGCAATTTTCGCGGCCGTGTGCTACGAATAGAGCAGAAACGAAACAGGAGGCTGATCTCTATGGCATTCATCCGCAAGCTCCCCGACACGCCCGAGCGCCTTGAGCACCTCAAGGGCGGCGCCGGCCACCTTGAGCGCTATGCGCTCCTCTCCCCGGAGGAGATGCTCGGCACCGGCACGGTCTGCGCCCGCATGGTGCTGCAGCCCGGCTGCGAAGTCGGCGAGCACACCCACCACGGCAACTATGAAGTGTATTATTTCCTCTCCGGCCGCGGTGTTTACCGCAGCAACGGCGAGACGACGACCGTGGACGCCGGCACCGTGACCTTCACGGGCGACGGCGAAAGTCATTTCCTGCGCAACGACGGCCCGGAGCCGCTGGAGTTCATGGCCTTTGTGCTCAATCTCCCCGCGCAGGCATAAACGACGGAAATGAAAAGCCTTCCCTTTCATGGGAAGGCTTTTCTGATGTGTGTGCTCCTCAGGACAGATCCGCTTTGCACTACCGGTCGCGCAGGAAAAGCCTCCCCTGCGTAAGGGGAGGTGGCACGGCGCTCTGCGCCGTGACGGAGGGGGTGCAGATATGAAGCCAGTGCAAGAATCAACGTGTCAATCCCTCCGTCAGCCTGACGGCTGCCAGCGCCCTTTCCACAAGGGAGCCAAGGGGTGCGCGCCTGTTCCGCACCCCAAGCACTGCTCCCGAAGGGGAAGGCTACCAGTTTGAAAACCAATCAGCGGGCATCCGTCGGATGCCCGCTGATCTTATGTATGCACTTACTTGCTCTTGATGTATGCGTCGATGGCAGCGGCGGCCTTCTTGCCGGCGCCCATCGCCTTGATGACGGTGGCCGCACCGGTGACGGCGTCGCCGCCGGCGAACACGCCGTCCTTCATGGTCGTCACGGTGTCGTCCTTGACGACGATGCCGCCGCGGTCGCTGTACTCGAGGTCCGGCGTCGCCTTGCGCAGCAGCGGGTTGGGGGAGGTGCCCAGCGCCATGATGACGGAGTCGCAGGCCATCTCAAACTCGCTGCCCGGCACTTCGATCGGACGGCGGCGGCCCTTCTCGTCGGGCTCGCCGAGCTCCATGCGGATGCACTTGAGGCCGCGCACCCAGCCCTTGTCATCGGCCAGGATCTCGACCGGGTTGCACAGCAGGTGGAAGTTGATGCCCTCTTCCTTCGCGTGCTCGTACTCTTCCTTGCGGGCGGGGATCTCCTCCTCGCCGCGGCGGTACACGACCGTCACGTCCGCGCCCAGACGCTTGGCGCAGCGCGCGGCGTCCATGGCGACGTTGCCCGCGCCGACGACGGCCGTCACGTGGATGGGCATGAGCGGGGTGTCGTAGCGCTCGTCGTAAGCGTGCATGAGGTTGATGCGGGTGAGGAACTCGTTGGCGGAGAACACGCCGCAGTAGCTCAGACCCGGGATGTTCTGGAACTTCGGCAGGCCGGCGCCCGAGCCGATGAACACGGCCTCATAGCCGTCTGCAAACAGCTCGTCAACGGTCTCGCTCTTGCCGATGATGGCATTGTTTATGATCTTAACGCCCATTGCCTTGAGGTTCTCGATCTCGGCAGCAACGATCTCTTTGGGCAGACGGAACTGGGGGATACCGTAAACCAGAACGCCGCCGGACTTGTGGAATGCTTCAAAGATGGTG
>OHKV01000929.1_pt1 | contig 11060 bp, 7 predicted proteins | sample 1568951 | NCBI WGS metagenome assembly OHKV01 (sample SAMEA3879528, study PRJEB24766) | human gut metagenome | biome: human-associated habitat; feature: feces | place: USA | collected 1985/1987
ACGCCGACACCGCCAGGCCGTTCGGCATAGCCCTGGGCGGCCGGAAGGCTGCATCGTGGGCCATGTACCGCACGTCGGACATCTCGGCCGAGAGCCTCGCGCCCATAGGCACCACCCAGGGCAGCACGGAACTTGCGCCGCGGTCGGTTACCACGTTTGTATGCCAACCCGGCAGCAGCCCCCAACAATGAGGCCCGGGGCAGGCCTGCCACGCAACCAGGGCAACCGCCCCAGCCGGAGGCCTTGGCGCGGCAAAGGCCCCGCACAGGTGTGTTAACTCCTTTTAACCGGACTTGTGGCCCGCCTGAAACCAACATTGCTTACCTTTGCAGGCATGACAACAACAGTGCACACCATAGAGATAGCCGACCTGAGCATAGGATACAAGACCCGCAACGGGGCAAAGACCATAGGCCACAGGATGAGCGCCACCGTGCGCGGAGGCGAACTGACATGCCTGCTGGGCCGCAACGGGGCCGGCAAGTCGACGCTGCTGCGCACCATGGCGGGGTTTCTGCCCAAGCTGTCGGGGGCGGTGAGCATCGACGGCAAGGACATGTCTGAATACTCTGCGGCCAAGATGGCGCGCACGGTAAGCATAGTCCTCACCGAAAAACCCGACACGGGAAACATGACCGTGGCCGAGCTCGTGGCACTGGGACGCTCGCCTTACACCGGCTTCTGGGGGCGGTGCTCCGACGACGACCGCCGCGTGGCCTACCGAGCCATGGCCACCGTGGGCATAGGGGAGCTGGCGCGGCGCAGGGTGGCCAGCCTGAGCGACGGCGAAAGGCAGAAGGCCATGATTGCCAAGGCGCTGGCGCAACAGACGCCGGTGATGCTGCTCGACGAGCCAACGGCCTTCCTCGACTTCACGAGCAAGGCCGAGGTGATGCGGCTGCTGCGCCAAATAAGCCACGAGACGGGCAAGATTGTGTTTATGTCGACGCACGACCTCGACCTCGCCCTGCAGGCGGCCGACACGCTGTGGCTCATGGACAACGGCGGCAAACTGGCCACGGGGGCCCCCGAAGACCTGGCCCTCGACGGGCGGCTGGAGGCTTTCTTCGGCCATGGCGACACAGTGTTTGACACGGCCACGGGCCTGTTTGTGATGAACCACGCCACTACCACGGCCACCACCGTGGGCGGACTGCGCGACAGGCGCTACGACATGCTGTGCAAGGCCCTGCGGCGCAACGGCATCGAACCGGCCGACCCCTGCGGCGCAACGCCAGAGGTCGAGGTGGCCGAAGGGGGATACGTCATGCGCATGGGCAACGGGTTGCAACATGCCGCCACCATTGCCGAGGTGATGAGGGCGCTGTGCCGGAACAGGAAACAGCAGTGACGCCGGGCTAATACAATAGATATTTGTGTAAAATGATTTCGCTATTGCGACGCCATCGTCGGCAAACGGCCAACCCACTGACACACAGCAACTTGGCAACAAGGGCAAAACGGCAGTGCAAAATGGGCCGCATTGCCATTCAAAACAGGCCGTCCGGGAATGCCGGACGGCCTGTTTTGAATCATGAAATGGCCTCTGCGGCCATGAAAGGCATGCAGGTGTAAAACATATTTCCAACCTCGCAGGCGCAAGCCCACGGCCGCACACAGGGCCCGCGGCCTTGATGCCGCCTGCCTACAGGCGTCAAACAATCTGCCCGTCGGCAAAGGGCTCGGCAGCGATGCACTTCAGGTTTTTCTGCAACTGCTCCTCGCTGCTTGCACCTACAAGCACCGACGTCACGCCCTTCTGGTGCAATATCCACGCCAGGGCCATCTCGGCCAGCGTCTCGCCGCGGCTCTCGGCCACGGCATTGAGGTGGCGAAGGCGCTCAAGAAGCTCGGGCGTGAGCACGTCGCGCTTCAGGAAGTGGTCGCGCATCATGCGGCTGTCGTCGGGTATTCCGTTGAGATACCTGTCGGTGAGCAGGCCCTGTGCCAGCGGCGAAAAGGAGATGAAGCCCACGCCTTCCTTCTCGCACAGGTTGGTGATGCCCTCATCCTGCGGCGCACGGTCGAGCAGGTTGAGCCGCCCCTGGTATATGAGCAGAGGCGTGTCGCGCTCGCGCAGGTACTTCACGGCCACCTTGAGCGCCTCCAGCGGCCAGCGCGATATGCCCACATAGAGCGCCTTGCCGGCCCGCACAATGTCGACAAGGGCCTGCAGGGTCTCCTCGAGCGGCGTCTCAGGGTCGTAGCGATGACTGTAGAAAAGGTCAACATAGTCTATCTTCATTCGCCTGAGGCTCTGGTCGAGGCTTGCCATCAGATACTTGCGCGAGCCCCAGTTGCCATACGGCCCGGGCCACATGTCGTAGCCGGCCTTGGTGCTTATGAACAGCTCATCGCGGTAAGGACGGAAGTCTTCGTCCATCATCCGGCCCATGGTAAGCTCTGCCGAGCCGTAGGGAGGGCCATAGTTGTTGGCCAGGTCGAAGTGTGTTATTCCGTGGTCGAAAGCGTATCGGGCAATTGCGCGGCTGCGCCCGTAATAGTCGATGCCCCCGAAATTATGCCAGAAGCCAAGGCTCACCTTGGGCAGCAGCACCCCGCTGCGTCCGCAACGGTTGTATTCCATGCCACCGGCATATCTCTTTTCGTTTGCAATATACTTTTCCATTGTCTTTATGTCTTTGCGTTAAGCACGGCAAACTTACTAAAAATATGCGAGAAAAACCCTTTGCCGGGAGTTATAAGAAGTTATAAGAAGTTAGCGGTAGTCAACGGTCGGGCCCCTGACTGCCACTTACCCGGCCATCCGTTCCTTCAGCCTCAGGCACGAGCACACCGCCCCGCACACCGTAAGGCAGCCCGCCAGGAGCATGGCGTCGTGGGGCGCCATGGGGCCGAACAGATGGAAGAGCATGGCCACGAGGGCCGCGCCGAGCGTCTGGCCGGTCAGGCGGGCCGTGGCCAGCATGCCGCTGGCGCTGCCGGCGCGCTGCGGCGGGGCCGAGCTTAGCAGCAGATGGTTGTTTGGCGACTGGAAGAACCCGAAGCCGGCACCGCACAACATGAGCCTCCAAACAAGCCCGAAGTGGTCGGTGTCGGCCGGTATGAACGACAGCAGGAAGCACCCCACGCTGAGCATAGACAGGCCGATGCCGCCGAGTATGCCCGGATGTACGCGGCCCACGAGCCATCCCGCCAGCGGCGCCACGAAGATGATGGCCAGCGGCCACGACGTCATGAGCAGTCCGGTGCCCACGGCATTGTAGCCGAAAGTGGTGACAAGCATGAACGGCATGCCCACCATGACGAGCATCTGGGCGGTGAACGAGATGACGCTCGTGGCCACCGAGGTGGTGAAGATGGGTATCTTGAGCAGGTCGAGCGGCAGCATGGGGTACTTCTTGCCTACCTGCATGCGCACGTAGACAAGGCCCACGGCTACCATGGCCACTGCCCCCAGCAGCACAATGAGCGGCTCGACGTCGTGAGAGTAAGCCTCGACGCAGCCTATGAACAGTCCGAACGTGGCGGCGTTGAGCACGGCCTCGCGCCAGTTGAACGTCCTGCCGACCACGCGCACGGGGTTGTCGGGCAGATGCTTGCGGGCCATGACAAACGTAAGTATGCCCACCGGCACGTTGATGGCAAACAGCCACGGCCATGGCGCCACGGCCAGGATGGCGGCCGAGAGCGTAGGCCCGGCCACCGAGGCTATGGCCACGACGGTGGCGTTGAGCCCAACCCCCTCGCCCAGGCGGCGCTTGGGGTAGATGAGCTTGACCATCGACGTGTTCACGCTCATCATCATCGCAGCCCCGACTCCCTGCACCACGCGGGCAATGACAAGCATGGCGAACGACGGCGAGAGCGCGCACAGCAGCGAACCGAACGTGAACACCACTATGCCGCGCTCGTAAACCTGCTTGTAACCCCACAGCTCGCCCATCGAGGCAAACGGAAGCAGGAGCATCATCACCGCCAGCTGGAAGGCATTGACTATCCAGATGGAGTCTTCCGAAGCCACCCCGAGCTGCGAGGCCATGCTCGGCAGGGCCACGTTGCATATCGTACCGTCGAGCACGGCAAGGAAAAGGCCGCAGAACGTGGCCGCCATGGCGTAGTAGATGCGTGGGCGGTGCAAACCGTCCCATTCGAGGTTGCCCTCTATGCGCAACCTGCCCTGGCCGTCAGACCCTGCTTTTGTGTTTTCTTTGTCCATAACCTCACTTTTTTATATCTACAATCCTAAATACCGTGCAAAATTATAAAGAAAGCCCAACACACACAAACAAATTGACTGGAAAGAAAGGTTTGACAATCCACCGAACACGGAGCACTGATAGACTGAGGGCCGCCAAGCCTACCGCATGGCCGCGGCCCGGGCCCCCTCTGCTTGCCCCGGCATCCGGGCCTGTGTGCCGTGAAAATACAAAACGGCCCGTATGGCATTTCAATTCGGCCCGTTTCACGCTGCAAAACGGGCCGAATTGCAACCCGAAAACGGCCGTTTTGCAAGACACCTTCGGCAGAGGCAGCAGGCAATGGGGCATTTTGTAAAAAGCATTTACCGCCATAGTAGGGTCACACCACGTATGCAACGGCAATCAACGTGGCTTTTCCCGATGTTATTTTCAATACATCCCGACGCTACGGGCAACCCTAGCCACCGTTTGACAAAACCATGTCGGAATGGGATTATTGAACATATTATACTACAAAAAGAATTTTCATGCGTAAAAAGTGGGCATTTTACACGATTAATAACTATCTTTGCACCATCCAATCCAAACAGTGATGCAGTGGCGGAAACAGCTGCATGCCGATGGCATGGCGCCCCAGCGCAGCCCCCGCCAAAGGCTCGGCGGGCCACGGCGAGGCAGAGGGCCAACCGGGGCGCAGCCGACACGGGCAATGCGACATGCCCGACCGGCGCAACTGAAAAAACGAACACCAAGCCGGCCTACGGCCTGTTTGGGTTGGCGAACAAAAACAACAAGCAGCGGCTGGCTTTAAAAAGGCAAACCTGAAACGAACGTACCCACAACCAAAACAACATTCACAATATCACAAAACTACAAAAACAACCAGTAAAATGAAGAAAAGTCTATTAATGTTGCCTGCACTCATGATGTGTGCCCAGGCCAATTCGCAACAGCTGGCATTCCCCGGCGCCGAAGGATTCGGGGCCTATGCCACAGGCGGAAGAGGAGGAACAGTGGTACACGTGACCAACCTCAACGCATCGGGGCCGGGCTCGCTGGCCGACGCCGTGAGCCAACCCAACCGCACGGTTGTGTTCGATGTCGGCGGAGTGATAGACATCACAGGGCAGAACCTGACCATTGCCAGCAACCTGACCATAGCCGGGCAGACCGCGCCCGGAGAGGGGATAACCATCTACGGCGGACGCGTGATAATGTCTAACAGCTCTAACGTGATAATGAGGTACATCAGGATGAGGGGCAGCATAAGCATGCCTGAAGACAAATGCACGCTGACCATGGACTACTGCGACAACGTAATACTCGACCACTGCTCCATTTCGTGGGGACGGTGGGACAACGTTCACATCAAGGACGCGAACAACATAACTTACCAAAACTGCATCATCAGCGAGGGAATAAAGCCGCAACGGTTTGGGGCCATTACCGACGGAACGCGCAACTGGACCATATCGCACTGCCTGTGGACCAACAACAAGAGCCGAAACCCGAAGATGAAGTGCTACCTGCAGTACTATAACAACGTGGTGTACAACTATGGCATCGGCATCGTGGGAGGCCACTCGGCGGCCGACAACTACCAGGACGTGATGAACAACTACTTCATCACGGGCCCGAGCAGCGGCTCGTCGAACAAGTATTTCGACCAATGGACAGAGACTGACCACCTGTACAGCACCGGCAACTATACCGACGACAACCGCGACGGCAAGCTCAACGGCAGACTGATAACCGACTACAACGGGGCAACGCCCATGCAGCAGCCCAACCTGAAGTGCCAGGCGCCGATGAACCTCGAGCCGGCCGAAGACGCATTCTATGCCGTGATGGAGCACGCCGGGGCGTCGAGGGTGAGAGACAGCCACGACCTGCGCATAATAGAACAGCTCGCTTCGCTCGGCACCAAGGGCGCGTTCATCGCCAACGAGCAGGACGTTGGGGGAATAGGCACGCTGGCAGGAGCCGACGCCCCGGCCGACTCTGACGGCGACGGCATGCCCGACGAATGGGAAAAGGCCAACGGCACCGACCCGGACAAGGCCGACGCCAACGGCGATGCCGACGGCAACGGATATACAAACATAGAGGACTACGTGAACAGCCTGGCCCACAAGAGCGACTACATCATGTATCCGCAGGCCGTGACCGCCACATTGAAAGACCCCACCACGGTGGTGCTGACGTGGAAAAACGCCGAAGAGGGGGCCGACAAGATTGTGGTGGAGATGTCGGAGAACGGCGTCGACTACACCACCGCAGCCGAAGTGGAGGGCAACGCCACCACCGCCACCATACAGGGACTGAAGGAAGGGCAGGTGTACTACTTCAGGCTGAAGGCTGTCAAGGGCGATGAGCAATCGCTTTACTCGGCCGCCGTGTCGGTAAACGACGAGCACATGAGGCCGGCGGGGGGCATACCGGCCGGCACCGAGGCCTTCGTGCCGCAGGAGGGCATGCTCTACAGGATAATAAACTACGGCACTGTGCCCTACAACTCGGGCACCACTTATGCCGGGGCGCCCAAGTACCTCACCTTCAACGCCGACGGAACGCTTGGCTCTACCACCGACTTTGAGTGGAACAACCCGGCCCTGCTGTGGGAGATAACGCCGGCAAGCGAGGGCGAAGGGCAGGTATACATACGCAACTACGCCACGAGAGAATACCTGAACCCGTCGACAGAGACCGTCGGCGACGGCGCCCGCGTGACGGCGGTGGCCCAGGCCGCGCCGTTCGAAATAGTGTTCTCAACCAACGAGACCGTGGCCCAGTCGGGCCTGCAGGGGCAAGTTGCCATGTTCAGGATAAACAGTCCGCAGAACAAAGGGCAGCAGTTAAGGCCCGTGACCTTTGAAGACAACTGGATATGGGGCAACGGAACGATAGCCCGGGCCGACATGGCCTTCACCTTCTCTTCGCTCGACGCCTCGCTGCTCGGGCTCTACACAAGCGCCCTCGACGACGCCATAGCCGCAGCGGAGCTGGCCGCCGCCGAGGCCACCGTGGGCAACGTGACGCTCGGCTACCCCGAAGAGGCATACTCAGACTTCACCTCCGCCATAGCCGAAGCCAAGGCCACGGCCGGCAAGGCAGCCGCGGGCAATGCCACGCAGGCCGAAGTAGACGCTGCAGCCGAGGCCATGGCCGCAGCCCGGAAAGCTTTCGACGGGGCACGCATAATGACACTTGCGGGCTACGACAGCAAGAAAGTGCACAACATCTACAGCTATGGCACGATAAGCAACTCAAGCACCGTCGACGCCACGGCGCAGGTGGAGCGTCGCTACCTGGCCACGGTAAAGAAAGAAGACGGCATCACCGACTCGCTCGTGTTCATAGTGGGGCTGAGCGAAGAGCAGATAGCCGCAGGCCAGGCCGACCCCGTGAGCGCCATGCCCGAGGCACAGTGGAACATCGAACCGGGCGACGGCGGCTGCGCATACATCAGCAACACCAAGACGGGCACATACCTGCGCATAGCCGGCACGCTGTCGGCCGAGCCCGTGACGGTATACCCTTATTACGCCAAGGACGACAACGGGAAGCATGCTTTCTACATCGAGACATCGCCCGACAACAACCGATGCCTGAACGTGGGCACGCCCGACGCCGACGGCAAGGGAGGGTCGATAGCCTTTGCATGGCCGGCCGACAGGACCAGGCTGCGCTGGGTGGTCGACGAGCTCGACATAGCGTCGGCCATAAAGGGCACAGGCAACGACGGCGGCCGCGGCAAACCCACCGCCACCGAGTATTACAACATGCAGGGAATGAGGCTCGACAACGTGCCGCACAATGGCATTTACATAGTGAAGACAACCTTTGCCGACGGCACAGTAACCACACGTAAGGCCACCAGGTGAGCCAGGCTGCCAGGCTGCACGCACAACATGGAAAGCTACGGCAGCAACGGCTGAACACAGAACGGCCCGTTCCACAATGCGGAACGGGCCGTTTGGCATCTCAATACGGCCCGTTTCGCACCGCAATACGGCCCATTCAGGAACGCTGTCGCCGCAGGCCCCTCTCACGCCGGCGCCGTATGGCCCTGCAAACGACCACACGCCTTGCCGCAACGCCGCTCGCAAAGACTTGCAACAAGGCCTGCGCCTGTGGAAAACTATGTTGATAACTATGTTGAAAACCCAGTTGATAAGTGTGTTGAAACCACACCGACTTATCAACAACAAGCACACCAAGGCCCCGGACATGGGCATATCAACACACTTATCAAAGGCTTTTGATTAAGTTTTCAACGCTTTTCTGGCAGAAAAAGATATAAACTTATTAATTTTGCACCGTAATGCCGGATTGTTGATAAACCTACGATGGCGCTAATAATCAGCAAAAAACAATCAACAACTGATGTTGGCAAACGCTGCACAGACGTTGACATTGGAATACGCAAGAAAACCGACGGAAAGTTTTCAACATATCAACAGCATATCATACAAAACATTTCAGTCTTTAAAGGAAAGAAAAAACGTATAATAATTTTTATGCAATGGTGAAAAAGGAATGGACAACCCAAGGCTACATCGACGAGCCGGCACCGGCCGGCACCGACCTTAGTGCCGAGATACGCAAGATGTGCGAGCAGAAGAAGGCCGTCATACTGGCCCACTACTACACGCGCGGAGAGATACAAGACGTGGCCGACTTCATAGGCGACTCGCTGGCGCTGGCGCGCAAGGCCGCCGAGACCGACGCGCGCATCATAGTGATGTGCGGCGTGCATTTCATGGCCGAGACGTGCAAGATACTAAGTCCCGACAAGAAGGTGCTGGCCCCCGACCTCAACGCGGGGTGCTCGCTGGCCGACTCTTGCCGCGCCGACGACCTGCGCAAGTTCAAGGACGAGCACCCGGGATACAAGGTGGTGAGCTATGTCAACACCACGGCTGCCGTGAAGGCGCTCACCGACGTGGTGGTGACGAGCGGCAACGCAAAGAAGATTGTCGACTCTTTCCCCAAGGACGAGAAGCTCATCTTCGGGCCCGACCGCAACCTCGGGGCCTACATCAACAGCGTCACGGGGCGGCAGATGCTGCTCTGGGAGGGCGGCTGCCACGTGCATGAGCGTTTCTCGGTGGCCGAGGTGGTGAAGCTGCGCCAGGCACATCCCGGTGCCAAGGTGCTGGCCCACCTCGAGTGCAAGGGCCCCGTGCTGGCGCTGGCCGACGTGGTTGGGTCGACGGCCGTGATGCTGGAGTATGTCAAGAAGTCGGCCGACAAAGAGTTCATCGTGGCCACCGAGGCCGGCATACTGCACGAGATGAAGCGCTCATGCCCCGACAAGACTTTCCTGCCCGTGCCGCCCGAGATAAGCGAAGGGTCGCTGGGATGCTCCTGCAACGAGTGCGACTACATGAAGATGAACACCATGCTCAAGCTGTACAATGCCTTGAAGTATGAGTGGCCCGTGGTCGACGTCGACCCGGAAGTGGCCCGCGAGGCAGTGAAGCCCATCGAGCGCATGCTCAGCCTGAGCTGAGGGCGATGCCCGCGCCCACCCGGCCCCGCTGCCGCAGCTGTAGCCGGGCGTTGGCGCGGGCGTGGCCCCCGAAGCATGCAAAGGCATCGGCGCCGCACGCCACGGCCGGTGGCGGCAGCCGCGGCCGGCGGCATTACGTCGCTCCGTGCCGTTGGCCGCAATACCATAATATAGTGATAAAACAGCCCGCACGGCCATTTATGGCGCCGGCAAGTGGGCTTATGTCGGATAAAAGTTGTAACTTCGCACACTGAAACCATTTAAACAATATAATAGATGTCATTAAAATGCGGTATAGTGGGCCTGCCCAACGTGGGCAAGTCGACGCTTTTCAACTGCCTGTCGAGCGCCAAGGCGCAGGCAGCCAACTTTCCTTTCTGTACCATCGAGCCCAATGTGGGCGTGATAACCGTGCCCGACGAGCGCCTTACCCGCCTGGCCGAGATAGTGCACCCGGGCCGTATCGTGCCCGCCACGTGCGAGATTGTAGACATAGCCGGCCTGGTCAAGGGGGCAAGCAAGGGCGAGGGGCTCGGCAACAAGTTTCTTGGCAACATCCGCGAGACCGATGCCATAATACATGTGCTGCGTTGTTTCGACGATGACAACATCACCCACGTCGACGGAACCATCGACCCCGTGCGCGACAAGGAGATTATCGACACCGAACTGCAGCTCAAAGACCTCGAGACCATCGAGAGCCAGCTCGCCAAACAGCAGAAACAGGCTGCCGTGGGAGGCAACAAGGACGCCAAGATTGCGGTAGGAGTGCTTGAGGCATACAAGGCTGCGCTCGACAAAGGACTGAATGCCCGCACCGTGACCTTCGAAAGCAAGGAGGAGCAGAAGGTGGCGCACGACCTCTTCCTGCTCACCGCCAAACCCGTGCTATACGTCTGCAACGTCGACGAGGCAAGCGCGAAGACGGGCAACAGATACTCCGAAGCGGTCGCCAAAGTGGCAGAAGCCGAGGGCGCGGAGATGCTCGTCATAGCGGCAAGGACAGAGGAGGACATTGCCGGACTCGACACCTACGAAGACAAACAGATGTTTCTCGAAGAGCTGGGACTGGAGGAAAGCGGCGTCAACCGACTCATAAAGAAAGCCTACTCACTGCTCAACCTCGAGACATTCATCACCGCCGGAGAGATGGAAGTGAAGGCATGGACCTACCACAAGGGGTGGAAGGCTCCGCAATGTGCGGGAGTGATACACACCGACTTTGAGAAAGGATTCATCCGCGCAGAGGTTATAAAGTACGACGACTACATAAAATACGGCTCCGAGGCTGCCGTGCGCGAGGCTGGCAAGCTTGCCATCGAGGGAAAGGACTACGTGGTGCAGGACGGTGACATAATGCACTTCCGCTTCAACGTCTGACC
>OHKV01000931.1_pt1 | contig 11044 bp, 10 predicted proteins | sample 1568951 | NCBI WGS metagenome assembly OHKV01 (sample SAMEA3879528, study PRJEB24766) | human gut metagenome | biome: human-associated habitat; feature: feces | place: USA | collected 1985/1987
GTTGTCGTACCAAGACACGACCTGAACCTGATAGGTGTCGTCGCAGCTACGCTGAATTTTTGCACTTTTCCAAGTAGTTCTTCACAGTTTCGTAACAACAGTTACAGTATCAGAACATACCGTTGTCGTACCAAAACCGGTTTGTTCGTACCACGATTATATCACGTTTCAGCGTCATTTGCAAGGATTCAATCTGTTTCGCTTCTGACCTGCATTTTTCAGATTTCAACGTATATTCTTACGGTATTCCACGGTTCGAGCGCCTGAGGTCTAGGGCTTCCGCCGGGGCAGCAGCTCTCCCAAGCACTCTCCTCAGAAGCGCTATGACAGCTAGATTGGCAACATGTTCCTGCTGATTAACTGAAATTTCTCCGGACGTGATTTTGAGCCATGGTGTGGGAAATAGATCATTCCAGATTTTTTTACATAGTTCAAATCTTGTTACTCTCTATTCTTTACTTTGGCACACAGCTTTCTCAGTATAGGCTCTCCATACTGAATAACCAAGGGCTCCATGAGAATCAGCAGCAGAGCACCGTATACTCCAAAAAACAAAATCGCTCCGACAACACATTTCATAAATGCATGCCATTCAAAATTCATCATCTTAAATGCCAAGAGACATCCCGTTGCGATTGAATTTATCAAAAAAAGTTTTCCATACGGAATCTTTAAAAAAGCTGCTTTCATTTCTTTCCAAGAATAATGTACCTGAATGATCATCACAATGCTCTCTGCTAGAACAGTAGCGATTGCAGCACCTACTGCTCCATTTTTAGGAATCAGAATAGCATTAACCACAAAATTCAAGCAAGCGCCATATATTGTTGAAATCATAGTTAATCTTTCTTTTCCTAAAGGTGTCAATATCTGCTGACATGCCACATTTCCTATTCCAAGCGGAATTACTGCTAATGTAACAGTCTGCATACAGGGTATTGCTTCCTTATAGTCAATTCCGCCAAGAACATCCACTGTTTCTGGAGCCATTATCACAAAAAATATGACAATCGGTATTGCCAATATCAAAACGAAATGAAGCGACTTTTTTATGTACTCTTCAAATTTATTATACTGATTATTATTCAAGCAATAGGTCATTCTTGGCAAAAGAACCGGCCCCAGAGCAGATACCGTTGTTGCCAGCACCATTTTGACTTTAGTCGCCAATGCATAATATGCTACTTCTCTTTCACTTGAAATGAATCCAAGCATTACAGAGTCCATGCTTGTGTAAATTGAAACTGCAACCGAAAGAGCGAAAAAGACAAAGGTCGGTTTCAAATGCTGCCGAAAGTTATATTTACCGCGATAACTTTTATGGGTTAAGACTTTTCGGCAATTCCAAAGATTAAGAACATTTGATCCTCCAGCTGACACAACTGTTAATGTGCCATAAATAATATAATCATCTGGTGAATGAACTAAAAGAAACATCGCTATAATTGATATTATTTTAAATGCAATGTTTCGTATTGTTATATACCGATACTGTTCGATTGCCTGATACAGCCACTCCATCCCGATCATGTTCAGAAAAATCGTCAATGAATTGATCAACATCAAAGCCGGTTCCTGCCTTAATTTAGGAATTGTAATCATTCCAATTATCAGCATTGTATATGAAATTCCAACAGCTGCAAAATTTATAACAAGCAGTTCCTGAACAGTTTTTGTTAATTCATCCTTATTATCACGACATTTTGCACAAGCTCTAATTCCATAGGTTGGAATGCCCAGTTGTGCAAACATTGAGAAGTATGTAATGACTGAGGAGGCGAAAGCAACCTTTCCGTTTCCTTCTGCTCCAAGAGTTCTTGTAATATACGGCAGCGATATCAGCGGAAATACAAACGATGACATTTTAAGAATAATATTCATCGCAAAATTGTATTTTACGCTTCTAATTTTTATGCTCTGTTGCAAATGTTCTATTCCTTTCTAAGATATGTCTTATCAATATATTGTCTGCCGCAATACATCTTCAAATCTCTCCGCGCTCATCCTACTCGTCATTCCCGAAACAACCTCGCGGGCTTTTTTCCCGATTGCATATATTTGTGCAGGATCACAAATCAATTCCGATAATTTATCCAAAGTTTCCTGTTCATTTCCGGGATCATCAAGAATCACACAGTTTTCTTTGTCTCTACCAATTTCTTGAATCACTCCGGAATTTCCTGCTACAACGCAACAAGCCTGCGCCATTGCCTCCATTGCCGGAAGCCCCCAGCCCTCATAGATACTTGGCACATAAAAAATGTCCATCTGTCCATACAAATCCACAAGAGCCTCTCTTGACGGATTTTCCACAAACCGGATTCGCTCATCCCAGACCTGCGGCTTTTTAAATCCAAAGCTCAACAATTCAATGCTCGGATATTTCTCCTTGAGTTTCAGCAAAACCCGCATTCCCATGTCACAGTTTTTTACTTTCGGTTCTCTATACGGAAAACCAATTGTTATATTTTCTTTGGATTTGTCATTTTCCGTGGACTTTAGAAAACATTCTTCCACACCATTGCAGATCACAACAGACTCACAGCCTGCTTCCTGTATAAGCCGGTCATGCAACGCAGTACCCACAGAAATTTTTGCATCGAACGGAAGCCGATAGCTTTCTATCACCTTTTGATTAATTTTTTCCGTTTCCCATGTCTCAAAGCCTTGGATAAAATATACCTTTTTCCCTTTTGCGGGCGACAAACGATTCACCCAGTAACTTGTCAACCAGCTCGTTGCAATCGTGATATCCGCATCCCGAACAACCTTGTTGCAGATTGCAAACGGAAATTTCAGTTCAAACCTTCGATCAAACCATTTTCCCTTCCAGTCACTGGAATACACTAGACGTATCATAGCTCTTGGAAACAATATTTTCTTCCATCCTATGTACGCGCCGCTTGCAGGGACATAGCAGACCACATCATGTCCTTTTTCCACAAGTGCATTCATATATTCAAATGCCACTCGGACGCCGCCGGAACTTCTTGCGCCGGGGAGAATCAAATTTATTTTCATGTTTTTCTCCTGATTATGTTTTATGTACCGTTTATGACGTACTTATTTCATCAAGCATTCGAATCGTTTCAGTTGTTTTTTCAAGTTGATCTTCTCGGTCTTTTTTCCAATATCCAATTCTCAACAGAATTTTCCGAAGAACATGTGCACATTTTATATTATTCATCGTTCTATTGGCTTCTTCTAAACCATAGAATTTCTTCACAAACATAAACTCATTTTCCATTACTTTTTTTTGTTTCCGATAGCTTGTATTTTGTGCTTCACTTGCTCCCCCCAGATGAATCAACGAGATATTAGCAAGATAGTATATCTTTTTCCCTAGAATCGTATTTACTTTTTTACACAAGTCCATATCTTCTGTGTACATAAAATATTCCTCTGAAAATCCACCAATTTTCTTAGCCTCTTCTGTACGCAGAATCATCTCAGCACCAATAACCCATTCAGGTTCAAAATCAGTCTTTGCATGGTACTCGTTCAAAAAATACTTTTTTCTAAAGCCCTGTGGCATAATCGCACCTATATGCAAAATTGCACCAAGCGAACTCCACATGCCTGTATAATTAAAATAAGATCTTTGGTCACTTCCATCCCTATTCTTCAGTTTACATGAAACAATACCAACATCATTTCTTTTTTTCAGAATTTCGATAGAAGGTGTAATAATGTCCTCTGTCAAAATCACATCTGGATTCAAATAGCAAATATACGGCGTAGAAACCTTTTCTAATGCCAAGTTATTTGCTGCAGCAAATCCAAGATTCGTACTGCTTTCAATCAGTTCCACTGTATGATATTTTTTGTTAATTATCTGTGTCGTACAATCTTTTGACTGATTATCTACAACAATAATTTTGCTATAACCAGGAGAATATCTTTCAATCGTTGACAAGCATTCTTCAATTTCCTTTTCGTTATTCCATGTCACAATGATATAGGTTATTTTATCGTTTCTTTTGTACATATATTCCTCTTCTTACTTTAAAGCCACCATTTAAAGGGATATGTTGTCTGCCACTCTGGTGTCCGATAGATTGTGATAATCACACCATACACAGCAAACAAAACTAGAGCCAAAATCGTAACGATTTCTCGATTTTTCCTATATTGCAGCCGTGCAACTTGCTCAGAAAAATCTGCGATTGCATAGAGTGAAAACACACCGGAGAACCGTGTTAAAATAGTTGCCTGATTTGCTGCAACCAAAATCACTATATTTACAAACGCCATGCGATAAAGCGACAACTCAACTATGTTCTGCCCCGCTTCCCATTTTCTATTTTTGATCCATCGCGGAGCCAGCAACATCAGTGCGTAGACGATAATTTTCAGAATAATTGCCAGGCGTGCCTGTCCATCCATGTACGCACCCGATACATAATATTGATACTTGGGAAATATCTTCAGTAAAAGATTTATCATCGGCCACATCAACAAGACCATTCCCGCCGCGCAAACTGCCATCAGCCTTTCAAATTGCCACTTTTTTTTCATCGCATTTGTCCTGTACTCTTCAAACCACCAAAGCATCGGCCACGCCAGCAGAAAAACATATGCTACCGCATGGAACTGCGCTGCCAAAATCACGAGAATAAAAAAGCGAAGCAGCTTTTTTTCCACCAGTGCATCATATGCAAAGAACAGTACCGCCACAGCCAGTGATTGCCGTGCAGCACTCATCCAGCCATCGATTTCCAACATCTCAACGACCAGGCAAACAAATAAGCCAGGTGCTTTACACCATTTGTTCAGCCATCGTGAAAGAGACAGATATACAATAGCTCCTTCTGCAATCAGGACACATTGTCGACTTGAAAACAACCTTGTCAGGACATATGTAAATAGCATATATCCCTTCTCGAATCGTCCATTGGAAAGAGCCATTTTCAGCGTCATTTCCTTTACAGCTTCAAATAGGCCGGTATACGCTCTGGTGTCATTACCAATATTTTCGCTATGGAACATTGTCATAGCAGCAAGTGGAAGTAATGCCCAAAACAAATATACTTTTTTACTGGAATCTTTCATTGGACGAAATGCCTTCATAGCATACGCCAACAGCGCTTCATACCCAACCAGTCCTAAAAATTCTGCAGTCGCAAGCACAGCTTCCTCCATATATTACTCTTTTTCGCTTAAGCAACGTTCATAAATCTTTTTCAGTCGATTTCCACACCCAACATCTGAAAAAACACTTTCGCTCAAGTATTCTTGATATTGCTTTCGTTCAGTTTTTTTAATCTGCGTATTTCTTATTTTCTCTACCCACGCCTCAATCGAATCCTGTAACGAACATCGTTTTAAAAGTTCTGTATACTCTGCTTCTGGAGGAATCACATCTGACACTACACAGGGCAACCCCATCGCCTGAGCCTCAACCGTCACAATTGATAATCCCTCAAACAAACTTGGCAAGAAAAATACATCCATGCCTTGATACAGGGAAGTAACATCGTCCCGGCTCCCTAGAAGCCTTACATTTTCAGACAGCCCCTTCTGATTTACATAGTCCTGAACCGATTTCTCCAACGGCCCACTACCGACCCACCAATATTCTGCGTTTGGGACTTGTTTCTGCAAGCATTCAAAGACATCCATTGCAAAAAACGGATTCTTTTCTATTGCTAACCGTCCAACAGAGCCGATCACAAACCTATCCTGCGTGTTCATTTTCCGACGTACATTTTCACGAGCGGCAGAATCAAATCGATACTTCTCAGCCCGAATGACATTAGGAAGCACTGTAAACTTTCGATTTCCAAACATCATCTGACCTGCTATTTTGGAACAAGCCAGGTAGTCTGTCGCCAGAGAACGCAATATCGGGCAAAACGCCCTATTACGCAGTTCCTTTTTACGTGTTTCGCCTAGTTTAGAACTATGACTATGCAAGATTCGTACGGGAACACCTTGCCGCTTTGCGCACCACATCATTGGAATAGAAATATGCAGGGTATTATCATGGATGATGTCATACCGACCATCCGACAGAATTTTATTGCAGACTTTAACATGCTCAGGAAGATTTTTTATACCCGGCAGAAAAAACATTTTCCCACCCGCAACTTCTACCTCAGTATAATAAATAGAATCGCCTTCTTTGTAAGACGCAATATCCACCTGCACCTCCTCATGATTAAGATTTCGTAGGTAATTCATCACAAAGCTTGCCACACCGTTTGCAACAAACAAATTTGGAACAAGCATTAACACTTTTATTCTTTTCATACAATACTCTTATATCTGTAAGAACGAGTCGTCTACATCCATATCCACTTTTCTCATAACTAGATATTTACTTTCTTTTGCTCTCTGCAAATCATCTGCCGTTAAAACATCCGGGCTGTTTGCTCCCTTTTGAAAATGCTGATAGAGTAAATTATCCGTTGTCTCATCGCCAAACGGTGATAGCATCACTAATGTATGGAAGAAGGATTCATCTGGTGTCGAACTGCTTCTATAAAAATCATAGAAGTCATGATTTTCGGCTAAGTATTTATTTATCCAATTTACTGTTTCTCTGCTCAAACACCACCACTGACTCCCAAAATAAAAATCCACTTCCAGCTGTTTTCTTTGGAAAAGTCTCCATGTTCGGTTATATCCGCCTGAGATTTCAACCCATCCACGTTTTAATACTTTCTGCCAAAGCTTTCTTCCAATTATCCACTCAGGAAAGTATATTTGATTTCTTTTATCAAAGTTATTCTGAATGTGCTTTCCGAAATTCTTGCTACTCCAATATTGAATAAAGTTTTCTCCGTTATGTTGCATAAAAAATTCTACAATTTCCTCTACAGAACGAAGCGGCCAATCTTGTCCGCTAATCAACCAATAGTAGTCATAGCCCCCCCCCCCTTGCACTAGCAACAGCTGTATTCAGAAGATTTAGCGTTGCCGTAACCTGCGAAATTTGTGCCCATTCCACTGAAACACGCTGTTCGTCCGGAAGCACAAACACATTTTCTCTACGAACAATTTCATCCGCGAAGTCAGCTTTCTTATCAATATGAAGATAGCAATCAATATCCGGGTGATTCAACCTCTCCAGAAGAAGGTTGATCTGTTTCGGACTTTTATGGCATTGAATCAAAATTGCAATTCTCATGTTTTCCTTACTTTCTCAGAACTTTCTCAAACATAAACTTCCGCAGCCAATTCGGAGCCAACGCTGACCCGCTACGAATCACACAGCTTTTTATATACTGCCCTCTCCCTATAAAACCTTGTTCCTTCATGAATTTGAACAACCCTGCCTGTGTCTTGGCATACTTCCATCCGGCTCTTCTCAAATACATATCCGAGCCGGCCCTCATATGGAGCAGCGGCTCCTGAATGTTGTACCCCTGATATCCTGCCATCAGCATTCGAAGCCAAAGGTAATAATCTTCCAACAGGTAGAAGTCCTGATAAGAACCAACAGCTTCGACTGCGGATTTTTTATACATCACGCAAGGATGATTAAACGGGTTGCGCTTCTTTGCAAATTCTACAATTTCCGCATTCGTCTCCGGTGGCACACGCTTCGCATCGACGGTATTCGGATCAGTAGTAAACTCCTCCACGATACCAGAGCAGATACTTACTTCTGGATGTGCGTTGAATACCGCCATCTGTTTTTCGCAGCGGTTCGGATACGCAATATCATCGCTATCCATCCGAGCAACCAGCTCATTTTTACAGTGCTTGATGCCTTCATTGAGTGCACTGCCAAGTCCAGCGTTCTTAGCAAGGCGAACAACATTTAAAGTCATCCCCATCTCTTGCTGCTTCTCGGCAATCACCTTGTCCAGCGCATCATTCAACAGGCCATCACACACCAGCACAAAATCATCCGTCGGGAGAGTCTGTGCTTGAATGCTCTCAATTGCTTGCTTCAAATACTCTGGTTTTTCTCTGTGATAAACTGACATCAATACAGAATACTTGGAAGCCATCATGCAGCCTCCAGTTGTTCTTCATGCAGTTGCTCAGGGAAGACCAAAATATCAAACGAAGCAATGTAAATCACCTCATTCCATACCCCCCCCCCGGATATTTTCAGGTTCGTGTACTTAATCACATTTTTTATCATGTACCAGCCCTCATAATAAGCGGCCTCTATCGGATTTAGCCCGACATACCGATATGTATTCCAGTTCATCTTCGCAGCCTTGACTTTATTGCCTGACTTCGATGACTTTGCAATGCGGTAGATGAGCAATGGCTCATCCACGCCATAGGCTTTCTTTCCTTCTCTCAGGATGCTGAGCCAGATGGCAAAGTCCTCATGCATATCATCACCGACGGCATAATGCTTTGCATACAGCTCTTTGCGGACAAGCGCGGAGGAATTAGATAACACATTCTGTTTCAGCAACTGTCGATAAGTTACTTCAGCCGGAGCATGAAGATACCAATCGATTGACTGCCCTTCCGAATCCATAAAAGCAGAACCTGTAAAAAGGAGGTCAGCATTGGTTCTTCTCTGAAGGTCAATCTGCTTTTCCAGTTTTTCCGGTGCCCACGCGTCATCACTGTCAAGAATCGCGATCCATGAACCCTTTGCTTCTTCCAAGCCGTGCTTTCGCGTGTAGGACACACCGCTGTTCTTCACATTAGATATAAGACGGACACGACTATCCTTGGCCGCAATACTTTTGACCAACTCTGCCGTTCTGTCTGCTGAACAATCATTAACCACAAGAAGCTCTAAATTCGTGTAAGTCTGGCTCAAGACTGAGTTAATCGCCTGCTCTATTGTTTTTTCAGCATTGTACGCTGCCATAATGATACTGATCAGACCAAAATCATTCTGGATCATTCTTCCGTCTCCTGCCCCATCGCCGTAGTCGCACCTTCTGCCACACCCTCGGTAGACTCCGGCATAAACAGGATCTTCACCGTTGCCAGCATGATCTTCAGATCCTCGATCAAACTGGGATGTGCAATGTACATCAGATCCATCTGCAGCTTATCGTAGGGGGTGGTATTGTATTTGCCGTACACCTGCGCATAACCGGTCAAGCCAGCCTTTGCCTGAAGCCGCAGCGCAAATTCCGGCATCTCCTCGCAATACTGGGCGGCGATTTCCGGGCGCTCCGGACGAGGGCCCACAATGGACAGATCACCTTTTAGAATATTCAGCAACTGAGGCAACTCATCCAAACGGCAAGCGCGGATGATGTGTCCCACCTTCGTGATGCGGTCGTCTTTGTCACCAGTGGAAAGCCGGGCCACACCATCTTTTTCGGCATCCACACGCATGGAGCGGAATTTCAGGATTTCAAACTGCTTACCGTCTTTGGTCAGACGAACCTGCTTGTAAAAGGCCGGACCACCATCGGACTTGACTGCAATGGCTGTAATCAGAAGCAACGGGCTGAGAATTACCAGTCCAACCAACGAAACCACAATATCCATCAAGCGCTTTACAAACAGATACTCCGGGCTTGCCATATATCGGCCCACCCGCAAAACCGGCAGATGGAACATATGCATCGGCTGCGAGCCGCTCATGATCACATCGCCCACACGAGGGATCACAAACACATTGATGCCCTGCCCCACGCAGTATTTCAGAATGATGTTACGCTCATGGCTGTGAACACCGCTGATGAACACACTCTGCATTCCATCCAGCAGGCTCAGATCGTTCAGGCACTCTTCCACGTTCAATGTCATCTTGACATCGTATTTTTTCGAGAGGCCATATTCATTGATGAGCTTTTCCAGACCATGCCGGACATCGTAGACCACTGCGGTAGGCTGAGGCGGAAAGGTTCGGAAATACCAGCTATGGGCGCATTTTACCCACAGGGTTGCCATCACGACCTGTCCAGCAATCGCCGCAATACCCGGCAGAATATTGCAGAGCCGCCGAGACATCAGGCAAATGACAATGTACAGGATACCATCGGTTGCCATGGCTGCCAGCACCTGCCCATAGATCAACTCTGAAATGCGCTGCAAAGACATCCAGAATGCATCGTAGACTTTTCCCAGCAGGAAGAACAACACCGCAAACAGACCGATCATGGCCCAGTTGCCCTTCCAACCAAACTTTGCATAAACCTGATACGAATAGTACAGTTCCCAACAAAGTGCAAACGGAATCGTGATCATCACCAGATCGATGATTTTTACGATCTTCAACATTACATCATGCTGAAATTTTGACATAATACCCCAATAACTCCTTTAGCTTTTTCTTTTGTTCTTCACTCAACTTTTCCGACCCGCTTTGCAGCAGCCGCTTCTGGTTATATACCCACCGGCTCAGCCAAATGCCATCCGCAGTCTTGTATTTTGCCGGAATATCCAGATTTCCATATTCCTTTTTATATTCCTGCGCCAGTTCGTACCGGTGCTGCCACGAGTCCGTTTTTTCCCACTGCATTCCAACGGCATCCAGCTTTGCAATTCGCTCCTCTGTTAGAACAGCACAGCTTTTTTCTGGATTGTGACGAGTATAGCGCTGCCGCTTGACCCAATTCCCGAGATCGTATCCGTCGGGTGACACATAACCGGCCGGAACATTCAGGTCGCCGTGGGCATCAAAGTAGCGCCGTGCTTCCTGATATCCTTCGTTCCACTGGCGGTCATTGCGGTTACCCCAGTACATCCCAATTCGGTTAAGTCGCTCGACCTGTTCGTCTGTCAGCTTTCCTTTCGGGTACGCCCATTGCTGGCTTGCAACCCACTGTCCCAACCGTTCACCAGCCGCTGTCACATAGTTCGGAGCAGGCAAAATACCCCTGACGATTGCTTCGCCAAGGGTCATCTCACTTGCAATATGCCCATCGAAAAGTTCTTTAGACACATCGCAGTCATTATCCAGATATCGGATGTTTGTTGCTGTCAGTCCTAGAAGTTTTGCGTCCGAACATAACTTTAATAAAGCCACCTTGTTCCCCCTTTCCGCAATAAAGGGGTATCCTTCATAGTGAAAATGGAGGATACCGTTCCTTTGACATCGTTGTCTAAAATCTCATCTTATTTTATCATGGTTATATCTGGGATTCAATAGAAAACATCATAA
>OHKV01000946.1_pt1 | contig 10788 bp, 6 predicted proteins | sample 1568951 | NCBI WGS metagenome assembly OHKV01 (sample SAMEA3879528, study PRJEB24766) | human gut metagenome | biome: human-associated habitat; feature: feces | place: USA | collected 1985/1987
TCATAACATCCATGAGAACAACCTTGTACTCTCCATATTGCGATGTTTCAAATATTTTAACAGCTTCTTCCCCATTGACAGCCGGCATAACCTGTGCACCGGCTCCTTCTATTATAAATCTTGCAATTTCCATATTAAGCTCATTATCTTCAGCAATAATAATTTTATTTCCATCAAGCCTAATTTTTTCATCTGCAACTATTTCCTGTTGTCTGCTTTCATATGAATCATCTATCTCAAAAGGTATTTTTACATAAAATGTTGTTCCATATCCCTGTCTGCTGATAAATTCGATAGTTCCTCCCATCTGGACAGTGAGCTTTTTTGATATTGCAAGACCCAGCCCTGTTCCTGCATATGTTGTGCGTGCCCTGGTTTTTTCCTGTGCGAATGGTTCAAATGCTTTTTTCTGAAAATCTTCACTCATTCCCTGTCCATTATCAGTACAAACAAACTCAAACATTATATTTTTTTCATCTATCCTGTTTTCTGTGCAGCTGACCCTTACATATCCTCCACGCTTATTATACTTTACAGCATTAGATACAATATTTTGAAGTATCTGTTTTATGTGAAGTGAACTTCCTATAAGATGGTCATTTTCTATATTAAGCGGAGCTTTTATATAATCCACGCCACTTTCATTTGCCTGCATTTCTATGACACTGTCAACCTCCATCAGTAGTTTTGAAAGACAAAATGGCTCTTTTGTAAGAACTATCTCACCTGATTCAAGTTTATTCATATCCAGAACATCATTAACCAATTCAAGTAAAAATCCTGATGCCGCCATTATCTTATCAAGACATTCTTCTGCTTTCTTTCTATCATTCAGATAAAAACGGCATATTTCAACCATTCCTCTTATACCATTAATAGGAGTTCTTATATCATGACTCATGCGTCTGAGAAAATCAGTTTTGGCAACGTTGGCCTTTTCTGCCTGCTGTGCAGCTGCCTTTAACTGATGCTGATATTTTAACTCACGAAGCTTTTCTTCTGTAATATCACGAAAAAGCATGAGAATAGCAGCTATATGCCCATTTTTATCATAACTTTGCGGAACAATTGCAATCATATACCATCTGCTGTTGATATTTTCAACAGTATATTCAAGATAACGGCTCTGCTCCAGACGTGTCATAAGTGTATTAATATCTGCAAACTTCCTGAATGAATCTCTTTGAGACGGAATAATCCGGTTACTTGTATAGTCTTCAAGCATCTGTTTTACGTTATGTTTCTGGTCAAAAATATAATCGAGCTTTTCCGGAGTCTTTATAAGTTCCCACTGGTCATTCTTAATATCAATAAGAATAAGTGCAGAATATATGCTGCTTATCGACCTGATTATACGAAACTGCTTGTCAAGCTGTCTTGTGTTTATATAAAGTATATGCTGCCTTATTGCCATGGCAAGAACAAGCATCATTATGTATGCACCCGTACAGAATATAACCGCTTTTGTACGGTCACTGTAAATTGATGATGATGGAAAAAATACATATATTCCATATATTCCATATATCATCCTGCTGCCATACCACTCAGACTGTGACGAACCAAACTTTACCATTTTGTTGCCATCATCATTCCAGTCCCCCAAAAAAGCATCTTGATATTCGCTTAAAGTCTTCCCCTGATATTCCTCAATATTACAATTAACAATTTTATCATCACACGATATAAAAACAATTCCATCATTTTCAAATATAAAATCCGTTATAAGTGATTCCATTGTTATATCACCATTGTTTTCAAATCCCGGCTGTTTCTTTTCATATGCAACAACAATTCCACATTTATCTCTTCTCGAAACGACTGCCATATCATATTCACCATCATCAAGTTCAATTCTTGTCATGTATGATTTCAACGGGTATTCTATAATCTGTGTAATAACATTATTATCGATATTAGCACTGTCAGAGATCTTTTTCCACCATATGTCCGAATCCTCAGTAAAATATTCACAATTCATATCCGAATCAAATATACATATTCCTCCGAGTCTCTGTTCATAAACATAATCCTCGAAAAAACTTTCATCATATGCTTCTTTGTCAAGGCTTCTGGCTGCTTCTGTCGTTTTATCAAGCAGTCTGTACAAACTCTTTACTTTGTCATTTTCTTTATAATCTTCATATCTTAAAATTCTTGACTTTGCAAAAAGAAGCGTTTTGTCTGCTGCTTTTTCTGTCCTGCGTACATCATACACTGTAAAAAGACCATATACCGCAAATATCAGAAACAATCCTATAAATGTCACAGTATATATCATCTTAACGCTTATCTCACCTTTTTTTATAGCTCTCATTTAATCATCCCCCATAAATATATCTGCGTTAATTCCATATGATTCAGCAATTTTTTTAATTGTTCCATCATCCATCATCTGCTTTAATATATCATTAAGCATATCCGGAACATCATCAGATCTCCCCTTTTTAAATGCAACTCCAAGTTCAGATTTATATAATATCTCATCAAGAATAATAAACTGCTGCGGATTAGTATCAACAAATCTTTTAATTGCAACCTCATGTCCTGCCGCAGCATCTATATATCCTTTTCTCAGACTCGCATATAATTCACTCATTGTAGACATGCTGTAAACAGCAGAAACTCCCTGAATTCTATCATCTTCACCACTTAATATGATATGTTCCGGTTTTGATGTTGACTGCACTGCAATTCTTTTGCCCTTTAAATCAGCAAATGAATTGATTTCTCTGTCTTTCCTTACAACAATAACCTGACGGCTGTACATATATGGTCCCGCCCATCTGTAATCATCAGTTCTTCCGCTCATTGTAAAACTTCCCCACAGACAATCAATCTCATTACTGTCAAGAAAGCTATCCTTCCTGTCCCATGTAATCTGCTTAAAAACAGGTGTTATCCCCAGCCTGCGGCACGCTTCCTTTGCAATATCCACATCAATACCAACATTTTCACCAGACTCATCAATGTAATTATATGGTTCATAATTGTCACTCCCGATTACAAGACTGACAGCACTTATTCCTGACGATTCTTCAGCTTTAATCATATCATCTTCATCTGTATCTTTGCTTTCCGAACATCCTGTTAAAAGCAGTATACAAACCATCATTAATACCAAAATATACTCACATGTCTTCTTAAAAATATCTCCTCGCATACATCTCTCCCCATTCTTTATAACCGTATCAATTAATTTACTGTATATTTATTATACAGCAAATATCATAAATTACAATTACAATTACAATTTTTATCTGTATGTTTTATTTTTAAAAAAACACAATATGCTTAATATTATTAACTATATTATGGCATACACAAAATTATGGTGCAAAAAAAGAAGACAGAATACGACGCCGCATACTAAGTACCGTCATCACAACTTCTGTCTTCTGTATTATAATAAGCTCCCTGCAGCTATATTTGCAAGTCCGCTCATGATGATATCATAGACATTTATTATTATTTACAAGACAAAAAATTTAAAAATGATACATTTGGGGACGTCTGTCACGAAACAGCCCCCAGCTCACTCTCAAATCACGGTTTTCATCTAAATCCGACTCGCCATATACTATTTCTTCTTTATCACGCGATGCCTGCATAACAATTTCTCCTGTGGAATCCGTGACGAATGAAGAACCATAAAATACAAGTGAAGATTTCTGTCCGCCATTTTCATCTGATGGCTCTACATACTCTTCTCCGATTCTGTTAGCAGCGACAACAGGAATTACATTGCAGGCTGCATGTCCCTGCATACATCTTCTCCAATGTGGCATACTGTCAACTTCAAGAATCGGCTCAGAACCTATTGCTGTTGGATAAAATAATATTTCCGCTCCCTGAACAGCCATTCCTCTCGCAGTTTCCGGAAACCACTGGTCCCAGCATATTCCGATTCCTATTTTACCATATCTTGTATCCCACACCTTAAATCCTGTATCTCCCGGTGTAAAATAAAACTTTTCCTGATAATAATGGTCATCCGGAATATGTGTTTTTCGGTAAATTCCAAGAACACTCCCGTCTGCATCGATAACTGCAGTCGTATTATAAAAAACATTTACGTCTTTTTCATAAAAACTTATCGGAAGCACAACTTCAAGTTCAGCCGCAACTTTTTTAAAATGATTAACCGCTTCATCTTCTTCTAAACTGCGTGCGTATAAATAATAATCATAATTTCTTTCCTGACAGAAATATTGTCTTTCAAAAAGCTCCGGCAGAAGAATAATCTTTGCTCCTTCTGATGCTGCTTTGCGAACCATTTTATCCGCTTTTGCGATATTTTCTTCTACAGATTTTGTGCATTGCATCTGGATGCCTGCGTATTTTACTTTTCGCATTTTATCTCTCCTCAAATTTTCAAAAATATAATATCAGTCAAAACCTTCCGCTTTCGGTATCTGCTGTGTAATGCAGTGTATATTGCCGCCTCCGACAATTATATCCCTTGCATACACTGGAATTATCTGTCTTTCAGGAAATGCCTCCGATAAAATATCACATGCTGCTTTATCGTTTTTATCACCAAACTGGGGAACTATAACTGCTTTGTTTGATATATAAAAATTGACATATGATGCAGCAAGTCTCTCTCCTGCTTCCCTTTCATCCTCACCGTCCTCAAATTCAAGTCCTTTAAGGTCATACTCCGTTATGCATATATGATTTGAAGGAATTGGAAGTTTCCTAACCTTTATTTTTCTTCCTTTCGCATCTGTTTCATTTTCAAGAACTTTAAGACATGACATGCTCATCTCGTACTGTGGATCATTTTTGTCATCCGTCCATGCAAGAACAACCTCACCCGGCGATGTAAATGCACACACGTTATCCACATGCTCGTTGGTTTCGTCATTATATATTCCACAAGGAAGCCATATTATTTTGTGGACATTGCAATACATTTTAAGTTTTTCTTCAATCTGTGGCTTTGAAAGTCCCGGATTGCGTCCTTTGCTTAAAAGACAATTTTCTGTAACAAGAAGTGTTCCTTCTCCATCTGTGTGTATAGAACCGCCTTCAAGAACAAATGGTGCTGCATTGTAATAGTCACATCCGAAATGCTTCATAAACTCTATCGCAATCTTATCATCCCTGCTCCAGTCGGCATACAATCCATCATACTCACCGCCCCATGCATTGAATTTCCAGTTAATTCCTCTTAAAATTCTATCTTTATACGAAACATCAGCATCGCCGCTTACGACAAATGTCGGTCCTGTATCTCTTGCCCATGCATCATCGGAATCCATAATAACTAATCTTATTTTGTCCGAAAGCATTTGAAGTGCATTCTCATACTGTCTTTCTGAAACCAGCATATAAACCTGTTCGCTTTCTACTATCGCTTCTGCTATGGAACAAAATGCCTTTCTCGCCTCTCTTGCTTCATATGCCCACGACCCCGGTCTTTCAGGCCAAATCATAATACATCCATGATGCTGCTCAAATTCCGCCGGCATACGAAATCCGTCGTAAGCTGGATTACGTAATAATTCACCCAATTTACAATCTCCTTTTAAACTCATCGTAATCAAAATGTTTCCATACCCTGCAATCGCCATTTGCATCCATAATTGCAATGTCCGGCAATGGTATTCCGTTAAATGTATTGTTTTTTACCATTGAATATATTGCCATATCCTCAAATACAAGCCTGTCTCCTGCATTTACTTCTGAATCAAACTCATAATCACCGGTTATGTCACCTGCAAGACATGTATATGACGATAATCTGTACCTGAATCTTCCATCAGCAGGCTTTTCCCATATATCGGCATTGATATCATCAAGCCTTACGGCATCTCTTAATGGCGGCACATATGGCATTTCAAGCACATCCGGCATATGACATGCTGCTGATGTATCAAGTATAAGTGTCGTTATCCCGTTTTCCACCTTATCAAGAACTGTTGTTACAAGATAACCGGCATTTAATGCAACAGCCTCTCCGGGTTCGACATAAACATCCACATTATAAGTTCTTTTTACATGATTTATGCAATTTTCAAGCCTTTTTATATCATAATCATCCCTTGTTATATGATGTCCGCCGCCAAAGTTGACCCATTTTATACTGTCGGACTGCATCAGAAAGCCGAATTTTTTTTCAACAACATTTAGAGTTTTCTCTAAATCATCGGAATTCTGCTCACATAGTGTATGAAAGTGAATACCCTCCATTCCGGCAAGTGCATCAGGATTTTTCTGCAGTGCTTTTTTCAGATTTTCTTCTGTTACTCCAAGTCTGCTGCCCGGGGCACATGGATCATATATTGCATGATCTCCCTGTGTTGAATGCTCAGGATTAACACGCAGTCCGAAGCTCACTCTGTTATTTATACACTTCTCTTTATGGCATATAAGCTGATTTACTGAGTTAAAGACAACATGGTCACATATTTTTACAAGTTTATCCATATCTTCATCTGTAAATGCAGGTGCAAAAACATGATTTTCTTTTCCCATGCACTCATGCCCGAGTTCTGCCTCAAAAATCCCGCTTGCCGTTGTTCCGCTTATGTATTGCGATATAAGCGGATACAACGCATATGATGAAAATGCTTTCTGTGCAAGAAGTATATGACACCCCGTATGCTCTTCGACACTCTTTAATATTTCAAGATTATGTATAAGTTTTTTTTCATCAATAACATAAGCGGGTGTCTTTAACTCATCAAATTTCATAATAATTCTCCTTGTAATCCGCAAAAATTATCCGTTTACGGCACTTTAATATCAATCAACCAGTACGGGATTTTCATCAACTTTCCACGGAAGTCCGTATTTGTTAAGTGCGTCCATATATGGGTCAGGATCAAACTCGTCTGTCGTAAATACACCCGGCTTATTCCATATTCCTTTTGCAACAAGCATTGTTCCAATCATCGCAGGAACACCTGTCGTATAAGAAATAGCCTGTGAACCGACTTCTCTGTAACACTCCTGATGGTCGCATACATTGTAAATATATATTTTTCTTTCTTTTCCGTCCTTAATTCCCGTAAATATACAGCCAATATTAGTCTTTCCGACTGTTCTTGGACCGAGAGAAGCAGGATCTGGAAGAAGTGCTTTTAAAAACTGTATAGGAACTATCTGCTGACCGTTAAATTCAACAGGATCTGTTCTTAACATACCTACATTTTCGAGGCATTTCATGTGTGTAAGATAACTCTGTCCGAATGTCATAAAGAAACGGATTCTCTTAACATGAGGAATATTTGCGGCAAGTGCTTCTATTTCTTCATGGTGCAAAAGATACATATCCTTCATTCCTACGCCCTCAAAATCATATTCACGCTTGATTGACATAGGCGGAATCTCAACCCAGTGTCCGTCTTCCCAATAAGAACCCGGTGCAGAAACTTCCCTCAGATTTATTTCAGGATTAAAGTTTGTTGCAAAAGGATATCCGTGATCGCCACCGTTGCAGTCGAGAATATCTATTGTATGTATTTCATCGAAATAGTGTTTCTGTGCATATGCTGTAAATACACTTGTAACACCCGGGTCAAAACCAGTTCCCAAAAGTCCCGTAATTCCTGCCTCTTTATATTTTTCCCTGTAAGCCCACTGCCATGAATAGTCAAAATATTCTGTAAAACCGAGGCGTTTGCATCTTTCCTCATACACCTTTCTCCACTCAGGATTATCCGTATCCTCACACTCATAATTTGCAGTGTCAACATAAGGAACTTTGCATGCAAGACATGCATCCATAATCGTTAAATCCTGATACGGAAGTGCAACATTAAGAACAACATCAGGCTTGAATTTATTTATCAATGCAATAACCTCGTCTGTGTTATCCGCATCAACCTTTGCTGTTGTAATGTTTGTCTTTGTATTTCCCTTTAATTCTTCTGCAAGCACATCACACTTGCTCACTGTCCTGCTCGCAATACACAAATCAGTAAATACATCACTCACCTGACATATTTTGTGAATTGCAACTGAGGCAACGCCTCCACATCCAATTACTAATACTCTGCTCATTATTTTTCCTCCTGTTCTAATAATTCTTCAACATACTTTGGAAGCATAAATGCTCCTGTATGAAGATTAGTTGTGTAATATTCTGTATATATGTCTCTTTTTTTCCACTCGTCTGCCTTAAAATCTTTAAGCGGATGATACTTCTTTGAAGCAAAACCGAAAAGCCAGTAACCTGACGGGCTTGTGGGTATGTGTGCCTGATATACCCTGCTTATCGGAAATGTGTGAAATACTTTTTTATGCATACTCCTGCATGCATCCTCATCCTCGTCATAAAATGGGCTTCCGTGCTGATACACAAGTATTCCGTCATCTTTTAACGCCTTGTAACAGCTTCCGTAAAATTCTCTTGTAAACAGTCCCTCAGACGCTCCAAACGGGTCAGTTGCATCATTTATGATAAGGTCATACTCATTCATTTTCGAGCGGAGAAATCTCAACGCATCATAATTGTATATATGCACTCTTTCATCATCAAGACCTATTGCGGTCTCCGGGAAATACTCCTTGCACACATCGACAAACATGCTGTCCTGCTCGACAATATCTATATTTTCGATATTGTCATATTGCAATAATTCTTTTGATACGCCGCCATCGCCACCGCCGATGATAAGAACATTTTTCACATCAGGGTGCACCGCCATCGGCACATGCACAACCATTTCATTATAAATAAAGCAATCCTGCTCCGAAAATATAACGCTTCCGTTAAGTGTCAGGAATTTACCGAATTCAGGCGATTCAAACACATCTATCCTCTGATAATCGCTTTTTCCTGAAAATAACTGCTTTTCCACACGTATGTCAAACTTAACATGCGGCGAGTGCAGCTCCGAAAACCAAAATTCCATATTGCCCTCCAAATTATGCATTGTTTATTCTTTATATTTCATTTGTTTTTTATATTTTTAATACATTCAGATATTCAAGAGCCGAATCTTCCATTCCCTGCATTGAACATCCTTTTTCAACGGAATATTGTATGTAATCAATAATTTCTTCCGTAATTTCCTCACCCGGTGCCAGTATCGGTATTCCAGGCGGATATGCCATTACAAATTCACCTGAAATATGACCTTTCGTATCGCGTATAGGCATTTTTATTTTTTCGGCATAAAAAGCTTCCTGCGGAGATGCAAGAACCCTCGGAAGAAGCATCTGCCTGTCTACCTCAAATCTTTTCTCTTCTTTTGAGTAAATACGGCTTATTTCGGCAAGTGCACCGACAAGACGCTCAATATCCTGAATCCTGTCTCCGATTGAAATGTATGCCATAATATTTCCTATATCACCGAACTCAATCTGGATATCATATTCATCCCTTAAAATGTCATAGACCTCTATTCCGTCAAGTCCTATATCTCTTGTATACACGCACAGCTTTGTGACATCATAATCGTATACCGTACCTCCGTTTACAAGCTCTTTACCATAAGCATAATAACCGCCTATTGAATTAATTTCATCCCTTGCATACTGTGACCACTCGCTAACTTTTGCAAATGACTGCCTTCCCCTTAATGCAAGATTACGCCTTGATATATCAAGGCTCGTCATAAGAAGATACGATGCACTTGTGGTCTGCGTGATATTGATAATTGTCTGGACATAATCCGCATTCATTCCGTTATTCGTCAGAAGAATTGAACTCTGTGTAAGCGAACCACCGGATTTGTGCATTGATATAGCTGCCATGTCCGCTCCCGCTTTCATAGAATTCATTGGAAGATTATCCCCGAAATAAAGATGTGTTCCGTGTGCTTCATCGGCAAGCACTTTCAATCCGTATGAATGAGCTATGTCACATATTCCCTTTATGTCAGAGCATATTCCGTAATATGTCGGATTATTTACAAGCACCGCTACTGCCCGCGGGTGCTCCTGAATCGTCTTTTCAACCTGTTCTACGGTTACTCCGAGTACGATTCCTAACTTTGCATTAATCTCCGTGTTAAGATACACAGGTATTGCACCGCACAAAATCAACGCATTGATAACACTTTTATGAACATTTCTCGGAACAATAATCTCATCGCCTGCCTTACAGACTGAAAGTACCATATTCTGTACCGCCTGCGTTGTTCCACCAACCATAAAAAAAGCATGCTCTGCACCAAACGCATCTGCCGTCAGCTCTTCTGCCTCTTTTATTACCGAAACCGGATGACAAAGATTATCAAGCGGTTTCATTGAATTTACATCAATTCCCACACATCGTTCACCAAGTAAATCGACAAGTTCGGGATTACCTCTGCCACGTTTGTGTCCCGGAACATCAAACGGAACTATTCTTTTTTTTCTGAATCTTTCGATAGCCTCATACAATGGAGCTGATGCCTGTCTTTTTAAATCCATTTCCTCTCTCCCTGCCATTATATTATCGCAGCGGCCGTCAGATTTCCGTATAATACAAATTCTAAATTTTCGTAAAATACGGACTTTGGCTTGCTGCCAACGTAAAATGTGTGCCGTAAGGCACAAAAGGGGCTGTCGCTTTAACGATTGAAAATCGTTAGGGTACCAGCCTCTTTTTCCTATAAAAATACGATTTTTAAGTTACTATTTATTAAAATGAATGGGATGTTCCAAAAATTGGCGTACTTTAATAAACCTATATAGGTTTTAAAAATTTTTATTTTGATATTTCTAAATTCAGGCACTTTTTAAAGGAAATAAATGTGTTCCTGTCTTCCCGTTCTGAATCTTATTATGAAGTTTATTTATATTTCTTGCCATGGCAAGTAGTGTGCTTTCTGCAAGTACATTCGACGT
>OHKV01000948.1_pt1 | contig 10764 bp, 8 predicted proteins | sample 1568951 | NCBI WGS metagenome assembly OHKV01 (sample SAMEA3879528, study PRJEB24766) | human gut metagenome | biome: human-associated habitat; feature: feces | place: USA | collected 1985/1987
CAAACTTCTCTGCATATGTAATTCCATGATATGACTCATCAGGAGTACAAAGTCCCGGAAATTTGTCAGCATGTGCCATCCAGTCAAACTTACCACTGTCTACAATCGCACCGCCTACAGCTGCACCATGTCCGTCCATATATTTTGTTGTAGAATGTGTAACAATATCAGCTCCCCATTCTATAGGTCTTAAATTAACCGGAGTAGGGAATGTATTATCTACAATAAGCGGTACACCATGTTCATGTGCTGCTTTTGCAAATTTCTCTATATCAAGAACTGTAAGTGCCGGATTGGCTATTGACTCTCCAAAAACAGCTCTTGTATTATCCTTAAATGCAGCATTAAGTTCCTCATCTGTGCAATCAGGGTCTACAAATGTCACATCTATGCCCATTTTTTTCATAGTTACTTCAATAAGATTAAATGTTCCACCATAAATAGATGATGAAGAAACAATATGGCTTCCTGCTTCGCATATATTAAACAACGCAAAAAAATTGGCTGCCTGACCTGATGAAGTAAGCATTGCCGCTGTACCACCCTCAAGTGCTGCAATCTTTGAAGCTACATAATCATTGGTCGGATTCTGCAATCTTGTATAAAAATATCCTGATGCCTCAAGGTCAAAAAGCTTTCCCATATCTTCGCTTGTATCATACTTAAATGTTGTTGACTGGATAATAGGAATCTGTCTTGGTTCGCCATTGCCCGGTGTATAACCTGCCTGTACGCATTTTGTATTAATAGAATAATTCATAATTCTCCTCCTGTATATAGTGGAATTTTAATTATATAGTATACCTATTTTGTGTAAATGTAAAGTGTGCAGATTACATAAATATACTCTGCATACTTTCTGATACGACTAACTTAATACCTCTCATTCCCCATCAATGCCGGAAATATACGGCTCTCCGCTTTTTCTTTTGGCATATATCCCATTAAGCAGCCTTATAACCGAATCCTTTGAATTATCAAAAGGATTTCTGTGGCTAAGCATAAAATGTTGTGCTTTTATATTTTTTAAAATTTCAATTTCTTCTTTAAGAATTCCTGCATTATAAAGCCTTTTTTCACCTTTTTGCATTGCATAAACACCATCCCCCAAAAAACAGTATTTTTCATTTATTTCTAATGCCAGAGAACCTTTGGCATGACTTGATGGGAGTGGAAAAATATGAAGATTCATATTACCATCACGAAAATACAAATCATTTTCCAGTATTTCACCTGTTTTCGTATATTTATAAGTCAATCTGCCCTGATACACATTTGAATAGCTGATTTTATCAAGATTACCTATATGGTCAGCATGAAAATGAGACAAAATCACATTTATCTTCTTATTTGAAGTGTTAAAAGCAGATATAATCTGTGGCACACACGGATTATTTCCGACATCGTACAGCCACAGATTATTTTCTCCTTCAATCAGCACGACATTTGCCGACAATGGATTTTGCATCGGCTCTATATATGAAATGTTTTTTTCCAGTTCAATTACTGCCATTTGCATTCATGCTCTCAATTTCTTCATTAATTGTATCCTCTGATGCTGCCATTGCTGCAAGTGTCATTGTAAGAAGTTTTTCAAGTTCCCAGCCGAGCTGTTGTGCACCGCGTTCAATAACCTCTCTTGAACAGCCTGCTGCAAAACCTTTGCTCTTATATTTCTTTTTTAATGATTTAAGTTCCATGTCTTTTGTGCTCTTTGACGGACGCATAAGAGCTGCTGCCCATATAAGACCTGTTAGCTCGTCTGCCGCAAAAAGCACTTTTTCCATTTCATGTTCCGGTGCAACATCAACTGTTATCCCATAACCATGGGAAACAACTCCATGAATAATATCTTCTGACACACCGCCCTCTCTTAACAATTCAGGTGCCTTTATACAATGCTGGTCGGGATAAAGTTCAAAATCAATATCATGTAGAAGTCCTACAATTCCCCAATATTGTGCATCATCACCATATCCTAATTCATTGGCATACCATTTCATCACTGCCTCAACAGTAAGTGCATGCTGAATGTGAAAAGGATCTTTGTTATATTTTTTTAGTAATTCAAATGCAGCATTTCTTGATATATGTTCCATCCTAAATATTCTCCTTAAATTGCTATGATTATAATTACAGGAGTGTCTTCCTAAGCTCTGCTCCGTCTTTTGCACTCAGATATGCAGGTGCAATATCAAATACAGTCTTACAGCCGCTCTGACCTTCTTTGTAAAGACGGTATGCAGCTCTTGCATATGCCACAATGACACATGATGTAAATTCAGGATTTGAATCAAGCTTTAAGCTATACTCAATAACATGATTATTTTCCTGATTCCAGCCCGTCTTACCTGAACGGATAACAAATCCACCGTGTGGGATTCCGCTGTGGTTCTTCTTTAATTCCTCTTCGCTGATAAAATGCACTGTGGTATCGTATTCTGCGAAATAGTTTGGCATATTCTTAATTTCTTCTTCAACCTTTTTTGCATCAGCCCCCTCTTCTAGAACAACAAAACACTCTCTTGTATGTTTCTGCCTTGTAGTAAGTTCAGGATTCTCACCATTTCTTACAGCCTCAAGAGCTGATTCTACAGGAATTGTATACTGCTTTCCGTCCTTAACACCTTCAACTCGGCGGATTGCATCTGAATGGCCCTGACTTACACCTTTTCCCCAGAATGTATAATCACGTCCCTCAGGTAAAATTGCATTTGCATACATACGGTTTAAAGAAAACATTCCCGGGTCCCAGCCAACGGAAATAATTCCGACATGTCCGCTTTCCTTTGCAGATGCGTCAACATTCGCAAAATGTTCAGGAATTCTTGCATGTGTATCAAAACTGTCAACAACATTAAACATCTTTGCATACTCAGGTGTCTGAACCGGCAAATCTGTGGCACTTCCGCCACAAAGAATCATAACATCAATCTTATCTTTCCACTGTGCAATGTCATCAACAGAACAAACTGCTGCACTCTCTGTAAGAATTGACACTGTTTCCGGTGCACGTCTCGTAAAAACGGCTGCAAGTTCCATATCAGGATTCTGCTTAATTGCACATTCTACACCTCTTCCAAGATTTCCATATCCTAAAATACCTATTTTCATTAAAATTCTCCTCGTATAAATTTTTCTATTATTTTATCAGAAAAAGCGGCAGATTTCCATATAAAAACCTTACTACTTTACAATTTATAATAGCAGTCAGATATTACAATATTTGTCATTAATAAAAATTTTTAATATGTTGTTATAACCACGTAATTTAACAAATTTATCAAATATAATAGCAATGCAAATAAAAAATACCAATTACCGAAAGGAGTTAATTTAATGGATAAACAAATGTTTTGCTTTCAATGCGAACAGACAGCATCATGTTCAGGCTGTACAGGAAATGCAGGCGTGTGTGGAAAAACAGCATCAACTGCAAAGCTTCAGGACGAACTCACATCTGCACTTATAGGTCTTGCAAAATCCTGTGAAAATAATCCAAAAACTGAAAATACTGACAGAATCATTATAGAAGGATTATTTACAACCATCACCAATGTCAACTTTAATGATGAAACATTAAAAAATATGATTGACAGAGTACACAAGGAAAAAAATATAATAGTGCCTGACTGCAGTGTCTGCAAGGCAAAATGCGGCAACACAGACGACTATGACCTTAACAATATATGGAGCGGCAACGATGATATACGTTCCCTCAAATCACTTATACTTTTTGGCATAAGAGGAATGGCAGCATATGCTTATCATGCAATGATTCTCGGTTACACTGATGATGAAGTCAATTTCTTTTTCTACAAAGCACTGGCCATGTTAAGTTACGATTTAAACATGGAGCAGCTTCTTCCTGTTGTATTGGAAGTCGGCGAAGTAAATCTGAAATGTATGGAACTTCTTGATAAAGCAAATACTTCAACTTATGGCACTCCTGCTCCCGTCAAAGTTTCATTAAACATTGAAAAAGGTCCATTTATCGTCGTTACAGGACACGACTTAAAAGACCTTGAACTTCTTCTTGAACAAACAAAGGATAAAGGAATAAATATCTACACGCATGGCGAAATGCTTCCTGCACACGCTTATCCCGAACTCAAAAAATATCCTCATCTCAAGGGTAACTTCGGCACAGCATGGCAGAACCAGCAGAAAGAATTTGACAATATACCGGGAGCTGTACTTTTTACAACCAACTGCCTTATGCCTGTCAAAGAAAGTTATTCTGACAGAGTATTTACAACAGAAGTAGTATCATATCCGAAAATGGTACATATTTATGAAAATAAAGACTTCACTCCTGTTATAAACAAAGCTCTTGAACTCGGCGGTTACAGCGAAAATCAGGAAAGATCCGGTATCAACGGAGGCAATTATGTAATGACGGGCTTCGGCCACGGTACGGTTTTATCTGTTGCCGATAAAGTCATAGACGGTGTCAAAAACGGTACCATCAGCCATTTCTTCCTCGTAGGCGGCTGTGACGGTGCAAGACCGGGAAGAAATTATTATACTGATTTTGTAAAACAGACACCAAAAGACTCCATTATACTTACTCTTGCCTGCGGTAAATACAGATTCAACGATCTTGACCTCGGACAAATTGACGGTCTGCCGCGATTCATGGACATGGGACAATGCAACGATGCGTATAGTGCAATAAAAGTTGCTGTAGCTCTCGCCAAAGCATTCGGCTGCAATGTAAACGAGCTTCCTTTATCAATGATTCTTTCATGGTATGAGCAGAAAGCGGTATGTATTCTTCTCACACTTCTGCACCTCGGAATTAAAAATATTTACCTAGGACCTACTCTCCCTGCTTTTATATCGCCAAATGTACTTAATTATCTTGTTGAAAATTATAACATTTCACCAATAAGCACACCTGAAGAGGATTTAAAGAAAATACTGGGATAAAAACAACTCCCTCGTTATCGTGTTACAAAACACCTGATAATGAGGGAGGAACATGAGACAGTCACACTTCCTCCCGTCTGTTAAATTTAATTACATTACTTGCAAGATTAGAAATTTAATCAGCTGCTTTCTCAAACACAAGAATTTTTTCCGCAAATCTTTTTACTACGGGCATCCATGTCACAAGCTTATATGCAGGATTAAGTGTCGCCATTCCTCTTGCTATATTGTCGTTTTTGACTTTTTTAAACCCCACAGCAATATCCTTTAAATCTTCAAATTTGTCGGCACCCCATGTAAATGTTGCACCTGTGGCTTTTATTGATTTCTCGATGCCTTCTTTTTTTACAAATAAAGGGCATAATGTTTCCATGCACACATATGCATTATCAAAATTATCCCTTATAATCCCAAGCATTGTCTTCACCTCATCGGCAGACATATACATTGTAAGTCCCTCAATAATAAAAAGCATTTTTCCTCTCACTTTAACCTGATTCACCCATGCTTTATCAAGTACGGAACAAGCAATCGTAGATATTCTGCCCGATTCGTTGTATACGGAATCCCGCACTTCTATAGTTTCAGGCAAATCGAGATTGTACCAGGTCAACAATCCATTATCCATGCGGTATGCCCTCGTATCAAGCCCGCAGGCAATATTTACAACCTTACAGTCGGGATTTTTTGAAATAAAATCTCCAACCAGTTCGTCAAATACAACACTTCTTGCAACAATACCTCCGCTCATCGCCGTATCTTTTTTGGCGTTGCTGAAATCATAATCTATCTTTTCCACGAGTTCTTCGGCTTTTGCGTCGTGAAATTTATTTTTTGGATTTTTACTGTGCATTGCCCTTGCATAAAAGCACTGTAACATTGTCTCCGCCGTTCCGTTAAGCACAGGTTTTATTTTTTTCTCATTATTCATAATTATCACTCCCTGTTATCTTTAAGACTCTCTACCATATCTACTTTTTCAGCTTTTCTTCTGACAATAACAAGTGAAATAACATAACATGCCACAACGATTACAACTGTGAGCAATATGCTCTTCACATTTATGACAGGAGTATATAAAACACCTTCAATGGCTGAATAAATTCTGAAAACTACAACCATCATCAAATATCCGGCAATCATTCCAACTGCAATGCCAAATGGTATTATGATATGATTTACATCAATTATCATCCGGTTAATTTCACGATTTTTAAGTCCGAGAACTTTAAGCATGGATATGTTGTGACGATTTTCTGAAATAAGCATATTTACCGAAACATAGAGTGATGCAATACATATAATTGCTCCTATTACGGCAAGTGAATATATAATTGATGACATTTCCGTAAGAATTGTCTGCATCTGCTCTTTTATATCTTCACAAGTTACCGTCTTTGATATTTCATCGCCAAGTTCCAGCGGTTTTACAGATAAAAGTCCGTTATATGTTCCGTCCTGCCATCCCAGAAGTTCTCTCGCCTTATCAAGTCCGCACACGATAAGCTTCTGACTGTCATTCATTATAATTCCGCTTATTTTAACTTTCTTTTCTTCCATAGTTGTAGGATTTACAAATGAAAATTCATCACCAGCTTTAAGCTTGTAAGCATATGCCATTACATTTGTCACATAAAATCCGTTGTCAATGTCGGCACGCTCTCCGTCAATCGTTTCAATATTAAGATATTTGACATCTTTATCTGCACCTATCAGTGAAAATGTTGACCCATCATGCTCATACTTTCCTATAACAAGCTCATCTGCGTCGTCTGTTTTCTCTGTTTTAAGCTTATTCAACACATATTCGTACTTAAATGTACCCATTCCCATCGAGCCCTTGTCAATAACATTATTAATTGAATCAATGAACATAAACGCAACAGTTATCATTAATGCTCCCAAAAATGCTCCAAGAAATACAACAAAGCTTCTTCCGGGATTTGCAAGTATGCTTCTCATTGCAAATTTATTTCTGGCTTTTCCTTTTTTACCTACAAGAACATGTTTGATTTTACTGTCACCGTCGGCATTTTTATTAAGCATTTCAACGGTATCTTTCTTTAAAAGCTTTGACACCTTATGTGCGGCTTCAAGCATATAAATAAGTGTTGGAATAATCATTCCAATTATTGCAATATGTATAGGAAGCGTGAATTTTACAGGCATCGGCTCATAATCCGCAAGTCCGAGTTCACCGAACGGCTGCTGTATTATCTTTGTGACAACAGTTACTAAGATACCTCCGATAAGCCCCGGAATCATAGCAAGCACACTGTAGTGTCTGATAAGTGTACTGTTTTTGTATCCGAGTGCCGACAATGTGCCGATAAGTTTCTGTTCCTGTTTTATCTTACGTCCTATTATAACGGATATAAGTGCCACGGTAATAAGCGGTATTGTGAACAGAAAAACGTATGCCATTATAAGAAACATAACAGCCTGGTCGTCAACCATCGTTACTCTCTGATTATTTTCCCTGCCAAGGTAGCTGTTTATCTTGTATTGTTCGTTGATGTACTTTCTGAAGCTGTTTACATCGCTGTCTTTGCCGTATACCACTTTGTACTGGCACGAATTTGCCCCAAGTTTTTCATATGCACTGTCTGTCATATAGACAAGGAAAAAAGTTGTTATATTTTTATACGTGTCATCGCTGTTTTCAAGCATATACAGATAATCAGGGCGAAGAAAATCACCTGTAACCGTATATTCTTTGCCTTTAATCTTAATTTTGTCGCCTATTTTTATATTTTGGTTGACAGCATATCCTTTTGATATAACAATTTCATCATCTTTCGATACATCTTCACCGTCAACAATTTCATACAAATCAATTTTTTTATTTGCCTTAAAAACTCTGACTTTATAATCATCTTCGTTTATATTAATAAAATGTTCTTTTTCAAATGTAACATTATATTTATCTTCTATCCCGGAAATCTTTTCATCGGGAATTTCCAGATATGTTGTAAATGTGGCATCTTCAAGATTGTATTTTTCAAAAAATTCATCTCCGTATTTTTTGATTCCACTTCCCGCTATGTAAAAAAGATAAAACAAAAGCAGTGCAACAACAGTAAGCACTGATGATGCAATATAGAAAGACAAATTTTCTTTAATATTTCGTAAATATCTCTTGTTAAGAGTCATTTTTTGACCTCCTTATAATCACTATTTACACATAACTGTCATATCCGCCCGTGTCCATGTATACATATGAAGCGGTCACAACACTTTTATGCGTAAATTATAACGCAAGTTCTTCTGCCGAAAGTTTATGTGAATTTTCGGTATAATCCGCAATGCGTCCGTCCTTTATTCTTATAACCGAATCCGCCATATCTGCAATGGCTTCGTTATGCGTTATGATTATTATTGTGGTCTTAAATTGTTCGTTGATTTTTTCTATGAATTTGAGTACGCTTCTTGATGATTTTGAATCAAGTGCACCTGTAAGCTCATCGCACAAGAGTATCTTCGGATTTTTTATCAGTGCTCTTGCAATTGCGGCTCTCTGCTGTTGTCCGCCTGAAAGTTCTTTTGGAAAACGATTTCTGTATTTTTCTATGTCGAGTGCCGTCATAACTTCTTCTATATCAAGAGGATTCTTTGAAATATCCAATACAACCTCTATATTTTCCTGCACTGTAAGGTCAGGAATCAAGTTGTAAAACTGAAAAACGAAACCCACATCTTCACGTCTGTAATCAATAAGTTTTTTCTTATCACTGCCGCTTATATTCCTGTCTGCAATCGTGATTTCGCCTGAATCAAGTGAATCAAGTCCGCCTATCATATTAAGAAGGGTACTTTTCCCCGAGCCTGACGGTCCCAGGATAACGTATATTCTACCCTCATTCAATGAGAGGCTTACCCCATCAAGTGCATTAACCAGTGTCTCACCCTCACCGTAATGCTTTCTTGCATCTTTTATATTTATAAACATAGACTCCTCCTTGTTTTATTTTACTCATATTAGATAGTATGTTGTGTCTGTCTTTAGTTAGATAGGTCTAACTTTTTAACTTGATAATAGCACTAATACTGTCATATAACAAGAAGATTTTGGGGATTTTTGAGATTCAGAGACAGTCCCAAACAAAAAACCGCTGAAGCTCCACGGTCAATGGCATTAAGTTAAGGGTGATGAAGAGAAGTTAGTATCGGTTTTTGATATTAACTTTTCTTTTTTATATTTCAGTTAGAATTTATACGTGCAGGCTTTTTGAGCACGACAAATAGACAAGGGTGTTCCCTTGTCAAAAAATTATACATTTAGAACGATTTATGCTACTCTATACATGAAGCTTATTGCTTGTTTGGCTTTCATATCACGAGGTCTGGAACGCCCTGGGCGAATAGGCGTTATATATTCCCCAACGCATTCCATATAGTTTCTTTAATTCTTCGGGTGGAAATTCTCCAGAATCTAAGTTTGTCACAACTACTTCATAAGAATTATGGGAAGAATTTCTATGACCGGAGAGCCCGCCCCTGCGGACTCCCTATAATTATCACGGCACTTTAAAACGCCGCTTTGTAAATATCTAATATTTCGTCTTCACTAAGCTGTACGTAATTATTCTTTAAAAGCCTCTGCTGTGTTTTTATCACATCGCCGGCAAATACAGCAAGGTCTGATTCTTTGACACCGAACTCTTTAAGAGGTGCACTCTCCAGGACTTTATCCATAAGTCCGTAAAGTGACTCGAGTGCATTTTGAGGCTCAACCGAAAGACTGTCGGCAATGACCGCTTCAAGGTCATTGATTCTGCCTGTAGGTTTTATTTCCTTATATTTTTTCATAACATCTTTAAACATAAGCTGGTTTGACTGACCGTGCGGAATGTGATATACGGAGCCTAAAGGATAAGCACATGCGTGAACTGCCGCACAGCCCGCATATCCGAAACCGAGTCCTGCCCAGTTGGAAGCCTTTAAGAAATCTGCCGCATAAGTTTTCCATGCGTCGCCGCCACCTGCTTCGACAAATGCTTTCCAGCACTTTAATATTGTTCTTAATGCCTGTTCTGAAAAAATTCTTGAAATGCTGCAACCGTTAGGGCTTAAAAATGATTCCACACTGTGAACCATAGCATCTATTGATGATGTTGCAAATATTTTATACGGAAGCGAATCAAGCATATTTGTTATCATAACCGCAGTATCAGCAAGCATTGCAGGGTTCGCAAGTCCCATTTTCACGCCTTTGCTTACACGGTTAATAACAGAAATATCAGTTACCTCGCTGCCCGTTCCGCATGTTGTCGGCACAATGATAAGAGGATGATATTTTTTAAGATTTCCGACATTATCATACAAATCGTCAATGCGGTCTTTTTCTGACGCAACAGCAACAACTTTGGCAATGTCAATAACCGTGCCGCCTCCGACTGCTATGATTCTGTTATATTTTTTATCTCTTAATTCATCTAAAATCGCGTCAACCATGCCGTCTGTCGGCTCACCCTTTCCGTATTTTTCACGAAAAAGCGTCTGAACCCCTGTATTAAGCGGAGCAATATATTTGTCAAATGTATGCTCACCGCAAAGTACCAAATCCTCTGCTCCTATCGCTACATCTTTTGCAAACTGTTCAAATGTATCAAATTCCTGTATTTCCGTCTTTATAGAAAAGCCTTTCATCTGCTTTATGCCTCCTTTTTCAACTGTACGGCATCTTCCTGCTCAAATTTACGTTCTACCATATCAATTACCATATCCGCTGTTTCGTCCCAGCCTAAGAGACTGCTGTTGATAAGTATATCTCTGCTGTGTCTGTCACCACGTTTTCTGCCTGTAATATACTCATGTCTTGCATGCTGTGCC
>OHKV01000949.1_pt1 | contig 10747 bp, 10 predicted proteins | sample 1568951 | NCBI WGS metagenome assembly OHKV01 (sample SAMEA3879528, study PRJEB24766) | human gut metagenome | biome: human-associated habitat; feature: feces | place: USA | collected 1985/1987
CTGTCCAGCGGGTTACCCTCCCAGCCGGTCAGGTAATATTCATCCACCTCGTTCTCACTGGGGATGACACCGGGCAGGATGGGGTAGTGGGTGCGGTCGTTGTCGCCCAGCAGTACAGCGCCCTTTTCCAGGTAGAGGGTGGTGCAGCTCTTCATAAACAGGCTGGAGGTGCGGTAGCGGCCGGCGGGCACATAAATCGTGCCGCCCTTGGGGCAGGTGGAAAGGGCAGCCTGCAGCTTGCCGGTGTTGTCGGTGGTGCCGTCGGCCACCAGGCCGTAGCGGGATGCGTCCACAAAGAAGGTCTCAGCCTCAGTGGTGAAATCGAGGGTCAGAGTCTCGCCCTCGGCCTGCACGGCAACCGTGTAGGGGGTGCCGGGCAGCAGGCTGAACAGGGAGAACACGTTGGTCTCGCAGGCGGTGTAAACAGTCTCACCGTTCAGCTGAACGGTGAAGGGATGTGCCGGACGGTAGCACAGACCGTTTTCCAGCTCGAACACGGCACTGCGGGTCATGGAACGAATCAGGGAAAGCTTCATAAACAGGATGCCTCCTTGGATGTTGAAAGATTTATGGGTTGCCCATAGGTGGCGGGCATGGTACACTGAGGAAAAGAAACTGTTGAATGGGGTGTGCGGATGAAAGCGGAACGGGAAAAATGGAGCGGCCGGGTAACGGCAACGGCGCTGCGGTTCCAGACCGGCCAGTATGAGCTGGCTGAGGAGGAGGAGATCTGCCGGATCATTCTGGTGTCCGGCGGCAGCTTTACGCTGGTGCGGGGCGGTGAGAGCCTGCTGGTGAACCCGGGCTGTGTGCTGCTGCTGGGCCCCGGCGGGGGCCTGCTGCAGCAGGCGGGCCACATTGCCCCTGAGCTCATCGGCTGTCGGTTCCCGGCGGGCGTTCTCCCGGTGCTCAAGAACCTGATGCAGCGGGATTTCATGCCGCTGTTTGAGCCGGGAGCACAAACGGCCCTGTACGGCCCGGTGCAGTGGTCGGGCCGCCTGCGCACTCTGCTGGGCATGATGCAGAGCGCCGAAAACGAGCCGGAAAGCCCCGGCATGATCTATCTGGCCCTCATCCTGCACTATGTGGAGCAGGAGTGCCGCAGTGAGAAGCAGGACATCCGCCCCCGCAACGAGACGGTGGAGCAGATCTGCGCTTACCTTGCGGCCAACTACCAGCAGAAGTTCTCCCTGACAGATGTGGCTGCGCGGTTCTACCTGTCGCCCTATTACCTGAGCCGCCTGTTCCGGCGGGTCACGGGCCAGTCCATTGTGGATTACATCAATGGCCGCCGCATCGAGGCTGCCCAGCGTCTGCTGGAGAGCACCGACCTGAACATCAGCGCGGTGGCCGAGCAGACCGGCTTTGCCTCCGCCGCCCATTTCCGCCGCGTGTTCCGCGAGACGATGGGAACGGGGCCGCTGCAATACCGCAAGAGCCACCGCGGATAAGAACAACGCCCCCTGTGCTGTGCACAGGGGGCGTTGCTTATTCATCGAAAGTCAATAGTTCTGTCCGCAGAGGGGGTGCTTAGCCCTTGACAGCACCGGCGGAGATACCTTCGACGAACTGATCCTGTGCACAGAAGAAAACGATCAGCTGCGGCAGGATGGAGATCAGGGACAGGGCCAGGATACGGTTCCAGGCAAAGCCGGTATCACCGTCCATGGACAGCTTGACGAACAGGGACATGGGGTACTTTGCAGGGGTCTGCACGTAAAGCAGGGGGCCCATGAAGTCGTTGCAGCTCCACATGAACTGGAACAGTGCGCAGGACACCAGAGCGGGCATCAGCATCGGGACGATGACCTTGTACAGGGTCTGGAAGGAGGAGCAGCCGTCGATGGCGGCTGCCTCGTCCAGGTCGCGGGGGACGTTGCGCATGAACTGCACCAGCTGGTAGACGAAGTAGGTCTCAGTTGCGAATGCGCAGTGGACCCAGATGGCCAGATAGAACGGGCTGTTGACCCAGCCGAACTTGGTGTACAGCAGGAACTGAGGAACGTTCAGAACGACCTGAGGCAGGAACAGGGTGGCCAGCATGATGCTGAACAGGATCTTCCGGCCCGGGAAGTCGAAACGGCCAAAGCCGTAGGCTGCAATGCAGGAGGAGACCACCGTGCAGATGACCTTGGGCAGAACATAAGAATAAGTGTTCAGCATGGCCTGCAGGATGTTGATGGAACCGCCGAAGTTGTTCAGCGCGTTCCTGTAGCCCTCCAGGGTGGGGTTCTTGATCCACAGGCCGATGCCTGCAAAGATCTCGCTGTTGTCCTTAAAGGTGGCGCTGACCATCCACAGCAGGGGATAGATCATGATCAGGCCAACCAGGATCAGGACAAAGTACTTAAAAAACGTCGCAATGGCGTTGGATGCTTTCATTCCCATACTGTCACACCTTACCTTTCATCCGAGTAGTAGACCCACTTCTTCTGGCTGGTGAAGGCGATGATCGTGAGGATGCAGACGATCACGAACATGATCCAGGCCAGAGCGGAAGCCATGCCCATCTGGTTGGACTTGAAGGCGTAGTTGTAAACCAGAATGGAGATCAGGGTGGTGGAGTTGCGCGGGCCGCCGTTGGTGATGATGAAGGGGCCGTTGAACTCCTGGAAAGCCTGGCAGATCTGAGTGACCAGGTTGTAGAAGATGATGGGGGTGATCATGGGAACAGTGATGGAGAAGAACTGCTTCCACTTACCGGCACCATCAATGGTGGCAGCCTCGTACAGGTCTGCAGGCACGCCCTTCAGGGCGGCCAGGAACAGCACCATGGCGGAGCCGAACTGCCAGATGCGCAGGAAGCAGATGATCCACAGCGCATAGTTGGGGTCGCTCAGCCAGGAGGGGCCCTGTGCGTGGCCGAAGGTGATGGCGCGGATGATGGTGTTGACCAGACCATCATCACGGAAAACGGCCTTCCACAGCACGGCGATGGCAACGGAGCCGCCCAGAATGGACGGGATGTAGTAAACGGTACGGAACAGGTTCACGCAGGCGATCTTGAAGTTCAGGATGTATGCGATGAACAGGGCAAAGATCAGTTTCAGGGGCACGGTGACGAACGCGTACTTGAAGGTGGTGACCAGAGCCTTGGTGACCTTGGCATCAGAGAAGGCGGTGACGTAATTCATCACGCCGTACTGGTGGATGCCGTTGAAGAAGTTCATGTCGGTGAAGCTGTAATACAGCGACTGACCGAAGGGGATGGCCTTGAACACGATAAAGCCGATGATCCAGGGGATCAGGTAGATCAGACCCTGCCACTTATCCAGGAACTTCTGTGCGGGGGTACGCCCGAGAGAGGGCGCTTTGCTTTCTTTCATCCGGGGATCCTCCTTTGGTGAAAATCAGTGCAGCAAACCTTATGTCACACTTTGGCAACAGATTTGTCAGAGAATTGTAACCTGTACCTGAGAAAAAAGGGGCATCGGGCCTACGGGTGGACGATGCCCCTGATATGTAGCTTAACTCAGGTCAGCAAAGAAGATCAGACAGTGTAGCCAACAGCAGACATGCCGTCCAGCAGGGTGTCAACAACATCTGCGCCGCTCTTGTTGTCGTAGTCAACGGTATCGAACACTTCCTGATAGATGCCGGTGCCGGTAGCCTTCAGATCGGAAGACTCGAACAGGGGATCCAGCTGGCAGGAAACAAAGCTCATAACCTTGCCGTTTGCCTCGGCGACCAGCTCGTTGATCTTACCGGCAGCCTGAGCGGTAGCCAGACCAGCCTTGGAAGCGGGGACACCACACTCGGAGCCCATGATGGCAGCGCCGTCACCGTTCCACAGGTACTCGATCAGGGTAGCAGCCTCAGCGGGGTTCTTGCAGGTCTTGGTGATGGCCATGCCCATGGAGACCTTGGAGAAGCCGCCGTTGTAATCGCCGAACTTGATCTCCTCACCAACGGTGAAGCCGGGCTTGTTCTCCTCGTCCAGAGCGTCCTGGTACTTGGAAGCAGCGGAATCCCACTCGAAGATGCCAGCGATCTTGCCGGTGATCCACTCGTTGGACTGGTGGGTAGCACCGTCGCCGTTTGCACCGTAGTAGGTGGGCAGCGGCATGATGACGTGGCCGTCGACCAGGCTCTTGATGAAGTCGATGCCCTCGGCGATCTCATCAGCGGTGTAGTTCAGGGTAGAGGTGGTGGGATCTGCCCAGTCCTTGCCGTACTTGGACTCGAGGTAGAACACCATCAGGATCATACGGTCGTATGCGCCCAGGTGCAGGGGATAGTAATCATCGCCCAGCTTCTCCTGGAAAGCCTTGCCTGCTGCAAACAGGTCATCCTCAGTGGCGGGAACTTCGGTGATGCCAGCCTTGTTAAAGGTGGTCATGTTCCAGTAGAAGATACGGCCGGTCATGGAGATGGGCACGCACTGCTGTGCATTTGCAACGTTGCAGGCACCCAGCTTTGCGTCGTCCCACTGGGACATATCCAGGTAATCGGTGACGCTGTTCAGATCCAGGAAGGTCTGGCCGTTGCCGGAGTAGTTGTACAGCCAGTTCCAGTTGATCTGGCAGACATCCTCAGCCACGCCGCCTGCAAACTTGGTGGACATGGTGTCCTCCCAGCCGGACCATGCAGCGAAGGTGGGGTTGACGGTGATGGTGGTGTGCTCCGCAGAGAAAGCCTTCAGGGCCTCCTGGTAAGCGTTGTGGCGGGACTCGCCGCCCCACCAGCTCATGGTCAGGGTAACGGGATCGCTGCTCAGGCCAGCCACAGAAGCAGCCTCGGCTGCGGAAGAAGCGGTGCTGGAAGCAGCGCCGCCATTGCCGCCGCAGGCAGCCAGCAGACCAGCTGCACCAACAGCACCGGTGACCTTCAGGAAATCACGACGGGAAATTGCCTTGCTCATTGTTGTTCTCCTCCTAATAAATCAAAAAACATCGAGCGGGCCTTTCTGCACAAGGCTCGTTGTATACAAATATGATAACAAAAGGGATGGGAAAAAGAAAGATGTAAATTGAAGTGATACGGACAAAAAACGAACAAATATTGCTCTCGTGATTTGCGGCGATTTGACGGCATTGCCGAAATGAATAAACTTGGAGCGAAAAAATATACAATCTGCATAATTGGATAGATTGCATAGAAACGGGCCGAGAGAGTGTGGCAGAACCTCTAAAATTGCAATGGTTTTGTAACTTTTTGCGAAATTGACGGTATAATGTTGTATACAACATGTGAAAAAAGTGACGATATCGCTGTTTTATAAACTGATATATCAATTGTGCAAAAAACGTTCGCCGTGGGATACAACTGATATATCACTTTGGAAGGCGGCAGGCAAAAAAGAGCGCCGCCCGGCTGGGCAGCGCTCTGAAAACTGTAAAAATCTTTTGGGAGATCTGGGCTCTCATGCAGGAAGGGTGGCTCCTGTGCCTGCCGGAGATCGACACTTACTGTGCGTTCCGTTTGGCGTAAAACGCCCGCCGTGCCTTGAAATAGCACTGGGGGCACATGCTGACGTACTGCACATCGTTTTCCAGATCGATGGCGACCTGCTCGCCCTCAAAGACGAACCGTCCGTTCACCTTGCGGCAGTTGCAGATGGCCTTGCGCCCGCAGGTGCAGATGGTCTTCATCTCCTCGATGGTGTGGGCCAGCTCCAGCAGACGGGTGGAGCCGGGGAAGCCCTTGAGGGAGAAGTCTGACCGCAGACCGTAGCAGATGACCGGGATGTTCAGGTCTACCGTGACCATGAACAGCTGCTCGGCCTGTGCCGGGGTAAAGAACTGGCTCTCGTCGCAGAGAACACAGGCCAGCGGCTGCTCCCTGGCAGAAGCGGCGCGCACGGCCTCGAACACATCCACCTCGGGCGGAATGAGCAGGTCGGCCCTGCGGCGCACGCCCAGGCGGCTGACCAGCTCGCCGCCGCCCTTGGTATCCACCTGGGGCTTCAGGATCAGCACCCGCATCCCCTGCTCTTCGTAGTTGTGGGCCACCTGCATCAGCGCGGTGCTTTTGCCGCTGTTCATGGCACCGTATCGGAAGTATAGCTTCGCCATAGTTGATCTCCTCATAAAAAGGCAACCCTCTCTGCTCGTTCGGGGGGGAGAGGGCTGCCTGTTTTCTGTGATATGCTATAAGAATAGATCAGTCCTGATTGCGCAGGCGGTAACCCAAGCTCATCAGGCTGTCGCCCAGGTGGACGTTCTCCACCACCACTTCGGGGTAGGGCACCGACAGGTCATAGTGGGAGAAGTTCCAGAAGCCTTTGATGCCCAGTTCGACCAGCCGGCCGCTGAGCTCCTCCGCACCGCTGCGGGGCACACAGAACACAGCCACCTCAGGCTTATGCTCTGCGCAGAAGGCCTCCAGCTCGTCAACGTGTAAGATCTGGATGCCGTTGATCTCTTTGCCCACCTCGCTGGGGGAATTGTCAAAGGCGGCGATCAGCTTGTAGCCGTTGGTGTCGGTGGTGATGAAACGGCTGACTGCCTTGCCCAACCGGCCGCAGCCGATGAGGATGGTGGGCAGCAGGTCACCGTTGCCGAACAGCAGATGCTCCAGGATGGAAAGCAGGTTCTCCACCGAGTAGCCGATGCCCTGGCGGCCGTTCACGTCGCCGATGCAGTTGAAGTCCTGCCGCACCTGAGAGGCCGTGGTGCCCATCTGGGCGGCCAGCTCACGGGAGGAGATGCTGGTGATGCCGTCGTTCTTCAGCGTCCGCAGGTAGCGGTAGTACTTGGGCAGGCGCTTGATCACCGGAAGGGAAGCTTTGCCGGGATTGTTCATGGAAATGGTTCTCCTTTCATCCAAAGGGAATGCCGGTTTCTTTGCGCCCTGCAAGGTGCACCGGCAGTTAAGACAGTTTATGAACAATAATGATATATACTTGTCAATCTTATTCTTAGTATAAAGTATACTGCAATGAGACAGAATGTCAAATCCTCTGGGCCAATTTTTTTCAAAGTAAAGAAATCTTAGCCACCGCATATTGCTTCGATCCCCGGGAACACTGAAAAAAACACCCTGAGGAGGAGCCAACATGCCGGAATATGAAAAGGAAACCACCGAACAGCAGCGGCTGGAGAAAGAGCAGCTGGAAGATCTGGGCACGGTGTGGCGCACCCGCGGCCCCCATGCCATCCACTGCCTGACCGTGATCGGCCAGATCGAGGGCCATGTGGAGGCCCCGCAGGGTCAGAAGACCACCAAGTATGAGCATGTGATCCCGCAGCTGGTGGCAGTGCAGGAGGACCCCGCTGTGGAGGGCCTGCTGGTGCTCATCAATACCGTGGGCGGGGACGTGGAGGCCGGGCTGGCGCTGGCAGAACTCATTGCCAGCATCTCAAAGCCCAGTGCCACGGTCGTGCTGGGCGGGGGCCACTCCATCGGCATCCCGCTGGCAGTCAGCGCCCGGCGCAGCTTTATCGTGCCTACGGCGACCATGACGGTGCACCCGGTCCGCCACTCCGGCATGATTTTGGGCGTGCCCCAGACCATGCGGTGGTTCGAGCAGATGCAGGAGCGCATCACCGGCTTTGTGGCGGGCCACAGCGGCATTACGGCAGCGCGCTACTCGGAGCTGATGCTCCGCACCGGTGAGCTGGTGATGGACGTGGGCACCATGCTGGACGGCAAAAAGGCCGTAAAGGAAAAGCTCATCGATCAGCTGGGCGGCATCTCTGATGCACTGGACTGGCTGTACCGGGAGATCGAGCGGGCAGAGTGAGAGCACGGGTCTGCCCGGGGCGGTGTCAGGCTTACAGCTCGCCCTTCCGCAGATACTTCACCATCATGGGGGCTTCATAGACCAGCATGAGAATCCAGCCCACAACATAGCTGTACGGCAGGGCCTCAATATCCATCTTCATCAGCAGCACAAAGAGGGCAGCGGCCGCCACACGGCCTGCCATGTTGAGCGTGCTGCTGTTCAGGGTGATCTTAAGGTCGCCCAGGCCGCGGAAGCCGCCCTGGATGCCATTGGTCAGCGAGGGCATCAAATAGAACAGGGAGACCAGCTTCAAAAAGCGCACTCCCAGATGCACCACGGCGGCATCGGTGACGAAGAGCCGGATGATGGGCTCGGCAAAGAAGAAGCAGACAGCGGTGATAAAAATGGCGTAGAGGAACTCCAGCTTCAGGCCGCAGAAGAAGCTGGCACGGACACGCTCTTTTTTGCTTGCACCGCGGTTCTGGGCCATCAGGGTGGTGGTGGCGTGGCCGATGTTCTGCTGGGGCACATAGGCAAAGTCATCGATGCGGCCTGCGGCGGCAAAGGCTGCCATGGCGTTGACACCCATGGTGTTCACGATGGCCTGAATGGCGATCTTGCCCAGCTGAACGGTGGCCTGCTGCATGGCGCTGGTCCAGCCGTAGCTGATGGTCTTTTTCAGCAGCGAGGAGTCAAAAATGAACCAGCGCCTGCCCAGCTGCAGCACAGGGACCTTCCAGCGGATATAGATCAGGCAGAACACGCAGCAGAGCGCTTCGCTCAGCACGGTGGAAAGGGCACAGCCCTCGGAGCCCCAATCCAGCACCTCAACAAAGAACAGGTCGCCGCCGATGTTCAGCACCGAACTGATCATCAGGAAGTACAGCGCGCTTTTGCTGTCGCCCAGCGCGCGCATGGTGGCGGCGAGGAAATTATAGAAGAAGGTGAACAGCAGCCCGCCGAACACGATGCGCAGGTAGTTCACAGCAATGGGAAGGATCTCTTCCGGCACCTGCAGCAGACGGAGCAGCGGATTTGCCAAAATCACACAGGTCAGCGAGAACACCAGGGAAAAGACGGAGCCTGCAATGGCGGTGGTGGAGACCTGACGCTCCACCAGCCTGGTGTCGCCTGCGCCGAACGCCAGGCTGACAAGGATGCCTGCACCCAGGCAGACACCGTTGATAAACAGGATCGCCAGCGTCATCAGCGGGTTGGAGGTGCCCACGGCGGCAAGGGCATCCTCGCCCACGAATTTGCCGACAATGATGCTGTCCACGGCGTTATAGGTCAGCTGGAACAGGTTGCCCAGCACAAGGGGAATGGTGAAATTGACCAGCAGCGGTGTGATCGGGCCGGTCGTCATATCCTTGGTCATTTGGAATTCTCTTTTCTTTATAGATTAAATGCCTGCCGTCCACTGAAGATGGCCAGCGCCGAGCGGCTGGTGCCGGTGGCAATCAGCTGTGCGGCGGCGTGGAGGGCTGCACCGGCGGCAGGGGAGGCGGGAATGGCATCGGTGGCAAGGACCCGCTGTGCAGCGCGGTTGGCATCGGTGCTGGTAACGGCGGCTACATTATCCACAACATAGGCGTTGTAATTGCCCGGCACGATGCCGTAGCCGATATCCGGGATGCCGTGGGGGCCGGTAAGCCCGCCGCCCAGCACCTGATTTTCATACGGCTCCACCGCCACGATGCGCACATCGTTCGTCCATGCCTTGATGGTCTCGCCCACGCCGGTCACCGTGCCGGCGCTGCCCACCCCGATGGTAATGGCGTCCACAAGGCTCTGGTTCTGCCGGGCAATGCTTTGCACGATGGCAGGGCCGGTGACCCGGCGGTGATATTCCGGGTTGTCATCGTTGGCAAGCCAGTTCATATAGTACCAGCCGTTCGCGGCGGCGGTCTGCGCCGCCAGTGCACGCGCCCCGGCCAGACCGCTGCGGGCAGGGCTGTGCCGGATCTGCGCACCCAGCCGCAGCAGGTACTCCTGCCGCAGGGCAGGAGCGTCCTCCGGCATCACCAGCACGATGGGGTGCCCGGCGGTCAGGCTGGCCAGCGTCAGGGCGGTGGCAAAGGGGCCGGAGGCCGCCTCGATGATGGGCTGCCCCGGGGCAAGCTGCTTTTTTTCAATGGCAAGGGCCAGCATCCCCTCGGCAAGGCCGTCCCGGGCGGTGCCGGTGGGGCCGTTAAAATCCAGATAAGCGTACAGATGTCCCTTCAGCCCGCAGGCGGCGGCATAGCCCCGCAGCTCCACAATGGGGCAGGCAGTGGTAAGGGTCTGGTAAAAATTAGAGTAGATCGGCACAAGGGCACTCCTTTCTCTTGGGATACAACACTATTATCCTAACGCAAAGCCCCCGGCTGCGTCAAGATGCCTTTTGGCAAAAACAGCGAATTTTGGGCAGATATTTCAGAAAAAACTCCAAAATCCCCTTGACAAGGGGCAGGGGTTCTGGTATACTCCATCCGTAAAGCAAAAAAACTTTACAACACAGCAAGCACAGACAGCAGAGCACCGGGGGTCAACAGCAATGGCAAAAGATCTGGAAATGGGGTATCTGCTGGATTTTTATGGCGAGGTGCTTACCCAGAAGCAGCGCGAGATGCTGCGCCAGTATTACAACGATGATCTTTCGCTGAGCGAGATCGGCGAAAACTTCGGCATCACCCGGCAGGGCGCACGGGACGCCATCAAGCACGGCGAGACCACCCTGAAGGAACTGGAAGAAAAGGTAGGCTTTGCAGCCCGCTACCGGCGGGTACAGCAGAAGCTGGAACAGCTGGAACAGCTGGTCATTGACACCCGTTTCGAGTGCACCGGCCCCCGCGCCAATATCACCACCACGGAATATGTGGAAACGCTGACAAAAATGCTGGAGATCATCCGCTCGATGGATGAAGCAAACGAAAGCTGATCGAATTTTGAAAGGAGCACCGCACAATGGCATTTGAATCCCTGACCGACCGCCTTGCCGGTGTATTCAAAAAGCTGCGCGGTCACGGTAAGCTGACCGAGGCAGATATCAAAGCCGCCATGCGCGAGGTGCGGATGGCTTTGCTGGAAGCCGATGTCAAC
>OHKV01000952.1_pt1 | contig 10741 bp, 9 predicted proteins | sample 1568951 | NCBI WGS metagenome assembly OHKV01 (sample SAMEA3879528, study PRJEB24766) | human gut metagenome | biome: human-associated habitat; feature: feces | place: USA | collected 1985/1987
GTGAAGAAAGGCAGCGAGAAGCCGAACGGCAACCTGCCTTTAATGTGCCGTATCACGGTGGACGGCGAGATTAAACAGTTCAGTTGCAAGATGGACGTTCCCCCACGGTTGTGGGACGTGAAGAACAGCCGTGCTTCGGGCAAGAGCGTCGAAGCACAGAAAATCAACCTTGCGGTAGATAAAATCCGTGTGGAGGTAAACCGCCGCTATCAAGAGTTAATGCAGACGGACGGTTATGTTACCGCCGCCAAACTCAAAGACGCCTATCTCGGTATCGGCGTCAAGCAGGAAACTTTGCTGAAACTGTTCGAGCAGCACAACGCCGAGTTTGAGAAGAAAGTCGGGCACAGCAGGGCGCAGGGTACATTTACCCGTTATCGGACGGTCTGCAACCATATTCGGGAGTTTTTGCCCCATACCTACAGGCGTGAGGATATTCCGTTAAAGGAACTCAACCTCACGTTCATCAACGATTTCGAGTATTTTCTGCGCACGGAGAAGAAATGCCGCACCAATACCGTGTGGGGCTACATGATTGTGTTGAAACACATCGTTTCCATTGCAAGGAACGACGGGCGTTTGCCGTTCAATCCCTTTGCCGGATATATCAACTCTCCCGAAAGCGTGGATAGGGGCTACCTCACCCAAACGGAGATACAGACGCTCATGGACGCACCGATGAAGAACGCCACCCATGAACTTGTACGGGACTTGTTCGTCTTTTCTGTTTTCACGGGTTTGGCGTATTCGGACGTGAAGAACCTCACCGCCGACCGCCTGCAAACATTCTTCGACGGCAACCTGTGGATAATCACCCGAAGAAAGAAGACCAACACCGAATCGAACATCCGCCTTTTGGACGTTCCCAAACATATCATAAAGAAATACAAGGGGACTGGCAAGGGACGGTCATGTTTTAAGTCTGAAGAACGCTTTATTATTTTATATTTCATCGATTTGATATAATCGTTTGAAGAATAAACACTTGAAGTTATTTTAAAAAAACGTGGTAACAATTTGGAGTCGTGCGAATTTCTGAGGTATTGCGGTAGCAATACTCTCAAATACCTCTTGTAGTACACAAGGTATAATAAATTTCTTGAATGCGTTTATTATACCTTTGTTTTTTATCATTGGCTTAAACTTTCAAGCTTTCCTTATCGAACAGGAACTCATAAATGTTCATAAATACGACTCCGTTTTCATCTTGGTAGCGTTTTATCGGGTCTTCAGTGATTACAAACTTCTGGAAGTTGTCCGATATATTCATTAACGAGCGTAATTCCTGCTCCCGTTTCTCTTCGTTTGGCAATCGCAGTGCAGATTGTATATAGCAACGCTTACTGCCTTCGTTACATACAAAATCAACCTCCAATTGTTTGCGTTGGCTCTTGCCCTCTTCATTTTTGGTATTTACCACTACGACACCTACATCAACCAATAACTCACGAATACGAAGTTCATTATAGATAAGATTCTCCATCAAGTGAGTTACTTCGTGCTGGCGAAAATTGATACGGGCATTACGCAAGCCTAAATCGGCAAAGTAATACTTAGCAGGAGTGTCGATGTATTTCTTTCCTTTAATATCGTAACGTATGGACTTTTCTACCATAAATACCTCTTGCAGTATTTCAAGGTAGAAACTCACAGTATTGGGAGAGATGGAAACATTCTTTACCGACTTGAAGGTGTTTACCAACTTGTTTGGATTGAGAAGCCCTCCGATTGAAGAGGCAAGAATATTGATAAGTTCCTCCAATTCCTCTTCGTTCTTGATTTTATACCTCTCCAATATATCGGTAATATATGTTTTCTTAAAGAGCGTCTGAAGATATTTCATTTTCTCTTCATTAGTTTGAATGGTTGCTATCTTCGGAAGTCCTCCAAATGTCATATACTCTTCCATTGCCTCCTCGCGAGAACCATCGAATACAGAGAAATATTCGCTGAACGATAGCGGTGCAACCTTTATTTCATCGCCACGACCTCGAAATTCGGTAATGACATCACTCGACAAGAACTTGGAGTTACTACCTGTCACATACACATCGACATTGGGAATTTTTAAATAGCTGTTCAATACATCCTCAAACTCATCCACCCATTGCACCTCATCGAGCATCACATAATGCATACCCTCTTTTGCGATATGGGCATCAATGTATTCGAGTAAGGTATCAGGGTTTCGCAACTTTTTGTTACGACGATCCTCTAAATCAACTTTGATTATGTGCTCATCATCTACCCCCTGAGTTTTTAGATAATCGCTAAACAAGTTGAAAAGTAAATATGACTTTCCACAACGACGGATTCCGGTTACAACCTTTATCATTCCGTTGTGCATACTCCTTATGAGTTTGTTTAGGTATAAATCACGCTTTATCTTCACAATGCCACTGAATATTATTGCGTATATACGCATTTTTATTCAACAAAAATAGGAGATATTTATGAATCAGCAAAACAATGAGGAAAAATAATGGATACTCAAATGCATCAAATATTTAGGAATCCATTATCATTAGTATCATATCAAATATTTCACTCGTATCTATAAGTCTTGATAATAGTACTTGAAATAACATCTCCAGAGGCTCCTACTTTTGATTTTTCAATCTCTACGGCCCCTTCCCATGTTGGATGATTAGTTCTGTGGTTTTGATAAACTACATCACATATTGAAATTACTTCATTATCCTTTGCTGTGTCAAAGTAATAACTTCCTAATTCTCTTGAATCTGGTCTCTTTGTTGGAGCATTGATTTTCACAATAAGAGGCATTGGAAAATCAACTCCAACAATTAAAGTTTCTCCCTCTCTTAATATAGAAAGAAATGTAGCATCATTAAATCTTGACCATCTCATATCCTTTGGAGAGAAAGGGGCGGAAACTTACAAATAATACTGTTCCACCTAAATTCTTTACAAATACTAATCATCAAAAGCCAATTCTCTTTGCAGATTAATGCTACGAATATCTATGTCCACCCCAACCAAAGCTCTCCTAATCTCCTCATCTGCTATAGGTTGGGGTACTGCCAATGCCAGAAATTGCCTAGCCCTCGAACATGCTACATATATCATTCGCTGCCTCTCAGTCATGACTTTAACAGTACTACTTGGAAAATCTTTCAGTGAAATACTTTGTCCCTTGCTATCAGACGACAAGAACAGAAGTACCGCATCTAAGGTCGCTCCCTTTACTGCATGTATAGTATCTATACTCCTGTGGTATTCACTCTCCTTATCGTTTGATTGATGATATTGCTCTACGGGTACTTCTGCCATTTCTTTCATTTTATATCCTTTTTGCTTTTGATGCGGAACAAAAATAGGCACCTCTTCGAGTTCCCAATAATCCTTCAATAATATGCAGGTCTGTTCTGACCATTCTTTGAAACTCAATGAAAATGCAGGTACTTGTTTTAGGAAACCAAAAATTCTTGCATTCCAGTCCACATTATGTTCAATTTCATGTACGAACTCACGCCTTGCTTCAAAATTATTACCAGCCAAAAGTTCAGCTAATACAAGTCTTACTTTTCTGAAAGCATAATCCATGTCACCCAAATCAAAAGCGAAGGTGGCATCTATAATCAAATAAGGAAGATGCTGTTCGGTTTTCCAATACTTAAAATCTACATCCTTAATACCAGCTAGTTCCTTACATTTATCTACACCACGAGCTAATATGATTCTGCTTGACAAATCATTCTTTTCACAAACTTGGTTGAAGTCCCGAATAATATCCCTAACGTTTCCATCCTCATACTTATACACTACTATGGGAACTCCTTTATCCTCCACATCATGTGAAGTAATAGTAGGCACATCGCTTGATTTCAGTTTGCTATACAAATTTATTATACGTTGATTAGAACGTCTGCATTCAGATAGTGGCAAAACGTTCCATTCATCTTCTACCATCATGCTTTGTAGCAACTCCGGTCTGGCATTATTAAATCCATAGATGGACTGGCAAATATCTCCCACAAACTCAAGGTTTTGTAAACCAGCTCTCTTTAACAGTTTGAAGAACTCAAAATGCAGTTCGGAATTATCCTGTGCTTCATCAACGATGATATATGGAAAACGCATCACAAGCGCTTTAGCTACGCTCTGATGCCGCTCCAATATATCACATGCTATCCATAATGCATCGCTGCTTGTTATAAAGCCTTTCTCTAAACGATATGTAAAAGCTGCATTACAATAGGCAATTTCATTTTTAGTTATAGTTTTGTGATTCCATTTAAAGGCCGTCTTGTCTCTTGAAACCAATGATGGATTCTTACGATACATAAGACTTGTGTAAGATCGGAGTGCCATCACTGGGTATTGCTGCCATTTGCCGTTTATTTTAACATTTTTGTAATAAATCCGGTTTAGTATTTCTGCCTCGTTTACTACTATTGGTCTTTGTTTACACTCATCGCATAAATACCAAAATGGAAGCACTACATATTGCATGATAAAACTATCGATAGTCAACACCTCATTGGGAAAAGTTAGCCTTTCATCATGCATCTCCCTGTATTTTTGTTTTAACTCAGCACAAGCCTTATTGGTGAATGACAGGCAGGCAAACCCGGTATGCTTTCCATAATGCTCTTCACAATAACGTGACACCGTTAAAAGTTTCTTCACAATGCTTGTGGTCTTTCCACTACCTGGACACGCCGTTAGGATGGTATAACCACGTGCATCAAGATATGCTTGTCGTTGAAATGTTATATCATAATCCATGCTCACGGTACTAAATGAGTTATTGCATCTTGAATATATGAAGGCAAAGTGAACTTAATGTCACCACCTATTTCTCTCTTATCTAGCAAGAATGAATTCAGTGCTTGAGCAAATTCAGCCTTACTCGGCAGACATTTCCACATCAGCAATGCAACATTCTGCTGCTCCACTTCGCTCATATCTCTATGTCCAAGTCCTGACATATAAGAATCCACCTTGCTTATACCTTCTGGATTCTCTTGCTGAATCAGTTCGTAAAGCCAAGTCTCTTTTGTCATTTCTTTATCAGCATAAACATTTGCCTTGCATATTTGGTATTCCAGAGTTTTCTTTCCCGAACATATCTTGATACCTACCTGTCCATTGCTCATTGCTTTCATGTTGTTAATGCGACCATTAACATCATCATTATTAATTCCCTCTCTAAGGGAATTAAGTTTTGCATAATTGTCCTTTACTAACTCATCCAGATTATATTCCTTATGCTTAGAGTCAGTAAATTGGTCCTCATCCGTTACAAACGCTACTCTTATTGGCAAACGCTTCGCTTTATCAGAAGAATTAAACAGCATCAAGAACTGATAAAAAGCTGTTCCATCTGTATCGACAATCTCAATTTGATGGTCAATCAATGATTTATCTATCAGTTTAGAAAAAGTCTCAACCAATTGACACTCCGATATTCCTTCAATAAATAAACAACCCGAAGAGAACAACAATTGCGAGCGAGTAACGTCGAAATATCTGGATATCATCTTTCTATATGATATAACTTCTTCCACCTTTAATAATCTATTGTTCTTGGCAACATCCCGAACAATATTTTCTGAGTGCCGTCCTTTGAAACAATTACCCACATGATAAGCCGCTTCACCTTTCAGCAGAATAATATTTTCCAACGGTATTCTTGATGTCAAAGTCGGTGAGTGGGTTGTGATAAACGTCTGACTATTTTCACTATCATCAGCATTCTTGAGAAAGGTATACAGATTAACTTGAAGTTGTGGGTGTAGATGAGCTTCTGGCTCTTCTATTAACAATGCATATATACTCACATTATCTTCAGTATGACAATCTTTAATATCACTCAATACCGAAGCTATATATATTAAATTGTTATACCCAAGGCTATTTTGAGTCAGTACAAATCCTTTTTTGTCAGCAGCAGAATATGGCAAAAAGGGCTTGATGATATTAACGATATATTCAATTCTGTTCTGTTCTATGTGTAGCTCTACATTCTGTAGGTCTGATCTGTTTATCTGGTTCAGGTTATCGTTTATACCAGTTTGTGTTTCCCTTACTTCTTGTCTCTGCAAAAGTTGCTCGTTTGCACTATCCACTATGCTTCTCACATCATCTTCTGATCCAGCCCTGTCAATCTTTCTTTTAATTACTCTTCCTAGCAGGTTGTTGCGTGAACTCATCAGATCGCGCGTACTGTCGCGTAATGCACCGAGATAATATGGATGAAAATAATGAAACGTGTTCCAGTCAGCGCGAAGACCATTCTCTTCTTTACCAGTTATGTATGAGGAGTAAATCTTTCCTTTCTCCTTTATTTCGAAACTCAGATGAACCCTGGCAACCATAGAGTCATCTCCTTTTCTCTCCAGGTATTGATAAAATGCCCCTTCTTGTTGTGCTGATAATCCTTCAAATAAATAGTATATATCTATCCTTGTCGAGGTTGTTGCCACTTTAATCCCATCAGGATTTTGTGTAAACTCAACATAAAAATCTTCTTTTGTTATTTCTATATCTCGGTTCGGTTCTCCCCACGCATAAAACAACCTGATGGCATCCATCAAAGATGTCTTCAACTGCCCATTAGCCCCGATAATCACATTCAATTTCTTATCGAATTCTACCAATAGTTCCTTGATTCCCCGAAAGTTCTTTATATAAATCTTACTTAGATACATATCTATAGTATACTACTTAATTGTTTAATAATTTTACCACTTTATATATCTCAGAGTACGCCTTCAAATCCTCCGGCGATTCTTTACAGAGTTGGCACAGCTTTTCTGAATTTGACATTGCCCATTCCAAATTACCATTCTCGGTCAAGTATTTATAGAGATTGGTGCGTATGAAATACCGTTTTGTCTTTTCATACCCAGGCATATATTTCTGCAATTCGGGGAGTAGTTGGTCGTAACTATCGTATCGCCGACAAACCACATTAGGCAAGAAGTGGAGCAGAAACCAAAATTCCGTGCAAGGATTCGTTTCTACGAACATAACCTTTCCGGCATATTTCTTCTTACTATACTCTTTCTTTGCTCGCTGATACTTGATACAGTCTATCCATATCAAACAGGCATACAATACAATCATACTGCTTGTTCAAATAAGATCTACCAATTTCAGGATATGAGTGATATCACTGTGCTGCGGAAAATCCGGAGCAACCTTGAAAGGATAGCGACATGCAATCCTCAGAGAATCGAAATAGAACCATTCCGTTTCTCCCTCGCCTATGATGGCGACACTTTTTGTTACTGTCCGTCCCATATCATTAGTCATTCAGGTTGATATACTGACTACCCAAGAACGGCAACTTTACCAATTTTCCCTGCTTGTAAGCATTGTATGGGGAAAGATTCTTATGCAGTCCAAGAGAAGAAAGACGCACAATTTTAGTTTCGCTAAGTTCGTCTTTGTCGGTGAACCATATCGTATCACGGCGAATGAAATCCTCGTTGAGAAGATTGATATCGTGTGTGGTCAGGAGCATTTGAGATGTTCCGTTACTGTTTGCCAGAAAGACTTTCAGGAAATAAGCCAACAGTTCATAATGAATACTTGTCTCCACTTCATCAATAGGCACAAACCGATTGGTCTTTAACAGGAAATTCAGTATCACCGCCATTCCCAAGAACCTCATGGTGCCATTGGACTCGTATTCTTCCGACAAATCATATACTTTATCGCCTGCCTTATGCTTGAAGGTCAGTTCCGTATTTATAATTTTCCCCTTTCTAAGCATTTCAGCCTTTGCATCTTTATCAATAGGGGCATTCTGAATCAGTTGTTCCAACTCAGGGGTAATCAGCTCTTCCTCTTCGTTTAATACCACATCTTCTATATTGAAATCGGACGCTTTCAGGAAATTTAAAATGAATTTCTTCAAATCTCCCGCCTCGTCTTTATCCAATCGTGATTTGACATATCCCGAAAGCAACATACCGGGAGCCAATACATCTTTTACCTGCTTGGCAAAATAATCGTACACATCATTCAGCCTTGTCCGTTCCACGTTGCTTTTGCCAAACGCGGCAAGCACACTGCAATTATTGATAGTGTTGCCGGAAATTACATCCTGGCTTTTCTTTGTCATTTTCAGATTTACGCCAAAGTCGATAGTCGAGGAATCTGTCGCAGTATCATAACTTCGGTTATACAGCTTGGTCGGGCGAATGGAATCATAAACAATCAATGTCTCGGAATAGATATGCTTTGCATCCAATTCAAAACTAAGAATGTACTTCGACTGATTGATATAGAACACCATTGACATCTTTGTCTTTTCGTTTCTTGAAGTGTCATCCAACATGAAAGGGACAACCCCGGTTTTCTCGGTTCGGTCTTTAGGCATTCTCAAAACCAGCATCTTGAAAAATTCGATGGCATTCAATATATTGGTTTTTCCAGAAGCGTTGGCACCATAAATGATTCCTATTTTCAATAACCGGACACCCTCTTTTACTTCATACGAATACTCATCGGACATAAAAGTGTCTGATGAAGGTTCAAAACTGATTTTTTGAACCGACTTAACGGAGAAAAAATTCTCAATACTGAACTCTGCTATCATAATCGTTGCGTTTATCTTGTTTTGAGTGCAAAAATATAAATAAAATGCCGTGCAATAAAATTATAATCAGATATATCGTAGTTAAATTACGAATTCCATGATTAGAAACAGGATTAATATTTTATGATTCGTAAAAACATCACCAAATATGATGATTAATTTAGATACCTTATAATGTAAATTAATCTATGATTATTTGTTAAAGCTGTTCTTCTTTGTTGACAAGTGGATTCTATATATTTACAACCCTGCTGCAATTAGGTGATTGTTTCAATGGGGAAGGGTTTCGCATATCATGATTTCTAATAAAGTTAGTTCGGGATAAGAGTTATATAAGCAAAGATATGATCAACGACGCAAAACAATATCAAGAGGAATTAGGCAAAGCTAAGGAATTCTTTAAGCTAGCTCTTCCTTACTTTGAGAAAGCTCACCAAATGAAACCGGAAGAAAGAGAATATATGACCGCTTTAAGAGGTATTTACTACAACTTGAATATGGGTGATAAATTCGACGCTATTGAAGCAGAGATGAATAAGTAATTTCTTCTTTCAGAATAAATTGGAACCGTCTAGTAATATAAGGTTACTAGGCGGTTTTTTATTTGTGTATCATGTATCGGAGTAGTCATTTTTTGATCGTTCATAATACTATTAAACATAATGGGAATTATAAAATTAATAGCAAGATAAGGATAAATTAGTGCATTCAAGCAAAGCTTGTAGCTGCTTTGAGTAAAGACACAGATCTTTTCACGGCTGTGAAACGTTTGTTTCATGGATGTGAAAAGATCGTATCACAGCTGTGAAAAGATCAGATCACCTATATGAAAAGATTAATTCAAGCTTGACGCAACTATTTGATTCGCTATTAACTCCTTCAAATAAAGCATGACTTTCGGATGACTTAATGGCATGTCCTCTAGGATTTCTTTAAGCTCTCGCGTACTGATATCAAATGAAACCAGATCTGAATGATATGAGAAATGAATGTTTATGTCCGGATTACTGCCTATAAGCATAGCCATTGTACCCGCCAAATCTCCCCAAGGCGGACAATCAATATGAGATGAGACAAAACAAGCAACAACTACCGTACCTTTTCCCTGTATGGAAGATATTTCCACATTCCCGCCTGTTTGCTCCGCGTTTTGTATCAAGAAAGGTAAGCCTAGACCCACTTTTCGTGTCGTGCGAGTCGTATAAAACGGATTACGGATCAGAGAGACTGTTTCCGGATCCATACCACAGCCATTATCCGCGATACGAATACATATGGATGTGTCCTTTATCTGTATATCTATCTCTATATCAAAAGCTTTTGCTCTGATACTATTAGCGGTTATATCCGTGATATGAAACGAGAGATTATCCATGAGAGGCGAAAATTAAGTGATTGTCTTTTTGATCAAAAGCCTTTCGTAAGCCATCGAAGGTTAATTCCTCCGTTTGCCAAATGGAGGGCTGAGTACCTATTTGTTCGGGGTAATGAGCATCCGAGGCTGAGTATTGAGTCTGCTCTTTCAAATACCCGTGAATAGACAATAACTTACTGTATCTTTGCTGATTATTATATTCAATAGCATCTAAAGATAAGCAGGGGTCTATAAAACCTAATTGACTGATCAAGCTGAATGACGGACGTTCTACATGGGCGGCTACAAATAGAGCATCCACCTTACGTGCTTGAGCGGCTATTTGGTTTACGCTTTGATCCAAGGCGGAGAGCAAAAGATAGGGTACTTCTCCTAGAATCTCATTCTCCGCATTCACCCAAACTTGATCGCCAAAACGTTCCGGATCATTTGGAATCGGAGGGAGATGCTCTTCTAAATATCGTTGGAATCGCTTACGGGATTCATCGGTCGGGAAATAAACCAGACAATGCGCTTCCTCACGGGGCGTAACTTCTACGCCCGCAAAGACCCTCAGTCCGAATCTCTCGCCAAGGGATTGAATCTCCGGGCATTGTAAGGTCGTATTATGGTCCGTAATGGCAATAGCATCCAAACCTTTCGCTAAGGAACGACGCACGATCTCCGATGGACTCATTTCCAGACTGCCACATGGCGACAGGCAAGTATGGATATGTAAATCAGCTAAATACTGTTTCATCCATTCTCATTCTGTAATAAGCGGTAAATCATACCGGAAGCCTCGAACGCGGAGC
>OHKV01000958.1_pt1 | contig 10701 bp, 5 predicted proteins | sample 1568951 | NCBI WGS metagenome assembly OHKV01 (sample SAMEA3879528, study PRJEB24766) | human gut metagenome | biome: human-associated habitat; feature: feces | place: USA | collected 1985/1987
CCAATATTACAATGTGGTTTTGTTCTTTCAAATTTAGCCTTTGCCATTTTGAAACGTCCTCCTTAAACTTTTATGCCCCATGGGCTTTTTTTATAATCTACCGACTGCTTTGATTATACGAAATAATCAAAGTTTTTTCAAGTAAATTTTATAGCAAATCCCCCTTTTTCAAGGGGAAATGCCTTTATTTTTGATTTTTATACCATATATAGTATATATTTCATCATTTGTACTATAAATTGTTTGCTAATTTGCAATTATTTTGCGTGGTTAGCAAGAACCTTGTCCTGTACATTCTTTGGAACCGGCTCATATCTGTCGAAGAACATTGAGTAGTTTCCACGTCCCTGTGTCTTAGAACGAAGGTCTGTAGAGTAACCGAACATCTCTGCAAGTGGTACATATGCATGTACAATCTTTCCACCGCCGAGATCGTCCATACCCTCGATACGTCCACGACGAGAGTTAACATCACCGATAACGTCTCCCATGTACTCCTCAGGCATTGTAACCTCTACCTTCATGATAGGCTCAAGTAATACAGGTGCGGCCTTTGCCATAGCCTCTTTGAAACACATAGATCCGGCAATGTGGAATGCCATCTCTGATGAATCGACCTCATGGTAAGATCCATCGTATACTGTTGCATGGATACCAACTACTGGGAATCCACCAAGAGAGCCGGCCTTTGTAGCCTCCTCGATACCTTCGCCGATTGATGGGATGTACTCCTTTGGAATAGCACCACCGACAACCTCTGAATCGAACTTGAAAAGTTCTTCTCCATTGGCATCCATTGGCTCGAAGCGAACCTTACAGTGTCCGTACTGTCCACGTCCACCTGACTGCTTAGCATATTTGTATTCCTGATCAACAGCCTTTGTAAATGTCTCCTTGTAAGCAACCTGAGGTGCACCAACGTTTGCCTCAACCTTGAACTCACGGAGAAGACGGTCAACGATGATCTCAAGGTGAAGCTCACCCATACCAGCGATGATTGTCTGACCTGTTTCCTGATCAGTATGAGCACGGAATGTAGGATCCTCCTCTGCAAGCTTTGCAAGAGCCTCACCTAACTTACCCTGTCCAGCTTTTGTCTTTGGCTCGATAGCGAGCTCGATAACTGGCTCTGGGAACTCCATAGACTCAAGGATAACCGGATGCTGCTCATCACAGATTGTATCACCTGTTGTTGTGAATTTAAATCCAACAGCAGCAGCGATATCACCTGAGTAAACCTCATCCAATTCCTGTCTCTTATTTGCATGCATCTGAAGAATACGTCCGATACGCTCTTTCTTATCCTTTGTTGCATTTAATACATAAGAACCTGCCTTACATTTTCCTGAGTAAACACGGAAGAATGCAAGCTTTCCTACGAATGGATCTGCCATGATCTTGAATGCAAGTGCTGAGAATGGCTCATCATCTGATGAATGTCTCTCAATCTCATTTCCCTCAAGATCTGTTCCCTTGATTGAAGGGATATCTGTAGGAGCTGGCATGTACTCAACAATAGCGTCAAGTAACTTCTGTACACCCTTGTTACGGTATGCAGAACCACAACATACAGGTACTGCTGTACACTCACATGTTGCTTTACGAAGAACCTTCTTCATATCCTCTACAGATGGCTCCTCACCCTCAAGATACTGCATCATGAGATCGTCATCTAACTCACAGATTTTCTCAATAAGCTCTGTACGGTACTCTGCAGCCTGATCAGCCATATCTCCAAGATCATCAGTAACTGTGATATCGTCACCCTTCTCATCATTGTAGATATATGCCTTCATCTCGAAAAGGTCGATAATTCCTTTGAAATCGTCCTCTTTACCGATTGGTAACTGAAGTACAATAGCATTTTTTCCTAATCTTGTACGGATCTGGTCAACAGCTCCGTAGAAGTTTGCACCTAAGATATCCATCTTATTGATGAATGCCATACGAGGTACATTGTATGTGTCAGCCTGACGCCAAACGTTCTCTGACTGAGGCTCAACACCACCCTTTGCACAGAACACACCAACTGCGCCATCAAGTACACGGAGTGAACGCTCAACTTCTACTGTGAAGTCAACGTGGCCCGGTGTATCGATGATGTTGATACGATGCTCAAGTGCTCCTGGCTTTGGTTTAGTGAACTCTTCAAGTGTCCAGTGACATGTTGTAGCGGCAGAAGTAATTGTAATACCTCTTTCCTGCTCCTGCTCCATCCAGTCCATGGTAGCAGTACCTTCATGAGTATCACCGATTTTATAGTTAATACCAGTATAATAAAGAATACGCTCTGTCAGTGTTGTTTTACCAGCATCGATATGAGCCATGATTCCAATATTTCTGGTTCTCTCAAGTGGATATTCTCTTCCAGCCAAGGTTTTTTCCTCCTATATTTAATGTCCTATGCACAACCGGACTCTGTTACAAATCCGGTCCGCTGCATGAATCAAAAGCAAAGCTGTAAGCTTCTTACAGAAACTAGAATCTGTAATGTGCGAATGCCTTGTTTGCCTCTGCCATCTTGTGCATATCTTCTTTTCTCTTAACAGATGCGCCTGTGTTGTTAGCTGCATCCATGATCTCGTTAGCTAATCTCTCAGCCTGAGTTTTCTCTCCTCTGGCACGTGAGAATGCTGTTAACCAACGAAGGCCTAAAGCCTGACGACGATCAGGGCGAACCTCGATTGGTACCTGATATGTGGCACCACCGATACGTCTTGCTTTTACTTCGAGAGCTGGCATTACATTGTTCATAGCCTCTTCGAATACTTCAAGAGCTGGTCTTCCTGTCTTCTCTTCTACTGTAGCAAATGCTCCGTATACAATCTTCTGAGCTACGCCTTTCTTACCGTCTAACATAATGCTGTTAACAAGCTTTGTAACTACTTTGCTGTTGTACATTGGATCTGCTAATACGTCTCTTTTCTGAGTATGTCCTTTACGTGGCACGTTACTTCCCTCCTTAATCATGATATTTGTGGATTAATTCATCGGTACTCACATGTGTCTCTCTAATGTGTTCGTGCGGAATTGTATTCATAAAGTGAAATCCTGCATCTGCAGGTCTAATCCCAACACTAACCTACTTTAGTTCTGTTTGTGATACACAATGTTGCTAAATTATTTAGCAGCTTTTGGTCTCTTTGCGCCGTACTTAGAGCGGGCCTGTTTTCTGTTTGCAACACCTGCAGTATCTAATGTACCACGGATGATATGGTAACGTGTACCTGGTAAATCCTTAACACGGCCACCACGAATCAGAACAACGCTATGCTCCTGTAAGTTGTGTCCCTCACCAGGAATGTATGAAGTTACTTCGATTCCGTTTGAAAGACGAACTCTGGCGATCTTTCTAAGAGCTGAGTTAGGCTTCTTAGGAGTAGCTGTCTTAACAGCTGTACATACACCACGCTTCTGTGGAGAAGAAGTGTTGATTGGCTTCTTCTGGAGAGAATTAAAGCTTCTCTGAAGAGCTGGTGCTGTAGACTTCTTTACAGATGTCTGACGTCCTTTTCTTACTAACTGGTTAAATGTTGGCATTATTTTCACCTCCTGTTTTATTTTAAGCAGTGCAATCTTATGCACGCTAAAATATTATACAAATCCTTGTCTGTTTTGTCAAGACCAATTTTGTTTTCAATATAATACAAGAAAGAAGTCCGGTTTCCCGGACTTCTTTGTTTTTGGTTTGTAACAGCTTCTGTAGCTTAAGTACAAACATCAATAATTATTCTTCATCAACTGATTCAGCATCTGTATCAATGACTCCGACTGCCTCTTCCTCTGCGAAATCCGCAAAATCATCATCATCAAAATCAAGTGTATCGTCATCGTTTACATCGCTGTCAAGCTTGATATTACGATAAATCTTCATACCTGTTCCTGCCGGGATGAGCTTACCGATGATTACGTTTTCCTTCATACCGATAAGCGGATCAACCTTGCCCTTGATTGCTGCCTCAGTAAGAACCTTTGTGGTCTCCTGGAATGAAGCTGCTGACAGGAATGAGTTGGTTGCAAGAGATGCCTTTGTGATTCCAAGTAATACCTGTGAGCCAACTGCAAGCTCCTTGCCCTCTTCCTCAAGCTTCTCGTTGAGCTCTAAGAAGTCAAGGGCATCAACCATGCTGCCCGGAAGTAAATCTGAATCTCCCGGCTCCTCTACACGGATCTTCTGTAAGCACTGACGAACTATAACCTCGACATGCTTATCGTTAATCTCAACACCCTGTAAACGGTAAACACGCTGTACCTCACGGAGCATGTAATCCTGAACCGCACGAACGCCCTTAATCTTGAGGATATCGTGTGGATTTACAGAACCCTCTGTAAGCTCGTCGCCGGCCTCAAGCTCCTGTCCGTCTACAACCTTGATACGTGAGCCGTAAGGAATGAGGTAAGCCTTTGTCTCACCTGTCTCGTTGTTTGTAACGATAACCTCACGCTTCTTCTTTGTATCCTTGATTGTGGCAGTTCCGCCGAACTCTGTGATAATAGCGAGTCCCTTAGGCTTACGTGCCTCGAAAATCTCCTCTACTCGAGGAAGACCCTGTGTGATATCTCCACCGGCAACACCACCTGTATGGAAGGTTCTCATGGTAAGCTGTGTACCAGGCTCACCGATTGACTGTGCTGCGATGATACCGATTGCTTCACCAACCTGTACTGCCTGACCTGTTGCAAGGTTTGAACCGTAACACTTAGCACATACTCCCATGTGTGAACGGCAGGTAAGCACTGTACGGATCTTAACCTGTGTGATTGGATTACCGTTCTCATCAACACCCTCTGCCATAACCTTTGCTGCACGCTTTGGTGTAATCATATGGTTGGCCTTAACGATTACATTGCCATCCTTATCGCAGATTGTGTTGCAAGAGAAACGACCTGTAATTCTCTCCTGAAGGCTCTCGATTTCCTCTCGACCCTCCATGAATGCCTTTACAACCATTCCCGGAATCTCACGTCCTGTGCCTGCACAGCAGTCTGTCTCACGAACGATCATATGCTGTGAAACATCTACGAGACGTCTTGTAAGGTATCCTGAATCAGCTGTACGAAGCGCTGTATCTGAAAGTCCCTTACGAGCTCCATGTGCTGACATGAAGTACTCGAGTACGTCAAGACCCTCACGGAAGCATGACTTGATAGGAAGCTCGATTGTACGACCTGTTGTATCAGCCATGAGTCCTCGCATACCTGCAAGCTGTTTAATCTGCTTATCAGATCCACGGGCTCCGGAATCTGCCATCATGAAGATGTTGTTGTACTTATCAAGACCTGTAAGAAGTGCCTTTGTAAGGGCATCATCTGTATCCTTCCATGTCTCGATAACCTCTTTGTAACGCTCCTCATCAGTGATAAGTCCACGCTTGTACTGTCTTGTAATCTTATCTACAGTGTCCTGTGCATCAGCGATCATCTGTGGCTTCTGTGGTGGCACTGTCATATCTGAAATTGAAACTGTCATGGCAGCCTGGGTTGAATACTTGTATCCCATAGCCTTGACATTATCAAGAACCTCTGCTGTTGTTGTAGCTCCGTGTGTGTTGATAACCTTCTCAAGGATCTGCTTGATCTGTTTCTTACCAACGTGGAACTCAACCTCAAACTTGAGTGCATTCTCAGCCTTTGATCTATCTATAAAACCAAGATCCTGTGGAATGTTCTCATTGAATATCAAAAGTCCTACTGTTGTCTCTGTAAAACCTGAAACCTCTGTGCCGTCAGGAAGCTTTACTGTACGGTGTACAAAGATATTCTGGTGAAGAGTAATCTCCTTGTTCTCGTAAGCGAGCATTGCAAGATTAACACTTCCATAGTAACGGCCGAGAAGATCTATCGGTCTGCAAAGCACACGACGGTTTCCGTCTGTGACATCCTCAAACCAGATGAGGTCATATAAGCCAAGCTCAGCCTTTCCTGTATTTTCATCAGGAGTTGTGAGCTTTCTAAGCTCCTCAATATCATTGTATACGGTGTCTGATGACACCTGTGCAACCATCTTTGGATCATCCTTGTAATCAGCGAGCTTTCTCATTGTGAGGTAGTAAACTCCAAGGATCATATCCTGTGAAGGAACGGCTACAAGTCCACCATCGGAAGGCTTAAGCAGGTTGTTAGGTGACAGAAGCATGAATCTGCACTCAGCCTGTGCCTCAGCAGTCAGTGGAAGATGTACAGCCATCTGGTCTCCATCGAAGTCGGCGTTGAACGCTGTACATACGAGTGGATGAAGCTTGATTGCCTTACCCTCTACAAGGATTGGCTCGAAGGCCTGGATTCCAAGTCTGTGGAGTGTAGGAGCTCGGTTAAGCATAACCGGATGCTCTTTGATGACGTCCTCAAGGACATCCCATACCTCCGGCTGAAGTCTCTCAACCATCTTCTTTGCACTCTTTATATTGTGTGCGGTTCCGTTAGCGGCAAGCTCCTTCATAACGAATGGCTTGAAAAGCTCGATAGCCATCTCCTTTGGAAGACCACACTGATAAATCTTAAGCTTTGGCTCTACGCAGATAACTGAACGTCCTGAGTAGTCAACTCGCTTTCCGAGAAGGTTCTGACGGAAACGTCCTCCCTTTCCCTTGAGCATGTCTGAAAGAGACTTAAGAGCTCTGTTTCCGGGACCGGTAACAGGACGACCACGACGACCGTTGTCGATAAGTGCATCGACAGCCTCCTGAAGCATACGTTTCTCGTTACGAACGATGATATCCGGCGCTCCAAGATCAAGAAGTCTTCTAAGACGGTTGTTACGGTTGATGATTCGTCTGTAAAGGTCGTTAAGATCACTTGTTGCAAAACGTCCTCCATCGAGCTGAACCATTGGACGAAGATCCGGTGGAATAACAGGAATAACTGTCATAATCATCCACTCAGGTTTGTTTCCTGACTCACGGAAAGCCTCTACAACCTCAAGTCTCTTGATGATACGTGCACGCTTCTGGCCTGTAGCATTCTCAAGCTCAGCCTTAAGCTCTGCCGAATCCTTCTCGAGATCGATTGCTGCTAAAAGCTCATGGATAGACTCAGCACCCATTCCTACACGGAATGCTGAGCGGCCATAAGTATCGCATGCCTCCTGGTACTCTGACTCGTTGAGAATCTGCTTGTATGCAAGCTTTGTCTCGCCCGGGTCAAGCACAATATATGAAGCAAAGTACAGCACTCTCTCAAGTACACGTGGAGATAAGTCAAGGATGAGTCCCATACGTGATGGGATACCCTTGAAATACCAGATATGAGATACAGGAGCAGCAAGCTCGATGTGTCCCATACGCTCTCTACGAACGCTTGACTTTGTGATTTCTACGCCACATCGGTCGCAGACAACACCCTTATAACGTATCTTCTTGTATTTACCACAATGACACTCCCAGTCCTTCGTTGGTCCGAAAATCTTCTCGCAGAAAAGACCGTCTTTTTCAGGCTTTAATGTTCTATAGTTAATAGTCTCAGGCTTTTTAACCTCGCCATGTGACCACTCTCTGATCTTTTCAGGAGATGCTAATCCAATCTGAATCGCATCAAACTGCATTGCCTGATTATTTTCTATATTATTTGTTTCTGGCATTTTGGCACTCCCTTCTAATTATTCTTCGTCATCAAGAACTTCATCAGCAAAAATATCGTCATCCGCTGTCTCAGGGGACTCTTCCTCTTCTATGTCAACAAGCTCTTCGTTGTCATCAAATTCTTTCTTTGAGAAACCATGCTCTGCGAATGACTCACTGTCCTCGAATGCATAGTCCTTATCGTTTCCGATAATTGAGTTGATATCTGTATTACCGTACTCACTTGTCTCGATAAGCTCAACCTCTTCTCTGTTCTCATCAAGTACCTTGACATCCAGACCAAGTGCCTGAAGCTCTTTGAGAAGTACCTTGAATGACTCTGGAATACCAGGCTCAGGGATATTCTCACCCTTGATGATAGCCTCGTAGGTCTTGACACGGCCAACAACATCATCGGACTTCATTGTAAGGATCTCCTGAAGTGTATATGCAGCACCATATGCCTCAAGAGCCCAAACCTCCATCTCTCCGAAACGCTGTCCACCGAACTGTGCCTTACCACCGAGTGGCTGCTGTGTAACAAGTGAGTACGGTCCTGTTGAACGTGCATGAATCTTATCGTCAACCAAGTGATGGAGCTTTAAGTAGTGCATGTGTCCGATTGTAACCGGGCTGTCAAAGTATTCTCCGGTTCTACCGTCTCTAAGTATTACCTTACCATCTCTTGAAATAGGAACGCCCTTCCACTCTTTTCTATGATCAAGATGCTCCCCAAGGTACTGCATAACTCCCTCGTTAACATCATCCTTATGCTTCTCCTTGAAGTCTTCCCACTCCATATTTACATAATCGTTGGCAAGATCAAGTGTATCCATGATTGCGCGCTCGTCTGCACCCTCAAAGATAGGTGTTGATACATTAAATCCAAGAGCCTTAGCTGCAAGGCTTAAGTGAATCTCAAGCACCTGTCCGATGTTCATTCGTGAAGGCACGCCGAGTGGGTTAAGCACGATATCAAGCGGTCTTCCGTTTGGAAGGAATGGCATATCCTCTACAGGAAGAATTCTTGAAACGACACCCTTGTTACCATGACGACCGGCCATCTTATCACCTACAGAAATCTTTCTCTTCTGTGCGATGTAGATACGAACAGACTGATTTACACCCGGTGAAAGCTCATCGCCATTCTCTCTTGTAAATACCTTGGCATCGATAATAATACCATACTCACCATGTGGAACCTTAAGCGATGTATCTCTTACTTCTCTTGCCTTCTCACCGAAGATAGCTCGTAAAAGTCTCTCTTCAGCTGTAAGCTCTGTCTCACCCTTAGGTGTAACCTTACCTACAAGAATATCTCCGGCACGAACCTCAGCACCGATACGGATAATTCCTCTGTCGTCAAGATCCTTGAGTGCATCATCACCAACACCCGGAACATCCCTTGTTATCTCTTCAGGTCCGAGCTTTGTATCTCTTGCTTCTGCTTCGTACTCTTCTATATGAACAGATGTATATACATCATCCATTACAAGACGCTCGCTAAGTAAAACGGCATCCTCGTAATTATAGCCTTCCCATGTCATGAAACCGATGAGAGGGTTCTTACCAAGGGCAATCTCACCATTTGAAGTTGAAGGACCATCAGCTATAACCTGACCCTTCTCAACAACATCACCCTTTGTAACAATAGGCTTCTGATTGTAGCAGTTGCTCTGGTTGCTTCGAGCGAACTTAGTAAGACGATACTTGTTCCGTTAGGAAGCTTTATGTTGATTTCTCTTGATGTAGCAAGATCTACAACACCTGCATTCTTCGCAACGACACACATACCTGAGTCTACTGCCGCTTTATGCTCCATTCCTGTGCCGACAACCGGTGCCTCTGTTGTGAGAAGCGGAACTGCCTGACGCTGCATGTTAGATCCCATGAGGGCACGGTTAGCATCATCATTCTCAAGGAATGGAATCATGGATGTCGCCACTGAGAATACCATCTTAGGTGACACGTCCATAAGGTCAATCTTACTCTTTGCAAACTCAGAAGTTTCTTCTCTGTAACGGCCTGATACGGAATTCTTAACAAAATGTCCTTCCTCATCAAGCTCGGCGTTAGCCTGTGCTACATAGTAGTTATCTTCCTCATCTGCTGTGAGATAACGAACTTCGTCTGTTACGACAGGGTTCTTAGGATCTGTCTTATCAACAACTCTGTATGGAGCCTCAACAAAACCATACTCATTAATTCTTGCATAAGCTGCAAGTGAGTTGATAAGTCCGATATTAGGACCCTCAGGAGTCTCAATAGGACACATTCTTCCATAGTGAGTATAGTGAACATCTCTAACCTCGAATCCGGCACGGTCTCTTGAAAGACCACCAGGTCCTAACGCTGAGAGTCTTCTCTTGTGAGTAATCTCAGAGAGTGGGTTATTCTGATCCATGAACTGAGAAAGCTGGGAACTTCCGAAGAATTCCTTAACTGCCGCAGTAACAGGCTTAATATTGATAAGTGTCTGTGCAGTAACGCCATCAAGATCCTGTGTAGTCATTCTCTCTCTGACAACACGCTCCATTCTTGAAAGACCGATTCTGTACTGATTCTGTAAAAGCTCACCAACCGCACGAATACGTCTGTTTCCAAGGTGATCGATATCATCCTTGTTACCTACATGGTATTCAAGATGCATATTATAGTTGATGGAAGCCATAATATCTTCTATAGTAATATGCTTAGGAATAAGATCACCGATATTCTTGCGGATAGCCGCCTTGATATCATCAAGATTGCTGTTCTCGGCAAGTATCTGTGAGAGAACCGGATAAAATACGCTCTCATTTACTCCAAGCTCTTTAGCTTCTTCCTCTGTTATATTTACATGCTTGGTAATATCTACCATCATATTAGAAAGAACCTTAACTCTTCTCTCACCGCACTGAAGCCATACGAAAGGCACTGCGGCATTCTGAATATCAAGAGCCTGCTCCTTAGTAAGAACAGTTCCTGCCTCTGCAAGCACTTCCCCTGTTGTTGTATCCACAACATCATCAGCAAGTGTCTGACCAGCAATACGATTGCGAAGATTAAGCTTCTTATTGAACTTATAACGTCCAACCTTAGCAAGATCATATCTTCTTGGATCGAAGAACATTGCGTTGATAAGACTCTCCGCACTGTCAACTGA
>OHKV01000979.1_pt1 | contig 10478 bp, 10 predicted proteins | sample 1568951 | NCBI WGS metagenome assembly OHKV01 (sample SAMEA3879528, study PRJEB24766) | human gut metagenome | biome: human-associated habitat; feature: feces | place: USA | collected 1985/1987
AACAAGACATGCTCGAGGCCCTGCACACGGCTTGCGCCGACTTCGTCGAGGAGCTGCCCGACGGGCTCGACACCAAGGTTGCGGAGGGAGGAGGGGGCCTGAGCGAAGGCCAGGCGCAGCGGATAGCCATAGCCAGGGCCCTGCTCAGGGGGCGGAGCGTAATGCTATTCGACGAGGCCACGAGCGCACTCGACCCCGCCACCGAGAAGCAACTGCTCGAAAACATTCTCTGCAACCGCGACAAGACGGTGATATTCATCACCCACCGGCCCGCCGTAATGGACTACTGCGACCAGACGCTGCGCCTGACATGACCGCGGGAAAGGCCATTCACCCACGGCACCGGGCCGCGGCATGGCGGCCGCACCGCCATGACTGAATGTTGACACCGAGCAGGGGCCGCGGCCGAATGGGCCGTACGGGCCTGCGATACGGGCTGTTTCACGACGCCAAAAGGGCCGTCTTGCATTGCAAGACGGCCCTTTTGGCAAACATGTCCGTAGCAAACTTGCAACGCGCTGGGCTGCAGCCGGTTGCGCCCCGCGGCCATACGGACTGAAAAAAAGCTACACCACAACGTGAGCCGCGGCGCCTCCCGGCATGGCAGAGGCATGGGGTTGCCGTCACTTGCCCTTGGCCATGTAGTTGCGTTCCGACTTTATGGAAATGCTGCTGCCACTCTTTGTAAACGTGAGCTGCTCCATCTTGATGGCCTGGTTTGAGTGGTCGAATATCTTGCCAGGGTCGAACGTGCGGCCGTTGATGCGACACTCGAAGTGCAGGTGCTCGGTGGTGGCACGCCCGGTGCGACCGGTCAGGGCTATCACCTGCCCTGCCTTGACCACGTCGCCCTTCTTGACCAGGTTCTTGGAGTTGTGGCTGTAGCAAGTCTCAATGCCGTTGGCATGGCGTATCTTGATATAGTTTCCATAGGCATAATAGCGCTGCGACATGGTGACCACGCCGTCGAAGGCGGCCAGAATCTTGTCGTGGGGCGTCGTCTTCAGGTCGACCCCGCTGTGCATCCTGCCTCCCCTGCGGCCGTATCGGCTTATCACCTTTGCACCGGGAAGGGGGTAGCACCACTCTCCGGGGTTCAGCGTGGCCAGGTTGACGGTAAAGCGGTTGCCGCCGGCGAATGGGTTTGCTGTGTACGACTCCACCTTGCGCTCGACGGCCTTGCGCTCCGCAAGCGCCTTCTGCTCGCTGTCCGGGTGGGTCACCGTAAGGCTTACGCGCTCTCCGTCCTTCCGGCACATGATGGTCTGGCGCAGCAGCCTGTGGCTCTCGACGCTCAAGATGGTGGCCGGGTTGATGCGCCCGCCATTCACCATTATGGCAAACAAGCAAAAGCCCTGGTCGCCGCGAGCGCCTACTATGGCTATGGTCTGCCCGGCCTTCACCCTCTGGCCCACCTTCACGAGGTTCTGTGCGTTGTGACCATAGACCGTTTCAAGTCCATTGTCATGACGCACCACAATCACATTGCCGTGCTTTAGGTGGTGCCTTGACAGGCGTACCGTGCCGCCGAACATCGCCTTTACGGCGTCGCCGCGCTTAGTTGATATCTCAAGGGTGTTGTCATCGGTCAGCCTGGCCTTGCCAACGGGCAAGGGGAAGCTGTAGTCTGACGGACGCGCCGCGGCAAAATCGACGGTGAAGGCGTCCGAACGGGCAAACAGGCCCGGTGTAGAAATGCTTATCTGCTGCTGCTCGAGCGGCGTAAACCCGTCTTTGGTGGCCGAGGTAAGCGTCACGAGGGCCACCGCCGAAACAAGCAGGTGCTTCATCTTCATTGCTATTCCATGTTATTGGTTCATTGGCTTTTGTCTATCATTATCCCGGTGAATATCCTGCCCGACGCCGTTCCAAGGCGGCGCGCGGAGAAATATTCATCGGCATGAGAGTAGGTGCAGGGGCCCTCGACGCTGACCGACGCGGGCTGCAACCCGGCAAGGCACAATTCGATGCGGTTGCATTCCCACAGGTCTATGTGCCACTTGCCGTGGCGGCGGGCCACCTTGTCCATGTCGAAACCGGCGTCGGCAAACAGCCCGTACACCTCGTCGCCCACCTCGAAATGCTCGAGCGAGATGCCCGGGCCTATGCAAGCCCGCAGCGCCGACGGCTCGGTGTGGTATGCAGCCGCCATGGCTGCCACGGCACGCGCGGCTATGTGGGCCACCGTGCCGCGCCATCCGGCATGCACGGCGCAGCAGGCGCGGTGGCACGGGTCGTAAAGGAGGATGGGCATGCAGTCGGCCGTTGACACACCGACGCAAACGCGCTCAACGTCGGTCATCACGGCATCGACACCCTCGAGCAGCATTTTCCGCGTAGACGGCGGCAGGGCCATGAACTCGCCGGCTATCTGCCTCACTTCCACCCCGTGGGTCTGGTGCGGCATTACCAGCCGTTCTTCGCCGATGCCGAGCTCGCGGCACAGCAGGCCGCGGTTATTTGCCACGGCCAGTGGGTCGTCGCCGCAATACTCGTTCACGTTGAACGAACCGTGGTTGCCATGGCTGTAGCCGCCGTAGCGCGTGGTGCTGAAGGCAACCACGCCTTCGCCGAGGCTGTAGCGGCGCAATGTGGGCTCAGGGGTTGCCGTCGTCTTCGTATTCATACTCGAAGTCGTCGTAGTCCTCAATGTCTTCAACGTCGTCGTCGCCGTCGTCATCCCCGAAGCCCTCGTCGTCGTCTTCGCCCTCGGCCGCCAGCTCGGCAATGAAGGCGCTCATGTCCTTGTCGCGGTGCACAAGGGTCTCTTCGGCCGTTATTTCCTTCAGCTTGTTGCTCTCGCTGTTGAGCTCCCGCCACAGCACGTCCTTGAGGTCGTCGAGCCCCATGTGCGCCACTGCCGAGATGAACACCACGGGTATGTCGTCGGGCACGGTCTCGCGCAACATCTCTATGAGCTCCGCGTCGAGCAGGTCGGCCTTGGTGACGGCCAGCACACGGTGCTTGTCGAGCATCTCCGGGTTGAAATTGCGCAGTTCGTTGAGCAGTATCTCATACTCGCGCTTTATGTCGTCGGTGTCGCCCGGCACCATGAAGAGCAGCAGCGAGTTGCGCTCTATGTGGCGCAAGAAGCGCAACCCGAGGCCGCGCCCTTCGCTCGCTCCCTCGATGATGCCCGGAATGTCGGCCATGACAAACGACTGGCGGTCGCGATACTCCACTATTCCCAACGACGGTTCGAGCGTGGTAAACGGGTAGTTGGCTATTTTGGGGCGCGCGCTCGACAGCGCCGAGAGCAGCGTTGACTTGCCGGCATTGGGGAAACCGACCAAGCCCACGTCGGCCAACAGCTTGAGCTCGAGTATGACGGTCATCTCCTGCATGGGCTCGCCGGGCTGGGCAAAGCGCGGAGCCTGGTTGGTGGCGGTGCGGAACTGGTAATTGCCCAACCCTCCGCGGCCGCCCTTGAGCAGCATTACCACCTGCCCGTCGCGCGCAACGTCGCAGATGTACTTGCCGGTCTCGGCGTTGTAGGCCACGGTACCGCACGGCACGTCGATGTAAACATCCTTGCCGTCGGTGCCATGGCATTTGTCTCGCCCGCCATTGCCGCCGTGCCCGGCGCGTATATGGCGGTCATAGCGCAGGTGAAGCAGCGTCCAATAGTTATGGTTGCCGCGCAGGTATACATTGCCGCCACGCCCTCCGTCACCTCCGTCAGGCCCTCCGTTGGGCTGGTACTTGGCCCGGCGCAGGTGCATCGAGCCCCTGCCGCCCTTGCCGGAGCGGCAGTATATCTTCACGTAGTCTACAAAGTTGGATGCTGCCATCTACATCAGTTTATGTTGTCAACGACCTCGCAGATGTCCTTGAAAATCCTGTCAAGCTCACCGAGGCCATCGATGTGGTTGTGTATTCCTTCTTTCTCATACCAGTCTATCAGAGGCGACGTCTGGTTGTGGTAAACGTCGAGGCGCTTCTTTATGGTCTCCTCGTTGTCGTCGGAGCGCCCGCTCTCCTGGCCTCTCTTTATGAGCCGCTTCATGAGCTCTGCCTCGGGCACGTCGAGTTCAATCATAGCCGCCACGGCATGGCCGCGCTCCGCAAGCATGGCCTTGAGCGCCTCGGCCTGCGCGATGGTGCGTGGGAACCCGTCGAAGATGACTCCCGCGTGGTCGGCGCCGAAACCGTCGTAAACGCTTGCCAGTATGCTCACCATCAGTTCGTCGGGTATCAGCTGGCCGTTGTCAATGTAACCCTTGGCTGTCTTGCCCAGCTCGGTGCCGTTCTTTATCTCATTGCGCAGCACATCGCCGGTTGAGATGTGACCGAAACCATACTTCTTTATGAGCAAGTCGCTCTGTGTTCCCTTGCCGGATCCCGGCGCTCCGAATATCACAATATTCTTCATCGTAAGTCTTGTTTTGTCTATTGTTTGTATGAAACGTATACTGTCTAACTATTGTCCCTCCGCAGCCACAGCCCCGATGGGCGCGCGCCGCATGCCGGAACAAGCCGAAGGGCACCCACGCCGTCAGTCGTTCTTCAGCGTATATATGTCTTTCAGCTGCCTGCCCTGCTGGTCATAGTCCAGCCCGTAGCCCAGGATGAAGTCGTTGGGAATCCTGAAAGCCACGTAGTCTATGGTCAATGGCACCTTCAGCCTGTCGGGCTTTAGCAGCAGGGTGCATATATGCACAGACGCGGGGTTGCGCGTGCCGATGCTCTCTATCATCCTCTTCATGGTGAGTCCGCTCTCAACTATGTCCTCGACAATGATTACCGTGCGCCCCGACAAGTTCTCGTTGATGCCGATAACCTCTTTCACCGTGCCGCTCGAAGTGACGCCCTGGTAAGACGCAAGCTTCACAAACGATATCTCGCAGGGTATGGTTATCTCTCTCATCAGGTCGGCAGCGAAAATAAAAGCGCCGTTGAGCACTGCCAGCAACAGCGGGTTCTTGCCCGCCATGTCGTGGTTTATCTGTTCTGCAACGGCTTTAACGCGCTGCTTAATCTCGGCCTCAGATATTGAAGTCTCAAACAGTTTGTCTTGGATTTTGACTACACTCATGCTTCGTTTTTAGAAATTTTGAGGCAAAATTACTAAAATTCTGCCAAAGACTACGCAGCGGTTAGCATTAATTTTGTATTTTTGCACGTATGAAGATTTTCACTAGTGCTCAGATACATGAGCTTGACAAATACACAATAGAGCACGAGCCGATAGATTCCATCGACCTCATGGAGCGCGCGGCAAAGGCAATTGCGCGCTCGATAGCCGAAGAATGGAGCACGGCGACGCCTGTTGTGGTATTCGCAGGCCCTGGGAACAATGGCGGCGACGCCCTTGCCGTGGCCAGGCTTCTGGCCGAGCAAGGCTACGGTGTGTCTGCATTTTTATTCAACATCACCGGGCATCTGTCGGCCGATTGCGCCGCAAACAAGGACAGGCTCGTTTCCGTCAAGAAAATACAGCAGTTCATTGAAGTGAAGCAAGAGTTCGACCCGCCCCACCTCGACGCCGGCACCCTGGTGGTCGACGGGCTGTTTGGCTCCGGGCTCAACAAGCCGCTGGCGGGCGGTTTCGCCTCGCTGGTAAAATATATCAACGCTTCCCCGGCCAGCGTGGTGAGCATCGACGTGCCGTCGGGGCTGATGGCCGAGGACAACACCTACAACGTGAGGGCCAACACCATACATGCCGACCTGACGCTGACGCTCCAACAGCCCAAGCTGTCGTTCCTTTTCGCAGAGAACCAGCACTACATCGGCAGGCTGAAAGTGCTCGACATACGCATCAGCGAGGAAGGCATGGCAAAGACAGACGCCCGCTACCACATAGTAGACGAGAACGAAGTGCGCCCTCTGCTGAAGAAGCGCAGCGACTTCGCCCACAAGGGGAGCATGGGCAACGCCCTGCTTGTGGCAGGCAGCTACGGCATGGGCGGCGCCGCCGTGCTGGCAGCGCGGGCTTGCCTGAGGGCCGGCGTGGGCAAAGTGACGGTGCACTCGCCAAAGTGCAACAGCCTCGTGCTGCAGATATCTGTGCCCGAAGCCGTGGTGCAGCTCGACCAGGAAGAGACGGTGTTCTCGGAGCCTGTCGACGCCGAAGACTACACCGCGCTGGGCATAGGCCCCGGCCTGGGGCAGAGCGAGACCACTGCCATTGCGCTCATAGCGCAGCTGCGGCGCACCCAATGCCCCATCGTGGCCGACGCCGACGCACTAAACATACTGGCCAACCACCGCGCATGGCTGCAACAGTTGCCAAAGGGCATAATACTGACACCCCACCCCAAGGAGTTCGACCGCATCAACGGGCACTGTGCCGACAGCTACGAAAGGCTGTCGAGGGCGTGCGACATGGCCGAGAGACTGGGAGCATACATCATAGTCAAAGGCCACTACTCTGCGCTATGCAAGCCCGACGGGCACGTGGCCTTCAACCCCACGGGCAACGCCGGCATGGCCACGGCCGGCAGCGGCGACGTGCTCACAGGCATAATCACGGCCCTGCTGGCACGCGGCTACAAGCAGGCCGAAGCCTGCACGGTGGGAATGTACCTGCACGGACTGGCCGGCGACCTGGCCGCACGCAGCCTGGGCAAGGAGAGCCTCACGGCCGGCGACATCATCAACTACCTGCCGCAGGCGTTCATGCGGCTTGAAGACTGACCATAATACACTCAAAAAGTAACCATCAGCATCATGAGAAAGTTATTCATAGCAGGGCTGCTCGCCGTTTGCAGCGGAGCGTTCGCCCAGACCGAGACAAGCAACTACAGGCCGGGGGTGACCCCTGAGGGCGCTGTATACTTCCTCCCAAAGACCGTGCTGCGCTTCGTTGTCAGGGTGGAAAAGACCACTTACACGCCGGGAGACTTCTGCCGGTATGCCCAGCGATACCTGCGCCTGAACGATGTAGAGGCCGAGGCTTCGACAACACACAAGCTCATTGGCATGACCATGGGCACCTATGGCGAGGCCGACAAGGCAAAGGGCTACGCCGTGAAGTTCAACGCCAAGACATCGGCATGCAACATTTCGCTGGCCGACGACGGCACGTTGCTGGCCGTCAACGCCACGGCACGCAAGCCAGAGGCGCCAGTCCCGTTTGCCCCGGCGCCCAAACCGGCACCGGTAAACCCGAGGCAGTATCTCAGCGAAGAAGTGCTCGCCGCAGGAAGCACGGCCAAGATGGCCGAGCTGACCGCACAAGACATCTACGACATACGCGACAGCAAGAACTACCTTAACCGCGGAGAGGCCGACTACATGCCCAAAGACGGGGAGCAGCTGCGCATAATGCTGGCCAACCTCGACAGGCAGGACAAGGCGCTGACACAGCTCTTCACCGGCACGACAACCAAGGACACCACTGAGTATGTGCTCACGGTGTGCCCGCAACCGGGCATGCAGAAGCAGGTGCTCTTCCGCCTTTCGCAGAAGCTGGGGCTCGTTGACAACGACGACTTGTCGGGTGAGCCATACTACATCAGCGTCACCGACGAGCAGAGCCTGCCGGCGGCAGCACCCGAGACCGAGGGCGGAAAGAAGAAGAAAGAAAAGGAAGACGGCATATACGTCAACATTCCGGGAAAGATTACCGTCAATATATACAAGGGGACGACCCTGCTCGACAGCTTCGAGACGAGCGCCGCGCAGTATGGCTACACCGAACTGCTGAGCGGAGAGCTGTTCAACAAGCGATACACCACCCACCTGACGCTCAACCCCGCCACCGGGGCCATCGACAAGCTCGATGCCGAGCAGCCTGAATAAAGGCGCTGGGCGGCGGCAGAGGACCACCACCCGCCAAACCGGAAAACCAACAGTGCGCCGGAGCCCATGCGGCTACCGGCGCACTGTTTTTATGCCACGCCTGGATGCCAGAGGCCCTACAGTAGCGGCAAAAGGCCGGGCAACGACCACCGAAGCACCCGTCCGCGGCAACCGGACAGGGGCCAAGGGTGCCCCTCAATGCGGAATTGACCACACCTATACATATATATATTATTGTGGGGGATGGGCCAACGGCCGAGCGGCGCCCCCCGGCTGCACGACAAACGGGAATGGGGAACACCCGCCATGAAGCGCAACGCGGCCGCCATGCCGCCCCATCAACGGATGAGCCACAAGGCAACGCAACACCACGGGCCCACAGGCGCAGCCACACCAAGGCCGGCCCATGCCGCCAACAGCCGCTGCCCCGGGCCGTCAATGCAAGTCAAAGCTCTCGCCGTTGGCCTTAGCCCAGTCTACAAACGCCTTTTCCATGTCCTTTATCAGCTTCATGGGGTCTGAAGCCATGCAGGCTGCAGCGTTGAGCTGGGCCCGGTAACTGTCCGAGCGCATAAGCAGTATCACGCAGTCGAGCTCCGACTCGCTGACACTGCCCACAAACCTGTTGAGCATCAAGGCCTTGGTCATGCCGGTAACAAAGCCCAACACGGTCTTCACCTTGTCTTCGTCGGCGCCCACGCCAACCTTAGCCAGCACATTGTCGACGGCCGAAGTCATAAGCTGCTCCGTACCGCTGGCCTGCCAATATGCCTCAAACTTCTCTTTGTATGCCTCGGTACACTCGGCCACCGATGGCAGCGTGGGTTGGCGCCCATCCTTCAGTGCGCCGAAAGCCGACGACATTGTGGGCATTATGTCCTTTACTATGTCTGCGTAAAGCGAAGAGATGTGGGCGTTGGCCTGCCTTATGTCGGGGCGCGCCAAGAGCCCGGCCAGCCCTACCAGTTGCTGTTCCGACACATTCTCGCGGAAGCATGGCAAGGCCATGTCAACCATGTCGTCGCCATATTGCGTGGCGATATACCTGTCGAGGCTTTTCTCAAGGCGCAACGCCTCCTCGCTGCTCACACCGTGCCGGCTGCGCGACAACGCCCCGGCAACAAACATTTTCATCTGCGACTTCCTGATGGCCATGCTGGCACTGTCGGCAAACAACACCTGCTTAAGTGCCTCACGGTAGCGGTCGGTAGTAGCCCCGGCGGTGCCTCCTACCATCAACGCCATGGCTGCAGCCATCAAAATCCTGTTCATTCTCATAAGTCAATGCTGTGTATATGGTGGTTATTTCGTTCGATAGCCATGCACACTGCGCTACGCAACGCGCGTCTCAACAGTGGCCGACCGGACAAAGATAGCTATTTTTTGCTACAAACAGCACTGCCATGGCCTGAAAAAAACTCTTTCACACGGTTTGTAACGGCGGAAAGGCCCGCCTACCCACACCTACGGCAGCAACATCACGCCCACGCCGCCTTGGCGCCACCACCACGCCCCGGGCAGCGCATGGCGCAACAGCCTGTCTGACAGCGGATTGCAATACAGCCCGTTTGGGCCTGCAAAACGGGCCGTTATGCACCGCAAAACGGCCCATACTGCCATCTGCCACTGCAGCATAGGCGGCACGGTTGCCGCCAGCCGACCTTCAAGCGCAGTCTGCTTTGTAATGTTTTTCTACCAAATATGCGCTTCGCGAGGCAATCCGCCACACAAGCAACCGGCGCCGAATCCACCGGCAGACGGGCACGGGTAAAGCGATTTTTGGTTAAAACAAATTAAAAACGCCGCTTATTCCGGCTTTTTGATTATAATTGGACTCGAAATGAAAACATATCGGCAAAAGGCCCTACAAGCGAAGGCAGTAAGCCCGACAGACAAAACGATACAGAGATATGTTAGGAGCAATAGTTGGAGACGTGGCAGGCTCGTCCTACGAGTCGCGCCTGCTGAAGTTCAGCGACACAAGCAAGATAACGCTGTTCATGGCCACGAGCCGCTTCACCGACGACTCGGTGATGACGCTCGCCGTGGCCCGGTGGCTGACAGACAGCCGCGACAAGAGCGCGGCCTCGCTCGTTGAAGCCATGCAGAAACTGGGCCGCAAGTATCCCGACGCAGGCTATGGGCCGGCCTTCGCCCGCTGGTTGGCCGCCGACAACCCCAAGCCCTACGGCAGCTGGGGCAACGGCGCGGCCATGCGCGTGAGCCCGGCTGGGCTTTATGCCACCACCCTCGACGAGGCACTGCGGCTGGCCACGGTGTCGGCAGAGGTGTCTCACGACCATCCCGAGGCCGTCGGGGCGGCCCGGGCCGTGGCCGCGGCGGTGTTCATGGCGCGCCACGGGGCCGGCAACGGCGAGATACGTAGTTACGTGGAAAACAGTTTCGGCTACGACCTGAGCCGCACCATCGGCGAGATAAGGCCGGGCTACGCGTGGGATGTGTCGTGCCGGGGCTCCGTGCCCGAGGCCATCACGGTCTTCCTCGATGCCGACAGTGTTGAGCAGGCCGTGCGGCTGGCTATCTCTCTGGGCGGCGACGCCGACACGCAGGCAGCCATAGCCGCATCGATGGCCGCAGCGCGGTGGCCCGTGCCCGACTGGATGGAACAGGAATGCCGCCGCAGGCTCACACCCGAGCTGGCTGCCATCATCGACAGTTTCGAGGGCGCCGCAGCCGACAGGGCCGCAGGCCGGGCCACTATGCAGACGCGG
>OHKV01000982.1_pt1 | contig 10444 bp, 7 predicted proteins | sample 1568951 | NCBI WGS metagenome assembly OHKV01 (sample SAMEA3879528, study PRJEB24766) | human gut metagenome | biome: human-associated habitat; feature: feces | place: USA | collected 1985/1987
AATGAGTATCATTTTTCCCAAAGTATTCAAAATAAGCCTCCCTCTCCGATTCCTCGCCTCTTATATAAAAATTGGGAATCGAAGGGTCATTTCCGACCGTATATATTCCATCTTCCTCCGAGAAAAAGTCATCGTAATCCGGCACAAGCGATATAAGCGGAATGTCTTTATACTTATCCATGCCGACAAAATATGTAGCTATCGTCTCATCGCTCATCTCGCCGTTGCTGCCGACCGCCACCGCTCTGACTACAACACATTTGTCAACATTCTCCGACCAGTCATTCTCATACCATGGCAGCACACCGCTTATACTGTGCCATGTATTAGGTTCATCACATACATTCTTAATCAGAATAGGCTCTGTGTAGACCTCACCATTTTCATCCGCTCTCCTGCAGTCAAGCGTATAGTATATTTTTGCTCCCTCACCGGCTTCGATGCTAAGCTTGAATTCCTCATCATAAAAACCGCTTGCAGCCGACAATACCGGAGCCGTAATCACACTGCCATCAACAGGCTCGGCCTCATCGTTAGCCACTCCCGGAGTGCACGTATAAAAGCCCCACTCCGCCGTACTGCCGTCATAAGCATAAGCGGCATCCTTAGGCGACTTCGGCACTTCGAGCACACTTATTATATTTTCCTTTTCATCGGATAAATACAATGTCTCGCCGCGCTTGTTTATCGACATTCCCGCACTATCATCAAGAAGCACAAGCTTAAGCTGCCCCGGTGCAAGAGTTACGGAATCTAACTTAAGCTCTGACAGGTTATTCTCATCATCGGACAGGTACAGTCCGCTTATATCCACCGTTTTTTTGCCCCAGTTACACAGTTCAATATAGTCACATATAAGTCCCGTCTCTTCATCTACAACTATCGTCTTATTATTGGAGCACACTTCATTGAAGCCTATTGTGTAATAATTATTCTTTGCACCTGTGCATACAAAAAATGCAACCGTAAACCCGCACATTACAACCGATGTCACAAAAATGCGCTGTCTGCCTGAGATTGCAAAGGCTCCTGACAGCGGAAGCTTTCTTTTTAATCTGACCGACACTCTGAAAAAAATAAGCTCTGCTGTTGCAAAAAGCAGAGAAAATAAAATGCTTTTATAAAATTCTATCTCAAAAAATGCATTGAACACACCTTCTATGCCATCATTTTTATATACCTTATGGTACGAAATAATTAACGATAAAAAAACGGCAGAAACAGAAGCACCGCATGCCGCAGCAATTCTTACTGCCTGCTGCTTCTTCCCTGTGCTTCTGTCTTCACCGCTATATGCCAGTATCCATATATAATATGCAATTATCACCGCCGCCACCGCCAGCACAATAAGCTGTGATGCCTGACTGTACAAATATCCCATATGGTACCTCCAGACCTGCGTTATTGTCCTGCCAGCTCTACAGCCCTCTTAAGAAGATAATTGTATTCATTGAACTTAGGATTATCAAGCACTTCACAAAGAAGCTTCTGCAGAATTTCACCGCAAAGTTTTTTGGTCTCACTGTTCATGGAACTTTACCTTTCCGATCCGCATATCCTCTTTTTTCAGCTTCAACAACGGAATGATTTCTAAGCTCTGTACAGTCTCCGCGTTCCTTAACCATAACGCATATTTTTCTCATGTCTGTATACCCTTTATTTAATTCACTCCCACATATGGAAATATTGAAATCAACAATCCGCAGCGCATCGTTTTCTCCCACCTCATTAATATAATGCCGCACAGCTGCCTCTGATACCACCGGATTCATATTATAATATTTCACCAGCTTAGCAGCCATCAATATCGTAGCATTATCAAGCTTAAGCCCTTTTAAAATCCTTCCCGCAGTATCCGCATCAACACAGCTTAAGAGCGCTGCATATCTCTCAGGAAGAACCGCACTCGTCTTCTTTATGAAATGCTTTATCTTATCAAGCTTATGAGCATCAATATTTTCAAGCTCCGGAATAATAATCTTCATCACACCTAAATCGTATACAACAGAAAAATAATCCGGATTGTCTGAAAGCAGCAATTTGTTAAGCTCTGTATGTATCCTCTCCCTGCTGATTTTCACAAGTGTAGGTGCAAGCTCCCTCGCCGCCTTTGCCGTATCATCTTCGATATCAAATCCAAGCTGTGCCGAAAAGCGCACAGCTCTCAATATTCTCAGTGCATCCTCATCAAATCTGTCATGAGCTTTTCCAACACAGCGTATAATCCTTCTTTTAAGGTCACCCATTCCGTCAAATGCATCGACTATTCCATGCTCATCATTGTATGCCATCGCATTTATCGTAAAATCACGGCGCTTCAAGTCCTCCACAAGATTAGAAGTAAATTCCACGCTCTTTGGATGCCTTGAATCCTCGTACTTTCCATCTATACGATAGGTTGTCACTTCATAGCCATTCTTACCAAGCATGACAGTGACTGTTCCGTGCTGTATGCCTGTATCTACCGTCCTCCGGAAAAGAGCCTTGACCTGCATCGGAAGTGCGGAAGTCGTGATATCCCAGTCTCCCGGAGTCCTTCCTAGTATGCTGTCGCGGACACAGCCCCCGACAGCATACGCCTCATAGCCATTTTCCATAAGGACATTTATTATATGTCTTACATCCTTAGGAAGCTCTATTCTAACCAAGGTATCACCTCTTTATTCTATAACTATTTATATGTAATTGCAAAACTCAAACTTAATACCAAACAGTTGTATAATTTTACTAGTACCTTGCCGGACCTTTTCGAATACGTTGGCGTTTAGCGGCTGTATTTTAGCCGCTTATGCGCCGCTACGTATTCGAATGAGTGCGAACGCGTCCGGAAGGGTACTAGCAAAATTGTACAACGTCAGGCTACCACATACTGAGTTTTGCAATTACCTATCACACTATTAGTATGCCTTGCCCCAATATACGAGCTTCTTAGCAGGCTTGCCACAGCATACACATACATCACTTATGTGCTCCTGCTCAAATGGCATACATCTGCTTGTAGCTGTTGTGTCTTCCTTAATCTTATCCTCGCATGCCTGCTCGCCGCACCACATACCCTTTACAAAGCCCGGCTTGTTGGCAATGATATCCTTGAACTCCTCATAGCTGTGAGCCTCATATGTGTGTGCATTGCGGTGTGCTCTTGCTCTCTCAAGCATCTCTGCCTGCATTGTATCAAGAATCTTCGTAAGCTCTTCCTCAACATTGTCAAGAGCTACGACATACTTCTGCCTTGTATCACGTCTTACGACAACAGCCTGATTGTTCTCAATATCCTTTGGTCCAATCTCAATACGTGCAGGAATTCCCTTAACCTCCTGCTCTGCATACTTAAAGCCAGGTGTCTTTTCCGAATCATCGAAATCAACTCTAAAGCCTGCTGCCTCAAGTCTGTCCTTTAACTGTCCTGCCTTCTCAAGCACACCTTCCTTGTGCTGTGCAACAGGAATTACCCTGACCTGAACCGGAGCAATTCTAGGCGGCATGACAAGACCGCTGTTATCACCGTGAACCATTATCATGGCACCGATAAGTCTTGTCGTTGTACCCCATGAGGTCTGGTGGACATACTGTAACTTATTCTCTTTATCTGTATACTGGATACCGAATGCCTTAGCAAAGCCATCACCGAAGTTGTGGCTTGTTCCTGACTGTAGAGCCTTGCCATCATGCATGAGAGCCTCGATAGTGTAGGTGGCTTCAGCGCCTGCGAACTTCTCCTTGTCAGTCTTTCTTCCCTTGATAACAGGCATTGCAAGCACCTGCTCACAGAAATCAGCATATACGTTTAACATCTGCTGTGTTCTTGCCTCTGCTTCCTCTGCTGTAGCGTGAGCTGTATGTCCCTCCTGCCATAAGAACTCTCTTGAACGAAGGAACGGTCTTGTCTCCTTCTCCCATCTTACAACATTGCACCACTGATTATATACCTTAGGCAGATCTCTGTATGACTGAATCTCATCCTTATAAAAATCACAGAAAAGTGTCTCAGATGTAGGTCTTACACAGAGCTTCTCCTGAAGAGGATTAAGTCCTCCCTGAGTAACCCACGCTACCTCTGGTGCAAATCCTTCAACATGATCCTTCTCTCTCTCAAGAAGACTCTCAGGTATAAACACTGGAAGATATACATTCTGCACACCTGTCTTTTTAAAACGTGCATCCATCTCCTTCTGGATATTCTCCCATATAGCATATCCGGCAGGCTTAAATATCATACAGCCCTTAACGCTTGAATAAGCCATAAGCTCTGCCTTCTTAACAACATCTGTGTACCACTGTGCAAAATCCTCCTCCATAGGAGTGATTGCTTCTACTAATTTCTTATCGTTTGCCATTTTATTCTCCTCCATTTCACTGCTTTTGCAGTGACTCAAATAATATGTGAAAGCTTAATACATCCAGTGTATTTTACTGTCTTAAATGTATTTTCACACTATTCTCCGTTCCTTAGGCACATATGCCTGCAATTATGCACTGATTCTGACTCAGCTGCTAATTGTCATGATATTTCTCTGTTATATAAAAATAACTCATATCTTCCATTCTTTTACAGAAGAGAGTATCCGTATTCTCCTCTGTGCTTCCTTCGGTGACACCTCTCCAATAGTAGTTGCTGTCAACATCCGGGTCAAATGTGTATGCCACACCACCAAGGTTCACATAAAGCCAGCAGTGAGGTGTTGTTCCTCCGCCATATTTTCCAACCTCTCCTGATACAAGATGTGCATCATACCCAAGGTATCTCATGACATACATGAATGCCGATGAGTAATTGTAACATGCACCCTGATATGTATTGAATAAATCAGTTGCCCACAATACTTCCACCGGGGTCGTTTCCGGGTCGGAAGAAGAATATTTTCCATCCTCACCAATCATGCTTCTGTTATATTTAACCTTTTTAATAAACCACACATATATGTTATGAACCTTCTGATAATTAGACATATCATCAGATATAACTCCATCATCCTTAAGCTTATTCATAAAACCTTCTACAAGTCTGTCAAGCTCATCATAGCCCGATGTTGTCGGATTAAGCGGTTCATTGTTAAGCAAGTCCCAAGGCTTAACTTCCTCGACTGTGGTTGTCTCAGTCTCTGCCTCGGTAGTCTCTGTTATGGTATCCGCCGTTGTGTCGGTTGATCCCTCTGCTGTGGGGACTGTCGTATCGGCTTCCTTCGTTGTCTCATCTGTTTCCTTCTGTGTCCGGCTGCTGTCAGTCGTTGTAGGTAAGGCTTCTCCACCATCCTTCGAACTCTTATTACATCCGGCTGCAAATATCACACTGACAACAAGTAAAAGAAACACAAATGAAACTTTCTTTAATCTCATTTTCTTCATAACTTCCTCCTGTGCCTCTGTTCATGCATAACAAAAGCCGTAAAATTGAATTATTTTACATCTATTCCGTATCCGTAATATTGTACCACATCATTTAAAATAAAGAAATACATATATTTTGAATTGTCATCCTGATAATACTGGTACATTTTGCCGGACAAAGTATAGTCACTGCCATATGCCTTCTCAAGCTCTTCAAGCGTGCTTCCTACACCTACATTCTTGTCAGTCTTGATACTATCCGATGAAATGTTGATATCCTGAATGTAATCTCCATCCTCCTTAGGATATGTTGTAACCTCATAGCCATCATAAGAAAATACCTTGTCAAGCCCATCATAGTAACAGCTTGCAGCCTCAACATATGCTGTAGTCTCCGGCATCCCCTGCGCATCAGCGTCAAACTTATCTCCCGGAATGAGGACAACGCTTCCATTGTTAAAACCAAAAGCATCCGATGTACTCTTCTTTCCGCATGCCGCAAGTGCAAGCACCATAGCCATCATTACTGCGGCAGCTATAATTCTCTTTATATTTTTCTTGCCATTCTTCATATAATTATTTTACCTCTTTCTATATTATTCTTCTGGTGGTTATGAAACTCAAATTCGTCAATAATCAGTTTCACAATTACCTATATTATTCTTATTGGAAATATACATTATATTTCTAGTCTTGTAAAGTGACATTTATCGGAATTTCCACATATCCGTCACTATTTTTTAATATGAATGAGTATTCACTGCTTCCGTCATCTGCCTTTAATATATCCGCGTCTGCCTGTTCGAGATAAAAAGTGAAGTCCCCTCCCTCTCCTAATAAAAGCTGATATACCACAGACTCATCTGCTCCGTCTTTATCACTGTCATCCTGCTCTGTTTTGTCCGAATCTTCCATGTGCTTAATTCTTACATATATATATGAGTAATCTTCCAGAAAATCGTCGCTTCCGCTTATCTGCATAAGTCCGTCAGCCGTAGTATTAACATAAAAATCCACATCCAGCACCTGTTTAGAATCTAACTCTATATTGTCAAAATAATCTCCACCAAGATTCCACGATGCAATTATAGGTGTGTGCTGCAAAAGCCCCTTGAGATTTCTCTCGACAAGCTCTATAACTACAAGGTCCGATTCAGCCGCAGCCTGATATATATTATACGGAATCTCTCTCTTCGCTGTAAGCGAAGTATACTCGTTGGCAAAGAACCAATACAATGCGTTTCCAAAAGAATCACGGAAAAGCGTCACCATCTTATCGACAGCGGCAGTCTGATTAGCCGAAGCTATCACAAGGTCATCCACTCCTCTGAATCTGTTGACATACTCGAACTTCTCGTCAATATCAAATTCCACCTGCTCATCCTTCTTATTCGAGCCCGGAAGAAGCATCGCCTGCAAGTCTCCCGAAAAATTGTTCTTAACATTATATGGAAGCTCACTGTAATGCGTATACCCGGAATACTCTTCACCATACAGCTTGGCTAACTTGTCAGCCATAGCTTCATATGCGACTGCCGCACCATAATTATTCCAGTGTGAGTCTAACTTGTGATAAAGCTGTACTCCGTCAAGCTTTTTGGCAATCAGCACATTTTTAAGCTGCACTGCATTTACTCCAAGCTCTGTCAGCCTTTCATAGAACAATTCATAATTTCCGGACGCTTTTTCTTCCACATAATAATATGGCATGTACTCTCCGTACACAGACATCTTATTAGGTGCCGACACGAATATGAACTCGCCGCCATGCAGCTGTACATACTGCTGCATCATATCCACAACAGCTCCCATTCGGTCTAATTCCACTTCACCAAGAATGCTTGTGCCTAAAAAATCATCAAGTGCTCTCCCATAAAAGAGCCACCCATCCTCGCCGATTATGACATCCGATTGCCCCGATGTCTTAAACACTGCCTGCTTAAGCGCATTCCCGGCATATACCAGGCGATTTCTAAAGCCAAAGTTCTGCGCAAAGTACGCATCAATATTTGCCGTAATCAAAGTCCCATCTGACAGCTTAGGCTTGTCCGCCTTAGTCTCATTCCCTATCGCAGCCTGCTTGTCTGAGAAAAAAATAACAGGCACTAAGCTGACTATGAGAAAAATCGCAATATATATTATATTCTGAAGTGTTTTTTTAGCTATTCTCTTCATCAATAAATATCTCCTACCTGAATTAGTGCGTCAAAACATGCCTTATGAACTTAACTGTGTATAGCAAGTTATATTTATGCATATCACGACTTTTTTGAGAAGCTTTGTGTTTTAGGACTCTGCTCGTCTCCCAGCCAAAAGCAGTATGTTTTGATACACGAACCATTATGCTTATTTACCGGATAACTTTCCGGATTTTACAGCTTCCTAAAATCTAAAATATATGAACGGATTATAGCTTCCGGCAGCTATCTCCATAATGCAGAGCATATATAGAATAATAGTCAAAACCATTCCAAGAAGTCTTGTCACAGCGTTCTTTGGCAGCATTCTGAGTACAGGTGTGCATGCCACTGCCGCAATAATCAGTGTAATTATAAACAAAGGACTCATAACCGATACTGCCGTCATGGTTCCAACCGCCGTCGCACCAAATGAGAACATGCTCGCAATAAAATGCACTGCCTGTCTCATGCTGTCCGCCCTGAATATAACAAAGCCTATCATAACGGCAAGCAAGGTATATATATGCCCAAGCACTCTTATTACAGACCTTGCGCTATCAGCCGCTTTTCCTGCATTTTTATCCTTCTTATCCTTAACAAGGACTGTCTCAAGCATCGTAAGCACACCATGATAGATTCCCCACACAACAAATGTCCAGTCAGCTCCATGCCATATTCCTGTACATAGAAATACAAAAAAGCGGTTGAAAAGTGTTCTTGCTCTGCCTTTTCTATTGCCTCCAAGCGGAAAATACAGATATTCCCTGAACCATGATGTGAGTGATATATGCCATTTTTTCCAGAACTGCCTTATCGAACAGGCGGTGTACGGATAGTCAAAGTTCTCAGGAAAAGTAAATCCAAACATCTTTCCCATTCCTACAGCCATATCACTGTAGCCTGAGAAATCAAAATATATCTGAAGCATATAGCACACTGCTCCGACCCACGCACTTGCCATGTCAAGCTGTGCCATATCAAGTGCGAACATCCTGTCAACCGCAACTGCCATCACATTTGCAATAAGCATCTTCTTTGAAAGGCCGACAATGAATCTTTGTATTCCCGAAGCTACTCCCTCTGCGCTTACCTGTCTGTCCTGTAGCTGTTCCCTGACGGAATTGTATTTTACAATCGGCCCGGCAACAAGCTGCGGAAACAGGCACACATACAGCATGACATCAAGGAAGCTTCCCGGACGTTTCCGCTCGTCGCGGTATGTATCTATAACATATGACATCGCCTGAAAAGTATAAAACGATATGCCTATCGGCATGCTTATCTTCGGTTCCTTAAGGCTGATAAAAGGAATTGCATTTATAGACTGCACAATAAATCCCGCATACTTAAACACAATCAAAAACGCAAGGTTGACAATCACTGCTGCCACAAGCACCGGCTTCCTGCCCCACACAAATCTTCCAAGCAGATAATTAATCAGTATGGAGGCAAGCAGGAGCACAACATACACCGGCTCACCCCACGCATAGAAAATCAGGCTCGCCACAATCAATAAAACATTTCTCGCAGTCGTGTTCCTAATAACCGTATGAAGAATAAACACAACCGGAAGAAATGCAAACAAAAAAACTGCTGATGAAAATACCATTTTTTACCCCTTGAAATAGTTAATTTAGGATCAGGGTGTCAAAACATGCTCTGTGAACTCAACTGTGTATAACAAGTTATATTTATGCATATCTCGACTTTTGAGAGAAGCTTAGTTGTTCTTAGGACTCTGCTTGATTTCCAGCCAAAAGCAGCATGGATGCTGCTTTAGAAGCAACGCATACAGGGATGTATGCTTTGCTTCGGTGGCGTATGCATAGAAAGCATTTATCAGAGTCCTTAGAACATCTTGCTTCGGACAACGGAGCTGATATGCATAAATATAACTCGTTATACACTCATACACTAAATTAGCATGTTTTGACACCCGAACCTTATAAATAGTAAAAGCCGCAGCTGCAGAATATGACTTTCTGCAGCTACGGCTTCTGTTTATATTAAGTAGGTATGAACATTTTAAAAAAAATGAATATTTAAAATAATGCCCTGCAGGTTCAGGCTTTATCGCAGCTTCACCCATTTTCTGCAGTGCCAAAATGCTGCTCTTATCAGAACTCGAGCTGGTCAACAGCTCTGTACATGTGGTCAGTGTGAAGCAGATGATGTGATTCAGGTGATAATGGCTTTCCAAAGTATTCCTTATATATAGTATGTATCTGCGGATTGCAATGGCTGAAACGTATCTGCTTGTTCTTATCAAGCTTATATAACTCCTTAGCTCTGTCTGCCGCCATCTCAACTCCATCGTGGATTGGCTGTCCGCCTCCGCCGACACACCCGCCCGGACATGCCATGACCTCAACAAAATCATATGCTGCGTCACCGCGCTTTATAGCTTCAAGAAGCTTCCTTGTGTTGCCAAGTCCATGCACTGTGGCAGTCTTAACTTCGACACCGCCAACATCGAAGGTCGCTTCCTTCCACGGTCCATTGCCAAGTCCTCGTACAACCTCAAATGCATCCGGATCCGGATTTTTTCCTGTTACAAGATTGTATGCTGTACGAAGTGCTGCCTCCATAACACCGCCTGTAGCTCCGAATATGACTCCGGCTCCCGAATATTCGCCAAGAGGGGAATCAAACTCTACTTCATCAAGCGCCATCGGATATACACTCTCTGCGCGTATCATTCTGACTAACTCTCTGGTTGTAATTACAATGTCCACGTCCTGTCCAAAACCGGCATCAGCCATCTGCGGAAGCGCTGCTTCTCCTTTTTTAGACACACAAGGCATTATAGATATAGAACATATTCTGGCAGGGTCTATGTCTGCTTTCTTTGCAAAGTAGCTCTTAGTAACAGCTCCGAACATCTGCTGCGGTGACTTAGCTGTCGAAAGATGGTCAACAAATTCAGGATACTGTGA
>OHKV01000983.1_pt1 | contig 10443 bp, 7 predicted proteins | sample 1568951 | NCBI WGS metagenome assembly OHKV01 (sample SAMEA3879528, study PRJEB24766) | human gut metagenome | biome: human-associated habitat; feature: feces | place: USA | collected 1985/1987
AGAAGATGAAGTGCCGTCAAAATCATCCTCGTCTTTACCACGATCTGACTCTTCTTCTTTTGTTGATTCCGCTTTCTTTACTTTCTGCCTCTTGTCACCGAAGCGGTTCTTGTCGGCAAACTTTAATTTTGCTGTTAAATCAGCCACTTTGCGCTCGGCAGCCTTACGCTTACGTTCGGAATCCTTCAATGAAGATTCTAGAGAATCAATACGAGAAAGCACATCATCCAATTTGGATAAGCGTCCTGCCAGGTTCTTTTTTTCATCAAGAAAATCCTGCAATACAAGCTTCATTGCACGATTCTCCAAATCAGCAGCGTTTATACGCTCGGCAAGGTAATTGATATAACGTTTTTGTTCTTCTGCTGTCATACCTTCACTGTAATCAAGAACTGAGCGCGAGATTGATTCTCGTGCCAAAAGTTCTCGCTTTTGATCTATGATATGTTGCAGTTCGTTCATCCGTAATGCTCTGATTTTCAACTACAAAGATAGTGAAAATATATGAGAAAAACGAATAAACAAACAATATAATTATTTGATTTTCAATGTTTTAACTATTGGACTTTCCAATAACAACACAACATCTTTCCAGTCTATTCTATAGACCAATTCACCACCTTCACGCTCCACTTTCATAAACTGATAACCCGATACGAACTTCTTTTCAAACAGGCTGTATGAACGGTTGTCGTATGTGAACAGTCTTACTATGCGGCGGTCTCGTGACATCACGATAAATACATCCCCGTCCTTTGGCTCACGGTGAAGTTGTTCACGTATGATGGACAATACGCGACTATGCTTGCATCGCATATCCGTAAAGTCACGGAGATAGTAGAACTGGTTCAATCCTGTTACACTCAGCATAGGCCCTCCAGTTTCTCTATCAGTCGCTTCAACTCTTGATAGCTTAGGTTCTTCTGGGAGATATGCAGCCCATTGGTCATACGAAGCTCCACAAGTATACGAACGAGAGATGTTGGACCAGCTTTCTGTGGTTCCTGCTGACGGGCTTCTTTCTTCGGCTGTTCTTGAACCGAGGAAGAAAGTCCATCCACCTTCACTTCCACTATTTTGTTGCGTGTATCCTTGTACCATTTGTAGAATATATTATAAGGTACTTTGTTGCGTGAGCAGAACTGCTCAATGGAGATGCCTTTCGGCATTGCCTCCGTCTGGTACTGGAAATAAAATCTTTCCAAATCTTCGCTGCTGTACATAAATCAAATGTTTTTAGTTCGGCAGCAAAGATACTTCTTTCTAATTTAAGCCCTAATTTGAGTGCTTACCAAAAGTAATTATCTATCTTATTCAAGTATCCTTTCAATACACTATTATTATCAAGATTGCGATTAAGCATATCTCTAATTTGAGATGATGAGCCAAAGAAATCCTCGTCAAACTTAGTTATTTGTGAAGCAAGAGGACTACTTTCTTTTTCTCCTTGTTCTATTTGTGTTCTATCTGTTTCTCATAATTCTGTTCAGGCTTGGATAAATCATATAACGGTTTTATAATACTTAGATTTACTTTTGCTGTTTATTTCGACATCTAAGATGTGAATAATATAATTTCTTTGAAAGCTGTATTATTTATTTTCATTTATGTATATGACAATCTCAATCCTGTTATTTTCGCCTTTTTTAGTTTTATCAGCAAAACAAACTTGGCCAGAAAACAGTTTTTTCCATTTGTTTTTAAGGAAGGGCAACATTGATTTGCTGTCCTCAATACTAAGTGCACCTAAGATCTTCTCCTCATTCCCTGAAGTTTTTACCATTATACGTTCTTTGTAACGGGGATCTTTGCAACGGGGATCTTTGCAAAAGGAATCTTTGTAACAGGGATCCTCATCTGCATAAAACAAACAAACCGTATCACCAATCTTTAACCCCTCCAAAACGTCTAATGCATCAAAATGATAAATGTCTTCTATAAAGCATTCTTTATAATATATTCTCATAAGTTTGTTATTTAATTATGTTATTCAATTTCTTCTTCGTTTTTTCCCTCATCAAATCTTTGTTCCAATGCCATCTCTCTAACTCGATTAAGCCATTCAACAACAACTCTTGGCGAGTTTTTGTGTCCCTTTAACTCATTTCTTTCCATAGCTAAGGCCATAAGAGAGAATTCTCGTTCGAGGGATGTGGAGAATACACCCTGGTCATCTGTATTGATTGAAACAGCGATATTATGAGGTTTATATGGAGTATCTATGCCATAGTTGAAGAAACGTAAAATGGGGTGTTGATCATATCGTTCCATCTCTCCAATTTTGTAATTAGATGATGGATTACATCCTATAGCAATATGTTTACGCTCTAACTTGCACAAAAGTTGTTCTTGTATCATCTCCAACAATTCATAATAGTCCTCGCGATAATCGGAAGGTATAGTGAACGTATCAACCTGACCACTTCTATTTGCATATTTAGGTGAATGATACATGTCATATAGTTGTCTTGCATTGCTATTGCAAACAGCTAATTCCACACCAACATGATGGTTTAAACCTGCTTTTATCCATTGCTTTTCTATACAATTAGGCATTTGTTCATAGGCACAAAGATCCGAACCGAAGGATGGCGAATTTCCTCGTAAAAGCCATGATAGATAGTATGTTCTAACATCATCTATTGTTTCACAATCTATCTCTGGTTCTGAAAACATTCGGTCAAATTTATTTGCTCCATTCCAATATTTTTTATCATACAGATCTCGAAAGTATTTATGGAACATCGTTTCTAAGTATCCTAAGAGCGAAACAGAACCATTAAGGCGTATACATTTATGATGTAACCATGCAAAATTGTCAAGCAATATCTGCTTTGTCTCACATATTGTATTATATCGTTTTGCATAATACTTACGCACATCAGTACCAAGAGCAAGAGCATGTCCTAATCGATCTCCGTTACGCAGCCCCAGAAAGAGTAAGGCTTCTTCTACAGCTCGCAATCCATCTGCGACATCTAAAAAGTCTTCACCAACATGATAGGTAATGTTCAAGTCGTTTGGTCTATCATATTCTGTTGCGAAAACTTCATGACCACGTAAAAACCTAAAGGCTTGTGCAAACACCTCTGGACGAGTTGATATTTCAGAATTTGCGGCATCTATCCCTACTACGCGTCCTCTTAAATTATCACCAGTGTCATTTTGGCGAAAGTTATAAATAACAAATGACTTTTCCTTTATTTCTTGTCGTAATTGATTGTGTCGGATTTGTTTGTCGGATGTATAAGACTCATCACGTCTCTTTATGAAATGAAATATGATGGAACATTTGTTTACATTCTCTTTATTTAACGAGTCATAGATTTCTGTCAAAGATTCCTTTATTTGTTCAACGCTGTTCTTTGGTCCAATTCTTGCTTCTATATACCTATTATTCGTATTGCCAATAAACCCTTCGATTGCAGCTTTGTACAAGAGAGGGGTGTATTCATTGAGTATGAAATCGGTTTTTAACTTCTCATAGTTAGCGAAATTTTTAAAACCTACACGTCTGTTAAGTTGTAATACGATGTGTCTAAAGTAGTCTTTATAGGTTAAATAGGCATAAAACAAAGTCGGAAAATCAGAATCTGTATAACCATTAGAATATATCATACGAAAACATTTATACATGAATTTGCGTTCTGATGCCATGACCAAGTTGGTTACCGGGTTTTGGGGATAGAATTGTACTGGAATATAGTCCAAAACGTACTTTGCTTCAACTCCCTGCTTCACAGCATAGGCTTTTGCCCATTTGTGGCTATATTTAACTAAGTTTTCAAAAGACGGAACTACATCATCATTTTTTAAACCAGGAATATCATCTTTCAAATAATCAACCATCTCAGCTTTAGTAATCGAATTATTATAACTTTCGACCACTCCTGCAAGGTAATATCTAAGAACCGCTGCTTTTCTGACTTTTTCATACAAATCAGAATCCCATTCTGTATCTTTTCTGGACAATGCAATCTCTTCAAATACTTTCTGCATTGACATTACGTTGTTCATAAGACAAAGCCAACTAATGTCAACATTATACGAAGAACCTTTCAAGTGCATGTGTAGCTCAACCATTGGTTTAGTAAATAGAGCATTCAGTTCCTTACAATCATGGCCTAGGTAAGCCTCCCAATCAAAGTATTTACGTTCATAGCCATTAGTTAAATCATGCGACGCTAAAAAGGCTGTTGTAAACAAATCTTCGCTAAGTTCTACGGTTAATTGATGCCATCTCAATAATGAACTGTATCTACAAACAGGATCACCGTCTTTCACAAGCAATGTCTTAGATACAAAATACAGGAGCATGTTGAAGACAGAATCTCCTTTGTGAAAATGTAAAGGCAAGCAATCATTATCTGCCACCATCCATTTTTTATTAATAATTTGTCCAATCATAGATAGCTGATCCAGTGAGTAGTTGTTATTATCCTCACGCATCAAGAGTTTCATGATTACCGACTCACCGCATTCTGCATCTAAATGCGTTACTGGTGTATAACATGACAAATTGAGGGCTTTTAGTATTTCATCACCTTCCATTTGGCTAAACATAGCCTTTATTGCCATACTTAAATCTTCCATAAAATGAAATCTATTAGTTTAACAATTCTTGTATTTCATCCATACAAAGTTTGTCACCTGCAGAATTGAACAAATCAATAGTCTCTCTCTTTTTATCCTGCAATTGCAACACTTTCTCTTCGATTGTGTTCTTGCAGATAAAACGAAATACCATAACATTCTGGTTCTGACCTATTCTGTGAGCACGAGCAAATGCCTGATCTTCTACAGCTGGATTCCACCAATCATCCAATAAGATGACATTGCTTGCAGCTGTCAGATTCAAACCTACGCCTCCTGCTTTCAGACTAATTAAAAAGACAGAGATATCCTTACTCTTTTGAAATCTTTCAATAGGGGTTACACGATCGCGGGTATCACCGTAGATTTTTTCATAATAAAAACCTCTTATTGCTAATATTTTCTCCATTTCTTCCAAAGCACCGACAAATTGCGAGAATACCAATACTTTTTCGCCTTTTCCTCTGAACGTTTCGATATAATCCATAGCCATTAGCAATTTTGAAGAAACCGAATTGTTTGAAATTTTATATAATGAATGAGGAAGTAAAGCTGGAGACACGCAGACTTGTCTTAGTCTCAACAAGCCTTCCAAGGCTATACTCTCGATTCTTCCACTCACTCCATTTGACAAAGCCATCAATACCATTTTATGCACGTTGTCATAGAGATGACGCTCTGCCGAAGACATTTCCACATAAACTGTTTTCTCTATCAGCTTCGGCAAATCCTTTAATACTTCCTGTTTCGTACGCCTCAGAATAAATGGTTTCAAGAACTTTCTGGATAATTCCAGAAAAGACTTATCCGTCTTAGACTGACACCGCTTATTCAGAGACGTATATAAGGTTTTTATCTCAGGCATCAAAATCATGAAATGCGACCAGATATCATCTATGCTATTCTCTATAGGCGTTCCTGTAAGGATGATATGATGCAGGCTTTTCAATGCTTTGATAGCCTTGTATTTCTGTGTTTCGCGATTTTTGATGATCTGTGCTTCATCAATGATAATCGTATCATATTCTATCTGTTTGTATTTGTCTATATTTAGGCGAAGAATATCATATGAAACGATTAAAAGTTGCTTGGTCTTATTAGGCATGTGTAGTTGCACCCCTATTCGGTTTTCCCATGATGGAATGAACTTCTTAATTTCACTCTGCCAATTATAGAGCAAAGATGTAGGGGCAATAACCAAATGTGGCATATCGGTTTTACCCAATGCATAAAGATGAGATAACACTTGTAGGGTCTTACCCAATCCCATTTCATCTGCCAACAGGCATCCATGATGATTTATTCTCATCGTAGCTAACCATCTTACTCCTTCTAACTGATAGGAACGCAATTTCGCATTTACACCATTACTGATGCTTTCACTAATTTGCTTTTCTTCAGAACTTGAAAGAGAATTCTGTCTGCCATAAACTGTCTGCCAATTAAAAGAAGGCAAAGATTCAGATATCTTTTCTGGTTCTACCTGAGTAATATCTTTTGCCCTAAACAGGCTTAATTTTCCTTTGGAATCCATATAGTTTCTCCCCTGAAGATAACTGTTCAGCATTTGGTCTATCAAGCTGTTTTCTCCTACAGTTTCCTTTTCCGTTGAAGAAAACCACTCTATTCCCGAAGAATGACGAAGATAAACTTGTGACGCAGGTCCTTTGGCTTTCTCTACAAAAACTTTCCAACCTTTTTGAGCTAAAGAGCCCAAGAATTCCATATCAAAATCATCAAGTGTCATTTCACCTTTTTCCAAATCCATATGGACAAGAAGTTCTGAAAGGAGTTCTCTCTCTTTCACCGCATCTCTTAAAAAAAGCGTTCCTTCTGAAGACAAATAAGGACACTCATTATATTTGGGGAAAAATGAGGTTATGGCATTCTGATAAGACAAACGGATTTTAATGTTTTTATTCCAATTTACGATATTGGTTATATATAGTTCTCCCCCCAAAAGTACCCCTTTAGAAAGATTCCGCTTTCGAGCAAGAGGTAAAACTGGAGAAAGGTTTTTCACTGATCCTTTTCCGTTGTTTTGTACACCGCACCAGGGATTCTTTTGCAGAATACTCTGAATCTGCGCATTTTCCAAAACCATTCCAGACAACCTGAATGGTTGTTTAATCATTCCCATCTGATTCATCAATGGAAGTAATGGCTGGGATTCAGAGACGCAGTTCTGCGCCAAAGTGTCCACATCCACCTTACGAATAAAAGGTGACAATAATTTTGTGTGACTACCTTGGCAAACTTCTATTCTAACCTCTACACTACGGGGAGAAGAATAGGTTTCATAAATACAAACACAACGATACATAAGCACTCCTACTGATAGTAAAAAGTAAAACTATCAACCATTTTTTTTATGAGGCGATTTTTAAATTCCTCAGAACATTTTGTTTGAATGATGTTTGATTTCCAGTTTTTGATGTGACCCTTAAAATTGAAGTGGTCAATTCGACAATCACCACCACAAATGTATCTTAACATACAATTGTGACAATTAGAAACATTCTCTACGGATGTAGTTTCCAAAACTTTTTGGCCTTGTTGAAGCAAATCAATTAGTTTTTCTTTATTGACATTGCCAAAGCAATCTACTTCATGAATGCGATTACAAAAGTATACATTCCCATTAGAAGCAATCGATAGTCCACCAAAACCACAGTTCTGAATCTTTACATTGGGTTCATGTCCCTCAATAAAGTTCGCATAACTAGCTGTTGGATCTACATATCGTTCGATGGCATCTATTTGTTCATAATACCTCTTGTTTTCCTCATCTGTGAAATATTTGCCACGTCCTGGAAGCATTTTTTTTGTTAATTTAAAGAAAACCTTATCACCAACGTTGTTCCTTATACTATCAACAAAATGCTTATATTCATCAGCTGTAGATATATTTTCCCATGTAAAAGTGGTGGCTATAGATGTTTTCACACCTGCATTAGCAAAACTACAAACAGTATCAACCACTTTTTGAAAATTGTTTTTGCCTCGAACTTTAGCGTTCTCTTGTTCTGTAACGCCATCGATACTAAATTGTATTTCATCAATAAGATTCTTTGTTCTCTGTATCTTGTCTTGTGACCACAATAAACCATTTGACAATACTGTGACTTTCAAACCTATTTTGTGAGCATGGGATATAACCTCTTCAAATTGAGGATACATTGTTGGTTCGCCACCCGTAAATGTGACAAATTCTCCTCCTGAATTATAAAACTCATCAAGCGTTGTCTTCCATTTGTCACATGTTAATTCATTTGATAATTTGCTGCCTGCGTTCATGAAGCAATGTACACAATGTAAATTACAAGCATTGGTGAGATAGATATTTAGATGCGTCAATTACTTTTGATTGAGGTACTTTTCCAACTTGAGCAAATTCTCTTGCGTAGATAAAGGATAGTACTTTCAAAAAGTCGGATAGTTTACTCTCGGCTTCTGCGATTTCATATACATTTCCAATAGTAGTGCCATCAAGTAAACAGTTGAAATACTTTAGTTGATAATCATTGTATAAAACAATCCAATTTCCCGTTTCCACAGATAAAATTAGTGTTTTGTTTTCATGTGGAATTATTTTGATATCTTTTTGAAAACAAAGAATGTCTTCTGCTTGATAACTGCCGTTTTTCTTAGTGCTCATAAATTAAAGTGTGAAAAGGATATTCTGGCGCATGCCACCAGAATATCCTAGAGAATAATTAGTTCTGATTGACATCGCAGCGCTTGAAGCAATACATGGCTCCTACACGCTCGGTATCAAATGAACTTTTTTCTTCCCATGAAAACGAAATCTTTTTGGTCTTCATTGTTTTTAAAGCTTTAAAAATTAAACATTCAATTAACTAATTATCTAAATCGATGCTGCAAAGTGAAGTGAGAAGTTTCACGCCCTCAGCAATATCTAACAAAGATACAATCTCATTTGGAGAATGCATATATCGACATGGGATAGAAAGCAATGCAGTCTTAACTCCTTTACCAGAAACCTGTATGAAATTAGCATCGGTGCCTGTAGGGCGTGCTATTGGTTCTATCTGATATTTTATTTCGTATTGCTTTGCTAAATCTATCAATTTACGTTCAAGACTCGGTTCTATATTAGGACCTTTTGCTATAACAACACCATTTCCAATCTTTATTTCCCCACTCTTTTGTGGTGAGCAGGTTGGATAATCCGTGGCATGTGTTACGTCAATTGCAATCCCATAGTCCGGTTGTATGTTCATTGTTGCTGTCCTAACACCACGTGCTCCAAGTTCTTCTTGTACAGATGCTACAAAATAAACATTCATAGCAGGTTGTTTGTCTTTAAGTGATTTGGCAACTTCGATTAAGGTTAGCAAACCAACTTTGTCATCCAATGACTTCGAAGTCCAAACATTATCGTTCAAACCAATTGGTTGCGTTTGATAAGTTATGAAGTCTCCAACTTCTACTCTCGTCTCTGCATCAACCTTGCTATTTGCTGCTATGTCTATCCACAAATCCTCTGCTTCGAAATCTTTAGCTTTGGCTTCACGATTTTGTAAATGAGGCGGTTTTTTCCCGATTATACCATAGACAATACCTTGATGATTATGTATCTCGACCCTTTGACCAGGTAAGAGGTTGGTGTCAATTCCTCCTAATTCTTGAAAATATAAGAAACCATCATCATCAATATATGTTACCATCATACCAACCTCATCGGCATGAGCGGATAGCATCAACTTTCTGTTTGTCTTACCTCGTTTTATGGCTATGAGATTACCACACACATCCCGAAAAACGTCATCAACCAAATCTTTTAAGTGTGTCTCAACTTTATTTATAATAGTCGTCTCATCACCAGAAGGACTCGGAATAAGCAATAGATCTTTTAATATGTCGATACTTAAATTCTCCATTTTGCAAAATGTTTTAATATACAAATTTAAATGTTTTTTATGAGATGGCAAAGTGAATGTTGATTTTTTTTGCTTCTTACACTATAATTTATGAAATTAAAACATCTTATATGTATTATGTACCATAAATATATCTTATTATAATAAGGTAGGTTTCTGTTTTTTAAATATTGAGTTCTTAATTTGGTGAAGTTTTATTCTCTGTCTAATAGTGTGGGTGCAAAATGATTTACGATTTATCTGATTTTATCTTGTTCACCATTGTCTCATCCATCAATATTTTGTATAGTTTCTCGGTCAAGCCGTTGTAATGTTACAGTCGGGGTGATGGGCGTTGAAAAATTGTTGTGCTATCTATTCTGCCACCTCAAAATCTTCTTGGTGCACGCCTCTGAGTGCAACGGCGTGGCCGGCGAAGTCGAAGACGAGTTGGCGGTTGCGGTCGATGCGGATGATGTAGCCTTCGTAGTCTTTGAAGGGACCGGTGAGGACGCGGAGCTTCACGTGGTCTTTGGCGAACTTCTCGATGGGGGCGTTGAGGAGAGTGACTTGCTCGGGGTGGGCTTTCAGTACGTTCATAAAGGGCTGCATGATGCTGTCGCGTATGGAGGCAGGACGCCCGTGACAGCGGTCGTTTACTAAGTGGTACTGAGGAAAATATTGTGATAGGAACTTCTGAATGCTCTTCACGGTGCCTTGCAGAAAGACGAGGCCGCTGATGGTGGGCTTCACGATTTTCTTGACACCGCGTTGTGTCTCCGCATTTTTGTAGGCGTAGCTGGTGGCTTGGTGTATGAAGAAGGGTTGTTTAGTGGGGTGGGTGTTGTCGGCGTTGTATGCTTCAAGCCACTTCTGAAATGACTTTACCGCCATGTGATGTATGAACAGATAGGCTCATATAATATTGTTGTGTTTTTAACAATCTGTATTTCTTATGCAAACAACT
>OHKV01000987.1_pt1 | contig 10406 bp, 7 predicted proteins | sample 1568951 | NCBI WGS metagenome assembly OHKV01 (sample SAMEA3879528, study PRJEB24766) | human gut metagenome | biome: human-associated habitat; feature: feces | place: USA | collected 1985/1987
AAAATGAACCATATTAGTACTGATATATATAAATAATTTAGATCATTTACTTATAAAAAGAGCTTAATAGTTGATAATTATTCGTTCAGGCTCTCCTTATACCACTCAAAGAGTTTGTTTACGCCATCCTCTATCTCCACCTTATGTGTCCAGCCAAGCGAATGAAGTTTGCTCACGTCGATAAGCTTGCGCATAGTGCCATCGGGCTTAGTGGTGTCAAACTCCACCGTGCCCTCAAAGTCAACGGCCTTCACAACAAGTTCTGACAACTCACGAATGGTAAGTTCCTTACCCGTACCTACATTGATATGGCAGTTGCGTATCTCGCCAAGAGAAGGAATAGCACTGCCACGACCTTCAGAATTGTTTCTGTCAACCGAGCCGTCGGTCTTGGCACCATAGAACACGCTGCTGTACTTCTCTATGCCTATAATGTCCTTGAAGTCAACATTCAGGAGTACATGCACGCTTGCATCAGCCATGTCCTCGCTCCATAGGAACTCACGGAGCGGAGTACCTGTACCCCAAAGCACCACCTTATTATCGTATATGCCATAGAACTCCAATGCCTTCAAGATTCGTTCGTGAGAGTTGTTCCCATCAACATTGCCCTCACCGATAATAGCACGAAGATTGTCTGTCGGGTTGATAGGACGCTTGTTCATGTCAACCTCAATGCTACGCCAGTCGCCCTCATGAATGAGCTTGGCCAAATATATCTTGCGCATCATTGCCGGCATCACGTGGCTGTTCTCAAGATGGAAGTTGTCGTTAGGTCCATAAAGGTTAGTTGGCATAACTGCTATATAGTTGGTGCCATACTGGAGATTATATGACTCGCACATCTTCAATCCAGCAATCTTGGCAATGGCATACTCCTCATTGGTATATTCCAATGGAGATATCAAGAGGCAGTCTTCCTTCATCGGTTGCGGAGCGTTCTTAGGATAGATACATGTTGAACCAAGGAAGAGCAATTTCTTTACTCCATGCTTGTAGGCATTCTCTATCACATTGCACTGCATCTTCATGTTCTGCATGATGAAGTCGGCACGGTAGAGAGAGTTAGCCATAATGCCACCCACAAAAGCGGCAGCTAATACTACAGCTTCAGGACGCTCCTCATCAAAGAAACGTGTTACTGCCTGCTGGTCTGTAAGGTCCAACTCCTTATGGCTGCGGCCTACGAGATTGTTGTAGCCGCGAGCCTTAAGGTTGTTCCATATAGCGGAACCCACAAGTCCGTGGTGTCCCGCAATGTATATCTTGCTGTCTTTATTCAACATAATTACTTCACAATTCCCTTTTCCAAATATTCCGCCAAGTTCATTCTTACCTTGGCAGCTGCACCTTCAGATGCAACCTTTGCCATATCATGGTCAACCATGATCTTTACAAGCTCCTCAAATGAGGTTGTGTTAGGGTTCCAGCCAAGCTTAGCCTTAGCTTTGGTAGGATCACCCCAAAGGTTAACCACGTCAGTAGGACGGTAGAAGTCGGGAGACACCTCAACAAGAGTCTTGCCGATAAGGTTCTCTGGTCCGCTTACGCAGATCCCCTTCTCGTTCTCGTCCTTACCTTCCCATTTAAGTTCGATGCCCACATAATGGAAGGCGAGCTGTGCGAACTCACGCACACTGTGCTGAACGCCAGTAGCAATAACAAAGTCCTCTGGCTTTGGAGCCTGAAGGATAAGCCACATGCACTCAACATAGTCCTTTGCATAACCCCAGTCGCGAAGTGAGTCAAGGTTGCCGAGATAGAGCTTGTCCTGCAAGCCCTGTGCAATACGGGCGGCGGCAAGAGTAATCTTACGTGTAACGAATGTCTCACCGCGACGTTCACTCTCATGATTGAAGAGAATACCGTTGCAGCAGAACATGTTGTATGCGTCACGATACTCCTTGATGATCCAAAAGCCATACTGCTTGGCAACGGCATAAGGTGAGAAAGGATGGAAAGGAGTGTTCTCGTTCTGCGGAACCTCCTCCACTTTGCCATAAAGCTCGGAAGTTGAAGCTTGGTAAATCTTGCAAGAGTCAGCAAGTCCCACCTTGCGCACAGCCTCGATAATGCGGAGCACACCCACGGCATCCACGTCGGCGGTGAATTCAGGAGAATCAAAGCTAACCTGCACATGGCTCTGTGCTGCAAGGTTATAAATCTCAGTAGGACGCACCTCAGCCACAACGCCTACGATAGACATTGAGTCACCAAGGTCGGCATAATGAAGATGAAAGTGTGGCTTTCCCTCAAGATGAGCTATGCGCTCACGATAATCGACTGACGAGCGACGGATAACACCATGCACATCATAACCTTTTTCCAACAGCAGCTCTGCCAAATAAGAGCCATCCTGACCTGTAACGCCCGTGATAAGGGCAATGTTCTGCTTACTCATAAATTACGGTTTTGTTTTTATACTGTGTTTTTTTGAAGTGCTTGTTTCTTCTCTACCATTCATAATCAAATCTCTCTATATCTTCCTCCACAAGCGGATTGCCTATCTGAACTTCTATGAATGTCAAATCCGTTGTGGCTTTAATGGCGTGGAGATGTTCTACGGGGATGTTCATTACATCACCGCGCTTTACCTCTTTGCGCTCGCCATCCAATACAAAAACTCCTTCACCTTCTACGCATGTCCATACCTCGCTACGATGATGGTGCAACTGATAGCTTATGTTTTTGCCTGCATTGAGGTGTATTGTCTTTGTCAATGAACGTGTGCCGTCTTCGTATTCAGCATTGTCCAATACTCGATATGTTCCCCAACGACGCTCCTCGTACATAGGACGTGTGGTAAGTCTGTTTGCATAGTCCTTTATCTTTTCCGAGTCTTGTTTGTCGCACACCATTATGCCGTCAGGAGAAGCTGCAACTATCACATCCTTCAGTCCGTTGCAGAATACTGGTATGCCAAGTTCGTTTACAGCATGAGTGTTCTCGTTGTGGTCTCCCATCATTACATTGCCTATATGTGTGCTTGGCAATTCCTCGCATAATGCGTTCCATGTGCCAAGGTCTTTCCATTCACCAGAGAAGGGTACAACGGCTACCGACTCTGCCTTTTCGGCTACCTCATAGTCGAAACTGATTTTAGGGAACTCGGTATAGCGTTTGTGGGTTTCCTGGAATGTATCTGTTTGTATGTTTTGGTTTACGATGTTCATCATGTAACCAAGACGGAAGGCAAAGACTCCACCATTCCAAAAGGCATTCTGCTTGAGCAATTCCTTTGCCTTCTCCTCATTGGGTTTCTCGGTGAAGCGTGCTACACGAAGACATTCGTTATTGAATGCGGATTCTGCTGATTTGACTGATTCTGATGACTGTGTACATTCGGGAACAACATAACCGAATTTCTCGCTTGGATAAGTTGGAGTAATGCCCATCAATACAAGGTCGGCGACATTATTCTCTACTGCTTCCACCATCTTGGCTATAGTGGCAAAATACTTTGACTCGGTATATACGTCGCAAGGCATAATTACAACCACCTCGTCATCATTGCATTTCTTTTCTTTTGCAAGATAACTTGCAGCAAGAGCAATGGCAGGGAATGTATCTCTACGCTCTGGTTCTGTCACTACATTAACGTCCTCGCCTAATTGATTGATAATGCTGTCACGCTGTACAGCATTGGTTGCGAACGTTATATTGTCTGTAAGCTTTGCTTCACGTATCTGACGTACTACACGCTGTATCATGGATTCCATATCTCCATCAGGCGAAGCCAACAATGGTAGAAACTGCTTACTGCGAGCATCATTGCTAAGAGGCCATAGGCGTTTACCTGAGCCTCCTGATAATAGTATTAGTTGCATATAATTATTATTAGTAAGTACTGAATTTATAATCGACCTCTTTATTGGCACTTTTTAGAGTACCTACATATTAACCTAAAATTTTATCTTGTCTATAAAGTTTTGCGAATGCTTACCTAAAATGTGTTTGTGAAGAATGTACCAAATCTACCATGATTCAATGTATCTATCTCTGTTACAGATATTTATACTCTGGTACTTTTTGTTTCATCAAGCAGACATAACATACTATATAACAGCTATGGGCGAAATGTACCAGCCACGAGAACATGAGAACAAATGAACTACAATCAAGACTCCTTTGCATATCAATTAAGGCTCCTTTTACTACACTACTTGGTAGATGGATGGTACATATATATTGTTTCTTGAAAAGTACCAGCCTTTAATAGACTGAGTATTAACAACATGCGCAGATACTGGTACTTATAGTATATTCTTTAAACATAATAATATTTTTATTTTGAACATTAATCATCATTAATCTGACATTAATACTTTATACTATTAACTAAAAATAGATGACTTTAGACATTAATGGTCATTAATTATCTATAGTATTAACGATAGATTAATGAAAGACTAATGGAAATTAATGTTCAACTTCAAAGGGGATTGATATTCAATATATTAGAACTTACGCCACACCATCTTGTTGACGATTCCAACGTATGACTGCACTATCTTCACAACCTTAGTTGATACATTCTCATCAACATAATCAGGCACCGGAATACCATGCTGTCCCTCTTTGCAAAGTTCAACAGCTGTGTCTACTGCTTGGAGTAATGACTTTTCGTCAATACCTGCAATGATAAAGTCACCTTTGTCTATAGCTTCGGGACGTTCGGTTGAGGTACGGATGCAGATAGCTGGGAAAGGATGGCCTACTGAGGTGAAGAAACTTGACTCCTCTGGGAGTGTACCTGAGTCGCTTACTACAGCAAAGGCATTCATCTGAAGACAGTTGTAGTCGTGGAAGCCAAGAGGATCATGCTGGATGACACGTGGGTTGAGCTGGAAACCTGATGCTGCAAGACGATTGCGTGAGCGTGGATGACAGCTATAGAGGATTGGCATGTCATACTTCTCTGCCATGTGGTTGATAGCGTTGAAGAGAGAAAGGAAGTTATTCTCTGTGTCGATATTCTCTTCACGGTGGGCAGAAAGGAGGATGTACTTGCCCTTCTTCAAACCAAGACGCTGGTGTACATCACTTGCCTCAATCTCAGCAAGGTTATTGTGGAGAACTTCTGCCATAGGTGAGCCAGTGACATAGGTGCGCTCCTTTGGTAAGCCACAATCAGCAAGGTAGCGACGGGCGTGCTCTGAGTATGCCATATTAACATCAGAGATGATGTCTACGATACGGCGGTTGGTTTCTTCGGGAAGACACTCGTCCTTGCAGCGATTGCCTGCCTCCATGTGGAAGATTGGAATGTGGAGGCGCTTGGCACCGATAACGCTCAAACATGAATTGGTATCGCCTAATACCAATACGCCGTCGGGCTTAGTCTGAGTAAAGAGCTTGTACGAGCAGTTGATGATATTGCCACATGTTGCACCGAGGTCATCGCCTACAGCATCCATGTATACCTCAGGTTCAGCCAACTTCAGGTCTTTGAAGAAAATACCGTTGAGGTTGTAGTCGTAATTCTGACCTGTGTGGGCGAGAATTACATCGAAATACTGACGACATTTATTGATGACGGCAGCAAGACGAATAATCTCGGGACGTGTGCCGACAACGATAATGAGCTTTAATTTGCCATTATCCTTAAACTTTATATCTGAATAATCAAATTTGGGTTGCTTTTCCATGTTCCTTATCTTTATTTCTGTTCTACCTTGTCAAAATAGGTATCTGGTTTATTAGGGTCAAAGATTTCGTTGCAATACATAACTGTAACTAAATCTTCTGTGTCGGAGAGGTTAATGATGTTGTGGGTGTATCCAGGAAGCATGATGACCGACTGGATTTTGTCACCACTCACTTCATAGTTCAACACTTCATCTGTGCCTTCCTTGCGGAGCTGTATTAGTCCATGACCTGCTACAACAATAAACTGTTCCCATTTGGTGTTGTGCCAATGCTCACCTTTAGTAATACCCGGCTTTGAGATATTGATACTTACCTGACCACAGTTGAGAGTGTGTACCAATTCTGTGAATGAACCACGTGGGTCTACATTCATCTTCAAGTCGAAAATAGCTTTGTCCTTTGGCAGATAGCTAAGGAATGTGCTGTAGAGACGCTTGGCAAACGAGTCGGCAGGAATTTCGGGAATCATCAATGTCTTGGGCATGTTAGCAAACTTGTGGAGCAAGTCTACGATTTCACCAAGAGTAGCCTTGTGGGTGATAGGACAATAGCAGTACTTGCCTTCTGTTGAAGGAAGTACTTCAAGTCCCTCAAACTCGCAATGATGTTCCTCACCCTTTAATGCATGAATCATTTCGTCAACGAGGTCATCGATGTAAAGCAGTTCAAGTTCTACACTTGGATCGTTGACGATGATAGGGAGGTCGTTGGCGATGTTGTTGCAGAATGTCGCTACTGCACTGTTATAGTTGGGACGACACCATTTGCCATAGAGATTGGGGAAACGGTAGACCAACACTTTGGCTCCTGCCTCCTTACCATATTCAAGGAACAAGTCCTCACCAGCTTTCTTGCTACGGCCATATTCGCTATTACCGAAACGGCCAGTCAAGGACGCTTGCTGTGAACTTGAAAGCATAACGGGGCAGGTGTTGCCGTGAGCTTTAAGGGTGTCGAGCAAAGTAGAGGCGAAACCGAAGTTGCCCTTCATAAACTCGTCGTTGTCCTTGGGACGGTTTACACCGGCAAGGTTGAACACGAAGTCACATTCCTTGCACCATGTGTCAAGTTGTTCAGGCGTAGAATCGAGATCGTACTCAAATACTTCCTCTATCTGCAATTCGCCGTAGCAACGAGCCTTGCCGTCTTTTATATTATTGAGTTGAGCGCAAAGGTTTTTGCCTACAAAACCTTTGGCTCCAGTAACTAAAATTTTCATAATGGTATTGTTTACTGCACGAAGTTACCTTCGCCACTCAACTCCTTCTTAATGTACTCCAAAGCGCCAATCTTTGCCTTTGTTTCTTCAAGATTCAAACGATAGGTGTTGTCTGAGTTAAACTCTTCGATTTCAGCACGCTTGGTGTCACCCTCTTTGAAGAACTTGTCGTAGTTCAAACCACGGTTGTCGGCAGGTACACGATAGAAGTTGCCCATATCCTCAGCCTTGGCACACTCTTCCTTGGTGAGCAATGTCTCGTACATCTTCTCACCATGACGGATACCGATAACTTTGATTTCTTCTTTCTTGCCACCGAAGAGTTCACATACAGCCTCAGCCTGAGTCTGGATAGTGCAAGCGGGAGCTTTCTGTACAAGGATGTCACCGTTCTGACCATGCTCGAAAGCAAAGAGAACGAGATCAACAGCCTCTTCCAATGACATGATGAAGCGAGTCATCTTTGGCTCGGTCAATGTGATAGGGTTGCCATTGCGAATCTGATCAATCCACAAAGGAATGACAGAACCACGCGAGCACATTACGTTACCATAACGTGTGCAGCAAATTTTGGTTTTGCCTGAATAACGACTCTTAGCTACAGCAATTTTTTCTTCAATAGCTTTTGTAATACCCATTGCATTGATTGGATAAGCAGCCTTATCGGTAGAAAGACAGATAACTGCACCAACACCAGCCTCAATAGCGGCAGTAAGCACATTGTCTGTACCAATTACATTGGTCTTTACAGCCTCCATTGGGAAGAATTCACATGAAGGAACCTGTTTCAATGCTGCCGCATGGAAAATATAATCAACACCTGGCATAGCGTTGCGGCATGATTGCAAATCACGTACATCACCAATAAAGAACTTAATCTTGTTAGCCACATCAGGATATTTTACCTGATATTCATGGCGCATGTCATCCTGTTTCTTTTCATCACGTGAGAAGATACGAATTTCACCTATATCTGTACGAAGGAAACGATTCAACACTGCGTTACCGAAGGAACCTGTTCCACCAGTAATCATTAGGGTTTTACCTGCAAAAATGCTCATAATTTTATAATATTAATCTGTTATTTATTGTCTGTTTTTATAATACTTTGCATACCATTCCGCAAAGTATCTCAATCCATCTCTTAAACTTGTATTTGGCTTAAATCCGAAGTCTTGCTCCAGTGGGGTCGTGTCAGCGTAAGTTACTGGCACATCTCCTGGTTGCATAGGTACAAGTTCCTTGTGGGCTTCAAAGTCATAGTTATTGGGAAGTACTCCTGCACGTACAAGTTCTTCTTGAAGAATGGTTACGAAGTCGAGAAGATTTTCTGGAGAGTTATTTCCAATGTTGTACACTTTGTATGGAGGAATAGGAAGACCATCCTCACCATTTTGTTTTTCAGGAGCGTGTTGCATGATACGAACAACACCTTCTACGATGTCATCTACGAAAGTAAAATCGCGTTTGCATTTGCCATAGTTAAAAATCTTGATAGTCTCGCCTTTAACAAGCTTATTGGTGAATCCGAAGTATGCCATGTCGGGACGACCTGCAGGGCCATAAACTGTAAAGAAACGCAAGCCAGTAGAAGGAATGTTGTAGAGTTTGCTATAGGCATGAGCCATAAGCTCGTTGCTCTTCTTGGTAGCGGCATAAAGAGATACAGGGTTGTCAACCTTGTCGTCAGTTGAGTATGGAACTTTCTTGTTGCTGCCATATACAGATGAAGAGGATGCATACACAAGGTGCTCTACTTCATGATGACGGCAAGCTTCAAGTATGTTGTAGAAACCGATAAGGTTGCTCTGGATATAGGCATCAGGATTGGTGATGCTGTAACGTACTCCTGCTTGGGCAGCAAGGTTTACAACAACAGAAATATTGTTTTCTGTGAAGATTTTATCTACAGCTTCTTTGTCTGCAATAGAGGCGTGAACAAAAGTCCAACTAGAACCATTTTGTCCTTGATAGAAACCTGATTCTACACCATTCTCATCCATCTCAGATTTTTGATCAACAATAACTGTCAAGCATCGCTTTATTTCTTTTAAACGCTCATATTTGATATTTACGTCATAATAATCTGTAATAGAATCGATTCCAATTATATGAATATTTTTTACCTCATAGAACAAACGTTTTACGAGATTGCTGCCAATAAAGCCAGCAGCACCTGTTACAAGAACCGTCTTGCCTTCTAAGTTTACATTATATTCTACCATCTCTTAGTCTCTTCTAAATATATCTCGTGTATATACTTTATCTTCTACATCCTTTAGGCTATCATCAAAGCGGTTTGCAATGATTGCCTTGCTCTGTTCCTTGAACTCATCAAGATTATTAACTACCTTGCTGCCGAAGAAAGTGGTTCCGTCTTCAAGTGTTGGCTCATAGATGATAACTTCTGCGCCTTTTGCTTTGATACGCTTCATGATGCCTTGGATGGCTGACTGGCGGAAGTTGTCCGAGTTTGACTTCATGGTCAAACGATATACGCCAATTACGCAATTGTGTTCTTTGCTTGCATCCCACTGACCATTTTCTGCATAATAACCAGCCTTGCGCAACACTGCATCAGCGATGTAATCCTTGCGAGTCTTGTTTGACTCAACAATGGCAGACATCATATTCTGTGGGACATCCTGATAGTTTGCGAGGAGCTGCTTAGTGTCCTTTGGTAAGCAGTAACCACCGTAACCGAATGATGGATTGTTATAATGTGTGCCGATACGGGGATCAAGACCCACACCTTCAATGATGGCCTTTGAGTCAAGACCTTTGACTTCGGCATAAGTGTCAAGCTCGTTGAAGTAGCTGACGCGAAGGGCGAGGTATGTATTGGCAAAGAGCTTAACGGCTTCGGCTTCTTTCATGCCCATAAAGAGGGTGTCGATGTTTTCTTTGATGGCACCTTCTTGCAAAAGTGCTGCGAAAGTCTTAGCTGCTTCGACCAACATCTCTACATTTGTTACTGCTTCGATAGCCTTATTCTCTGCTTCAAACTCGGGCTTGTTGATAATCTTGGGATAACCAACGATGATACGGCTGGGGTAGAGGTTGTCGTAAAGTGCTTTGCTCTCACGAAGGAACTCTGGAGAGAAGAGGAGGTTGAACTTCTTAACACCTTTTTGTGCATACTTCAAATAGAGGTTGCGAGTGTAACCAACTGGGATGGTTGATTTGATAACCATAATGGCATCAGGATTAACCTCCAACACCAAATCTATGACTTCCTCTACATGGGTAGTATCGAAGTAGTTCTTAACGGGGTCATAGTTGGTAGGAGCTGCGATAACCACGAAGTCGGCATCAGCATAAGCAGATTTGCCATCAAGAGTGGCTACAAGGTTCAAAGGCTTTTCTGCCAAATACTTTTCGATATAATCATCTTGGATAGGTGAAATTTTATTGTTAAGTTTCTCCACCTTTTCGGGAATTACATCTACAGCTGTTACATGATGATGTTGAGATAGCAATGTAGCTATGCTCAGTCCCACGTAGCCTGTACCGGCCACTGCAACTTTAATGTCTTTAA
>OHKV01000995.1_pt1 | contig 10304 bp, 8 predicted proteins | sample 1568951 | NCBI WGS metagenome assembly OHKV01 (sample SAMEA3879528, study PRJEB24766) | human gut metagenome | biome: human-associated habitat; feature: feces | place: USA | collected 1985/1987
CCCTTACAGGGCGTAGGGAATGGGGACATGGCACCCAGGGCGTTGCCCTGGGCTAGGGACTTGCTGGGCTTTCAGCCCGCGCAGGGCCGCAGACAGGGCTTTCCGCACAATCTCCACCTGCCTACTCTTTGATATATTCGCTCCAATCCGTCAGGCGCATATCCCCTTTGCGGCGGTAAGTGTCGTGCATGGCGAAAGCGGCGTTGAGGACGTGGTGGGTGTGTCCGCCATAGCGCTCCGCCAACTTGAGATAATCGTTGAGCAAGGGCCGATAGTCGGGATGTGCAATGGCAATGAGCGCCTTGGCCTTGTCCATAGCGCAACGGCCTCGCAGGTCGGCCACACCATATTCCGTGACAACCGCGTCGACATAGTGCTCCGTGTGGTCAACATGGGAGCAAAACGGCACGATGCTACTGATTTTCCCGTCTTTGGCGGTCGAACCGCAGGTGAAGGTGGCCAGCATGGCGTTGCAAGTGAAGTCGGCCGAACCGCCAACGCCGTTCATCATCTTCGTGCCGAGGATTTTCGTGGAGTTGACATGGCCGTAGATGTCCACTTCGATGGCCGTGTTGAGCGAACAGATGCCGAGACGGGCAATGATTTCAGGACAGTTGGAGATTTCCGATGGACGAATCAAGAGGCGTCCGCGATAGTCATTGATGTTCTTATAGAGGTTTTTCAGGTGCTCGCTGCTGATGGTCAACGCTCCCGTCGAGGCGCTCACCACGCGGCCCTCCTGAATAAGGCGCAAAGGCTCTTCCTGCAACACCTCCGTATAGATATTGAAGTCGGGCACCTCACTGCATTGTCCCAGCGCACCAAGCACGGCGTTCGCGCCGCTGCCGACGCCGCTCTGCAAGATGAGTTTCTTGGAGTTGATGTAGCCGCGCTGCATGTTGTCGACCAAGAAATCGGCCATGTGCTGACCGATGCAGTCGGTGGTCTCGGTTGAAGGCGTCATGGAGCGGGCTTCATCGGGCTGATGCGTGAGGATGATGCCCTTGATGTGTTCCGGACTTACCTCTATATAGGGCATGCCGATGATTTCCACAGGCTGCGTGATGCGTATGGGGGAACGATACCAAGGGGCTTCAATCTCATAGATGTCGTGCATGCCGATGAGCTTCGTTGAATGCCACGTGTTCAGCTCCACGAAGACGCCTTTACGCGCACTGTGGCAGATGGTGGGCGCGATGCCGATGCCAGCCGTTAGGAAAATGCGCACACGGCCACGTACTTCCTGAATATCGCAAGCCTCGATGATGCCCCAGTCAACGGGACCTGTGAGGCCCTGCCGCAAGAAGGTGGCGTTGTCGGAGAGGTTGAGGTCGGTGTATCTCACGCGACCGCTGTTGTATGCCTTGCGAATTTCTGGATTGACGGAAAACGGCAGACGCTGGTCGATGGCGTCGGCCGCCGCCAGTTCCCCGTCGCAACTCGCCCCGATGGAGGCTCCCGTCACGATGTTGACCTTGAAGGGATGCCCCGCTTCGTGCTCCTTACGGGCCTTGGCGGCAATGGCTGGCGGAATGGTTTTGGGCGCTCCAGCCGGACCGAAACCGCCCACGCCAATCCATTCGCCGTGGTTGATGAACGCCGCTGCTTCAGCGGCCGATATTTCCGGAATATTCATTATTTATGCAGTTTTAGACTGCAAATATACGAATATCTTTTCAATACTACTGTATTATTATTCATTATTTAAACTGCATTTTTCACGAAAAAACACGGGCACATCGGGAAGGCCCAATGCGAATACAGCCTTATGTTTTATATAAGCATGTCTTGTTAGCGCTGCCGTCGTCAATGAACAACATACCTTCATTTTTTCCGAAGTATTCTTTGAGAACAAAACTTAACAACGAACCTAGTCGTCTATACGTTCTGCCTGCGACGACACCAAATTGAAATAAAAAGCACGATGTTTCATCAGTTCCTCATGATTTCCGACCTCCACTATGCGTCCCTGATGCATCACGACAATTTGATCAGCATGACGGATGGTACTAAGACGATGAGCGATAATTACAACAGTCTTTCCAGCAAATGAGCCATTGAGGGCTTCTACGATTTTACGTTCATTAATGGTGTCAAGTGAATTAGTTGCTTCGTCAAGGAATAGATACTGAGGGTTACGATAAAGCGCCCGAGCAATGAGTAAACGTTGTTTCTGTCCACCGCTCAGTCCTCTTCCTGTCTCGCCTATAATCGTATCAAATCCTTTCGACATGCCATTTATCTCGTCTTCCATCTGTGCGATACGACAACATTCATGTAGGTGGTCATAATCAATATGTTCATCATCAAGAACTATGTTATTGAGAATAGTGTCACTAAAGATTTTGCCATCCTGCATCACCACACCACACAAACCACGCCATGTACGCAAATTGATAGACTCCACATTCATACCACCCATTTTAATACTACCATAGCTAGGTTTATATAGTCTCACCAGAAGTTTCATCAACGTGGATTTTCCACTGCCACTACCACCAACTATGGCGGTTACCTTATTTTCAGGAATACGAAGAAATACATTTTTTAATACCATCGGCGCAGTTGACGTATACTGGAACAATACTCCCTCAAGTGTTATCTCCTTGCTATGCGGAAGAATATTAGTATTGCCCACCGAAAGTAACTCCTCTTCATCTTCCATTTGCCTAATTTCATTCATGCGCAAGAAACTGATTTTTGCATACTGCGCAGAAATAACAAAATTAATAAACTGCGCCAAAGGGCCATTGAGCATACCTATTATAAACTGCGTGGAAATCATCACGCCAAATGAAATCTGACCATTGATCACTGCTGTTGCACAATAAAACACGATGGCCATATTCTTTACTCCTTCAACAAACTGCGCCCCAAGATTTTGAAAATTAGTCACTATAAGTACTCGTTTATTCACATGGTACAACCCAGCCTGTATTTCTTCCCATTTCCAGCGACGGTGCTTCTCGTAGTTGTATATTTTTATATCCTGTATTGCATTGACCGTTTCTACCCAATAACTCTGGTCACGCGATACTAGTTCAAAATATTCCCAGTCCAATTTCTTTCGTATTCGCAGAAACAAAACGACCCAACCAGCATAAAGTAGCGAACCGCTTAGGAAGATAATGAATATCATTTTGTTGTAATAAAGCAGAATACCAGAAAACGCCACAAATGTCAAAAGCGAGAACACCAAAGCAAGGGAATTATTCATGATAAAAGAACGGATACGTTCATGGTCACGAGCACGTTGTAAAATATCTCCAAGCAATTTATTCTCAAAGAAGGTGACAGGCAACTTCATCAGTTTTATTAGATAGTCTGAAATCAGAGCTATATTAACACGTGCCGTGATGTGCATCAAAATCCAGTCTCGCAAAACATTGAACACCATCACACTCACCAAAATAGTAATATTACCGATAAGCATGAGGTTGATAAATTTGATGTCCGAAGTTTGTATTCCCACATCAATAACTGCCTTGGAAATGAAAGGCAATAGCCCCTGCATAACCGTGACAAGCACCATAATAAAAAAATGGTCAGAAAATTCTTTCCATAAGGATAGAAATAGCGCAGGATATCTAAGAATGCATCTTTCTTTTGTTTCTTGTCTGCCTTAGAATGTTTGAAATCTGCAGTGGGTTCAAGAGCCAGCAAAGCCCCATAACGTTCGTTCTTCAAATACCAGCCTTTCTGAAATTCCTCATGCGTGTATTTCACATGACCTTTCGTCGGATCAGACACCCACACGTGTTTTTTGTCGGCCTTGTAGACAACAATAAAATGGTTGTTATTCCAGAAAACGATAGCGGGAAACGGCACTTTAAACACCAAATCACGAATATTGCATTTCAAGGCCAAAGAATGCAACCCAATACTTTCCGCACCATGACTGATATCTAGTAAAGACACACCTTGTTTAGTTATACCACACTTGTCACGCAAATACTGTAGAGAATAGTATTTACCATAGTATTTGGCAACCATCTTTAATGAGGCTGGACCACAATCATGCGAATCCATTTGGTATTCTGTCGGAAAGCGTTTGAGCATATTAAAATTCTATTATGAAAGACTCCCGAAGTCGTAAATCGGGTCTGAATTTAGTTCTGAAGTTTCTATAAATCTAACGTGATTATATTGCTCTCTATTGTAAATGCAGGATGTAAGAAGCAGAGCGATACATCACAGGTGCTGATTCAAAACAGGGAGATACCATCTCACATACAAATATCAACCATACACCTATCAAATGGGGTGTTGCCAACAAGTAGTACAACACCCCATTTAAATGATTAAGGTATCACGCGTTGCAGATAATCCTCGAAGACCCAATGGTCGTGGGCATACAAAGCGCGGACGTAGCGCCCGGGAAGGATGTGGTTGTCGAGCGTGTAGAGGGGTGCTAGAGACCATGCCGGAAGCTGGGCAAGCGAGGTCCTGAGATGGGCAATCTGGCGGGAGGCGTCTTCGCTGAGTTGTTTGGGACGGAGCACTTCCACGCCCAGACGGCCTTGGCGATCGATGGTCAAAAGCAGGTCGAACGAGATGCCAGCCTTGGCTTTCTGCGTTGCATCCTGCGGCAGATAATGGCGGCTTTCATAGCTGAAAAGGCGCATTGTGTTGTCAAGCTTTTGATACCACGGGCCATCCAACGAGATGACGAACGAACTGCCACGCTCGAAGGCGGCAAAGCGGGAGTCGTAAGAGTCTAACACCCCGAAATTTTTCAGTCTTCCGTTTTCAAACTGAGAGACGTGGCGATTCGCACTCACAACAAATCCCATGTAGGGCAACGGATATTCCAACGTCACATACGTGCCCGACAACCAAGGCACACGGGCATCCCCTCCTTCATATTCGTTCCTGTCGTTGGGGACGGTCACGCCGTATTTCTTCTTCATGTCTGCCAGAGGGCATTCCTCTCCATTTGCCATCACTACATCCACCAAAGCCAATTCCGACTTTGAATTCTCGTCCTTCGGATTGATTTTGGCCGCAACGAAGCGGGCGGCTGCTGGAAGGGATTTCATGAGCGGGTTGTTCTTGAACACGGCTGGCTCGAAAGCCATTGTGCAAACGCGTCCATCGCGCGAGAAGAAACCGACGTAGTTCTGTCGCCGCTGCATCCAATCGCCCTGACTGTGCTGCTCAAAGGCTTTTTTCATCTCGTCAACGCTGAGATAGGAAGCTTTGGGATATTGGTCATAAAAAGCGGCCGTTGATTCATCGTAGTAATGCTGCACTGGCTGTGCAACGGTTTCGCTTGTGAGGGCTGCGAACACAAGTGAAAGTCCAATAATTCTGGTTTTCATTTTCACTCAATTTTAAATAGTAATTTATAAAAGAAATTATAACGGGTACATAATATATACGCCTTCTTATACCATTCCCCAATAGAGCAATACTATCAACTCACTATTCCCCTATCATTCTCAAATTATCAAACAATCTTTGATTCAGCCGTTTCGGTGTAGTCACAATACTAACCTGTCCTTTAAATTCTGGCTTCGTTTTCAAAATTGTACCATAATTTGTAGACATACCTTTGGGGAAGTCAATCGCAACAAGATACATTGGGTGCAACATATTATCTCCAACATTGACATTTGCAGAAGTTTGAGAAACTGAAACAACCCGTCCTTCTATTTTACCATATTCCCATGCAGGAAAATCCTCTAACGTGACATTCACTTTCTGTCCGACACGGACTTTTCCGGCTCCTTGAACAGGTATATAAGCCTCACCCACATACGCATTTTCTGACGGTATGACAGAAAACAATTCTCGGGAACTCTCTACCGTTACATTCTCACGCCAAAAGCCCAAGTATTCCACCACACCTGCAACTGGTGATTTGATGAGATATCTTTTTTCCCACACATAGACAGCATCAGCCAGTTCATGCAATGTTCTGTCGTAATCGGCCAAAACTTGTTTGAGATCTTCCTGTCTTTGAATTCTCACACGCGAAAGCTCTATCTGGTTCTTTCCGATTTCTGAAACGCTGGCTGCACGCGAGCCTTGCAAGGATATAAAATTATCCTCATAAGCGATACACGCATTTTTCCGCTCCTGGTATCTTTCCTTACTCAGACTATTGCTCATCACCAACAAACTGTCTTCAGACAATAGCTGTCTGCTGAGTTCTAATTGCTGACCTTTTAGAGCAATCTCACGATCTTGAAAGACGACAATTGCATGACCCACTTGTATTTGACGATTCAAATTTCGACAAAGATTTTCGTAAAGGGGAGATTCCCGCAACTGGTCAAGTTGTTTTTTGGCCCGCACGAAGGCATTATAATAAGAACCAAGTTCTCCAAGAGCTTTGTTATTCTGCAATAGCCGAAATACTTTACCATTTAATGCCATGTTTAACAAGCAGGAGAGTCTACCATAACTATCATAAGATGTTCCATTCTCAATATAGGCAACCACTTCTCCTGATTTGACTTTCGTTCTGTTTTTTGCCAACAGGTGTATCTGCCCTGATGCATTGCTCAACAAACGCACTGGGGCATTTTTCATGGTAATGGTAATGTCGCCTGACACAAATTCCGGATATTTGACAAAACAAGAAAGTGCAAATATGACCACTACGATAGCAGATGTCACCAAGGCTACCCACATGGCCCAATGCGTCGGCATCCGTTCGATAATGTCTCTCACCTCTTCCGAATTCATATCCTCAGAGGATGCTGAGATGTTTTTCTTTTTCATATTATAGCTTGACAAAAATGAACTGGATTACTAAAAACATTTCAGCCAGGAGCTGGCCCGTTCTTCTTTAGAGTAGTGAAAAACTATCATTGTGTCACACCTTCCCTACTGAAATATTCAAAGAAATAAGGAGGTATGAGCGACGGAGCATCCATATTCCTCTCGGCCTCTTGCATGCCCTCCAATACTTTCTCCAAGGCCTTCTTGCATTGGCTTCTTCCTATCAATTCACGAATGACCTCCAATTGAACCCTCAACGCACTCTTTCTCTGCTCAGCCTTATGTTTGAAGCTAACTTGGCCTTTTGAAATCTGATAATACAAAAGCGGCTGAGAGCTAACAAAGAAAGCTATGTTCTTTTTCGCCATTTCTGTCCACAATTTATAATCTTCGGCATAAGGATAGTCCCGATTATACCGAAGTCCATATTGTTCAAGAACAGACCTACGCAACATCACTGCCGGATGATGAATATAGTTGCCACGAATAAACTTAACAAATGGATGCTTCACATACCCCCCAAAAGGAGCATCCCATTTTGGAGAAGGCAATACCCCTTCGCCAAAAGGCTTAACCCAACAAGCACAAAGGGCAACAGACGGCTCGCTATCCATCAGCGCAACCTGCACTTGCAAACGATCGGGATGCATAAGGTCATCAGCATCCATCCTTGCTATATATTCACCAGTACATGCATCCAAACCAGCATTCAAAGAACCGATATAATCATGCTCTTTTTGAATGATCCGGATTCTGTTGTCTGAACACAGCTTCACTTGCTCCATTGTGGAATCAGTCGATCCATCATCCACAACAACCAATTCAAAATCTCCAAAACTTTGACAGAAAATACTGTCAAGGCAATCTTTAATATATTCTTCTGCGTTATGCACGCACATCATGACAGAAACTTTTGGCATAAGACTATCTGTTTTTGTAAACACAAATTGTTTCCTTTATCATACGTTCTACCGTATGCTTCTTCAAGAATGTTTCACGGGCCGAACGTCCCAAACATTCCCTTTTAGTTGGATGTTCCCATAAATCCACGATGGCTTCAGCCAACGCCTTCACATCCAAATATAACCCTTTGGCCAAAGAGAACAAAGGCTTCACTTTCAATGCATCCACACCATCAACAAACATCTCATCAAGCCCATCCACTGCCGTGGTTATGATGGGCATGCCATGTCTCATCATTTCAATGGCCACATAGCTTGATTGTTCCTGAAGCGATGGCAAAATGCCAATGTCACATTGCCGATATTTCGTCTGCAATTCTTCAAATGAAAGCAAGCCACAGTATTCAAACTCCACCATAGGGTAAGTCTGTCGCAATTGATTCTCTATTTCTTGCGTTGCATGACCACACAGAACCAACCTTACACGTTGGTTTTGCTTGGCCAAGTATTCCAAAGCTTGAAAAATGAAACCAACACCTTTACTTTCCGACAACACCCCTGCATAAAGGCATTGCAGGACTTCTGATTTTTGTTCATAACTTCTTGGTGAGCAAATTCCAATATCTGGCATCCCGTTCGGTATAACATGAACTCTCTCTACCCGTTCCATCATTCTCGCAAGAAAATTACGTGCACAACGGGTCACGCAAATAACATCATCTGCCTCATGATAAGCACGCCATTCGCTATCAAGACGAGCATAGAGTCGTCGTTTATCCATTACAGGAAGAGACTCTGATACCTGCTGACGAGAATAAAGCACATTGAATCGCTCTTTGTCCTTATTGTAGAGTGATTTCCAGGGGATACAATGTAGATGAGTAATAACCCTTGAATGGGGAATCTTCTTTTTTATCAAGGTAGCCAAATCTATCAAATTCAGCGTATTCAAATGAATGACCAGGTTTTCCTTAGGCAAGAATTCCTTTATTTGCTCATAAACCAATTCCGCATATTTTTCTATCCAATAGAACTCCTCCAGAATCCCCCCGACAAACACGGGCAAAGGAATCTTTACCTCCGAGTTTCCATGTTCCAAATGACGTTTTCTTAAAAACAACATGCTCTTGCTTTCAACCAACTGCACATGAATAAAATGAATGTCATCCCTTCGAGAGAGTTCGTCGCATAGGATATCAATGTAGCGGTCCACCCCAGAAGTATTATATTCCTGAGTCATATCCATGACGCAAAGTTCCAGTTTACCCATAATATTCAAGATAATAAAATGTGATACATAAGGTCGGTCGTTTCCGTCATTTCCTTCTGACACAGCCAACACATCTGCAAAACAAGTCGTGCAACACCATATTTCAACCCGACACTGGCTATCTTCATATTAGACACATAAGATAGACTCCGTTCCAAAACCTCCTCATCACAAATGACATACCGATTCATAAATTCATTGTAGGCTTCCAAACGGGAATCAGGCATTTGCAGCCGAAGAAATGACAATTGCAAACGTTGATGTAAATAGTTTGATGACAATTCTTGCGGCAAAAATTCTTGAACTTTCCAATTTTCCTGACCGATATTGATAGCAGTATCCGATAAAACACGACTCCCCATTTGAAGGAAATAATAGCCAAGCACAGGATTCCTTTTCAATAAACCGCTCTGATGTAAACGCGCATACGCTTCCACTGTTGATTCAGGTAATCGGAAATCCGCACAAGAGCACATCAGGTGTAAATCATCCTGCCATTTAGCCATCAGCTTTTCTACGGGAAAACTACCAGACGGACGCTCCGCCATTCTTTTGAACAAGGTTTCGTAGTAACTAGACCTTCCATCTAACAGGGACTGCCCCACTGCTTGAGTTTCTGGAAAAACGCACAGGAAGGAAGTAGCATCCAAACTGGCATCTTTTCCTTGCTTATTCAACGATTCTATCCGTTCTAAGATCCACTTTTTCTTATCGCCAAACAGTTCATCAAAATCAGCCTCAATATATCCCTCGCTTATCAAGTAATAAAGGACATACCCAATACCTGAAAGACCACTAGAAAAACTCACGTCTTCCGTCTTGGACAACAATGCCTCCTGCAATAAGTTGAACGCATGATTCTCATAGCTTTCTTTGCCCAATAGTCTTGATGCAACAAAAAGCGTCAACGCAATACCAGCCTTTCCCTGCGACAGCCCGGATGACGGCAGAGCATAAGCATTCAGTAACAGGAACTGACACAAACGGTCAATACGATGGGAAATAGAATGCAAATCCTTTTTTGACAAAACACGAGATTCCGGCATTAACGAAAAAACATCTCTCTTGCCTATTTTGGCTACATAATACTCCCTATATTGATAAGGTGTCATCCCGACATTGTGCTTAAAGTACTTGACAAAATTGGAAGAATCACTGAATCCAAGTTCAATTGCAACATTCTTAACCTGAAACCGAGGCTGGCAAATCAAGCGTTTGGCCTCTGTCACGATTCGGTCAATAATCATACTCAACGGGCTGCACTTGCCATATTTTCTGACGCATGATGTCAATACATACTCTGAGACTGACAGATGATTGGCATACCATCTCGATTTATGCTGCGTTTTATAAGTAACTGTTCAAAATTAATTTTATAAATATGAATAATTCACGAATAAGTT
>OHKV01000997.1_pt1 | contig 10301 bp, 8 predicted proteins | sample 1568951 | NCBI WGS metagenome assembly OHKV01 (sample SAMEA3879528, study PRJEB24766) | human gut metagenome | biome: human-associated habitat; feature: feces | place: USA | collected 1985/1987
AGAAGCGCCGGCGACTTTCAGGAAATTACGACGAGAGATCATTTTTTTCATAATTGTTCTCCTTCTTCATCATGTGATATACACATTCCGCCTGGCAGCGGAAATGAGACGAAATAAATCAAATAGCCCTTACGCTCTCACCGACCTGCAGCTCAGGCTGGAGGGTGATCTTCTGGGCCGGGGCGCCATGCTCGATCTGCCGCACCAGCAGCTCGATGCTCTGGAGCGCGATCTGCTCGCCGGGCTGGACGATGGTGGTCATCACCGGCACACAGTAGCGGGACATCGAGATGCCGTCGAAGCCGATGACCGATATATCTTCCGGCACCCGGAACCCGGCGCTCACCAGCGCCCGGATGGCGCCAAAGGCGATGACATCGCTCATGGCGAAGAGGGCGGTGAACTCTGCCCGTCGGGCCAGCAGACTGTTCATGGCGTGGTAGGCGGATTCGAAATCGTAGTTGGATAGGCCGTACAGCTTGTCGTTGAACACAATGCCCGCATCCTCCATGGCCTGCTGCGCGCCCTGACGACGCATCAGACTGGGGTAGCTGGTCACCGGACCGCCCAAAACGGCGATCTTGCGGTGCCCCTGCCGGATCAGGTAGTCCACAGCGGTATAGGCCGCTGCCCGGTCATCTACGCCCACCATGGAAAGGTTGGGGAAGTCCAGCTCGTCCGTGACCAGCGTAGTGAGCACTGAGGGAACATTGATACGGTCGAAGCCCCGCTGGAAGTTGGCTACGCTGCCGCCCAAGAAGATGATGCCTTTGGGCTTGATCTCCCGCAGGATCTTTTCGGCGGCGTCGATCTCGTTGGCGTTCTCGTCCAAGTAAGAGACGATGCCGTTGTACCCGTACAGGGTGGCGGCACGCTGAAGCTGCACCAGAAAATCCGAGAAGAAAATATTCCGGGTGCCTTTTACTACGAACACCAGACTGCGGGACTGCTGGATCTTCAGCTGTCGGGCGTTGGTGTTGGGCACGAACCCGGCCTCCCGCATCACCTTCAGAACGTGCTCCTTGGTCTCCGGGCGGACATCCGGCCTGTCGTTAATCACACGGGAGATGGTGCTGACAGAGCAACCGCTGATCCGTGCAATATCCTTGATGGTCAGGTTTGCCATGTCGGAGAGCCTCACTTTCTGAAAGTATTTCGGGAACGTTGTCGGGAACGTTCCCAGTGACATTAGTATGGCACATTCTGTATAAAAAATCAATAAGTGTGATACAACTTTGTACAAGGTGTGCAATGCTGCCCCTCGCGTTTGTGCAGTTTGATTTGCGTGCAAAGCAGCAAATCTGAAAATACCGAAAATTCCCGGTACAAGCCAAAAACGACCGGAAATTATCGTACCGGTTTGTAACTTTTTGCGCGAAAAACGCTTCCCGGTACACAGCTGAATGTGCTATACTATGTGAAAAAAGGAGAGGGGGCAAAATGTTATGATCTTATCCTTACAGGGTTGCATGGCAGTGGGAAAGACCACGGCAGCCCGCTATCTGGAACAGCACTGCCAACAGGTACAGGTTTGTTTTGAGGACAACGCTGCCGTCCTTGCAGAGATAAAGCAGCGTGGGTTGAATAAGAACAGCTATGCGGACTATCTGGAGATCCAACGGCTTTTTTTGCGCAATGAGCTACGCCGTGGGCAGAAAGCAAAAAAATACCCCCACGCTGTGATGGATTTCGGCGCGGAGGAGATTGAGTTCTACACCTTGAACTACCCCAAAAGCAGGGGGCTGGAGTGGGAGATGGAAGCGATCCGGCAGGCTTTGGCCCCGGAGCTTGCAGCAGTGCAGGCTTGTATGCCGGAGCATATTCTGTTTCTGGACGCTTCCGAATCCGTCCTGCGTGCCCGTAAAGCGGGAGATGCCACCCGTTCCCGGGAATTCTTTGCGTATTACCTGAACCATCTTCTGTCGCTGAAACGGGAATGGTTCCGGGAAAAGAAAAACGTAACATTTCTTTCTACCGACGGGCTGACCGCTCGGCAGGTGGGGGAGAAGGTAAAACATTGGTGTGAACAGTATATCTAACGCAAGCAAAAAAGCGCTCTCACCTTGTCATCGGTGAGAGCGCTTTGCTGATTGCTGATTATTTTGATTGGGTTGATGTTTTAAAGATTAGTCGCTGACGTAGGGCATCAGAGCAACGTGACGAGCACGCTTGATGGCGATGGTCAGTGCGCGCTGATGATAAGCGCAGGTGCCGGTCACACGGCGGGGAATGATCTTTGCACGCTCAGAGACGTACTTACGCAGACGGGGCACGTCCTTGTAATCGATGGTGTCGATGCGATCGACACAGAAGCTGCAAACCTTCTTGCGGCCGCGACGCATGGGGCGTGCGGGGCGAGAGCCTTCGGTTCTTTCAAAAGCCATTGCTTATTACCTCCTATAAGAATTGAACGGTCGGACCGTTACGGAATCAGAACGGCAGGTCATCACTGTCATCAATGACAGCAAAGTCATCTGCACTGCCGGCGGAATAGCTGGGAGCTGCCTCCACAGCAGCCGGACGGGCAGGGGCTGCGTTCTGGTAGGCGGGAGCAGAATTCTGATAATTTGCTCCACCGCCCTGATTGCTGCTCTTGGGGCCTGCAAAGCTGATGTTGTTGGCTACGACTTCCACAGCCGTGCGATTGTTGCCGTTCTTATCCTGATACTGGCGGGTCTGAAGAGAGCCTTCGATGGCGATCAGACTGCCTTTCTGGAAATACTTAGAAACAAACTCGGCCTGAGAACGCCAGGCAACGATATCAATGAAGTCAGCCTGACGCTGCTCACCCTGACGCACAAAATTGCGGTCGCAGGCAATGCGGAAGCTGCACACATTGGTGCCCTGGGGCGTGGTGCGGAGTTCAGGATCCGCCACAAGACGGCCCATGATAGCAACAACATTCAACATTTTACGGTCTCCCTTTCTGTCACGAAAAGATTACTCCTCGTGGGCAACGATCAGGCTGCGCATAACACCTTCAGTGATCTTGTACACACGGTCCAGCTCAGCGGGGAAGCTGGGCTCGCTGGTGAAGTTGATCACAGTGTAAACGCCTTCCTCCTCGTCGTTGATGGGGTAGGCCAGACGGCGCTTGCCCCACTCGTCGATGGAATCGATCGTACCGTTGTTCTCGATCAGGGTCTTGAACTTACCAACCAGAGCGGCGGTAGCCTCCTCGTCGAGAGCGGCGCTGGTAATCAGCATGGTTTCGTACTTTGCCATTTTGTAGCACCTCCTTTTGGACTTAAGGGCCTCAAGGTTATGAGGCCAAGGGTACACACGACATGCGGCATCGCCTGCCGTGTGCGGCGTGTCTGTTCAGACAGCGATTTATTATAGCAAGTCCCTGCTGTTTTGTCAAGCCCTGCAGGCCAAAAATCCGCACAAAAATTTGTGCTGAAGCTTTGGCGAACTTTGTCTGTTTTTTTAACGAGAAAGATTGAAAAGTATTTTGATTTTGGTTCGGAGCGGCGATATAATAAAAGAATAAGGGGTCGGGCGCGGCCGACAGCCCTGTTAAATGAGATAAAACGGAGGAAGGTAAATTTATGTATTCTGTTTTTCGCAACCTTGCTATCATCATCCTCAGTGCCAAGTTCTTCGGGCTGGTGGCCCGCAAGTTCAAAGCGCCGCAGGTGGTGGGCGAGATCATCGCGGGCCTGATCATTGGGCCCTGCCTGCTGAACCTTGTGCATATCAGCGATACCATCTCGATCTTCGCAGAGATCGGCGTGGTGCTGCTGATGTTCTCCACGGGCCTTGGCACCAACCTGAAGGAGCTGATCAAGGCAGGCCCCATCGCCACCCTGATCGCCTGTGTGGGCGTGGCGGTGCCGCTGGCAGGGGGCACGCTCCTTTATAGTTTGTTCTACGGCTTCTCAGCGCTGGGCAGCCAGGAGTTTTACCGTGCCCTCTTCATCGGTACCATTATGACCGCCACCAGCGTGTCCATCACCGTGGCTACCTTGCAGGAGCTGGGCCACCTGAAGAGCTTCCTTGGCACCACCATCGTCAGCGCCGCCGTTATTGATGATGTCATCGGCATCGTGGTGCTGACCTGTGTGCTGGGAGCAAGCTCCGGCACCGGCACAGGGCTGGGTAAGGTGCTGATGAACACCGTGCTGTTCTTCGCTACCGCCATCGGCGTGGGCCTCATTGCCCATTTCGCCATGAAGTGGCTGGACAAGCGCAACCCTCACACCCAGCGCATCACCATCGTCAGTATGGCGTTCTGCTTTGCCATGGCTTACATTGCCGAGGCCTACTTCGGCATTGCAGACATCACCGGTGCCTACATCGCGGGCATCGTCCTGTGCACTCTGGAGGATGCCCCCTATGTGGAGCGCCGGGTGGACATCAGCAACTATGTGCTGTTTGCTCCCATCTTCTTCGCCAGCATCGGCCTGAAGACAGATATCAGCGGCCTGACCCCGGAGATCCTGCTGTTCAGCGTGTGCTTCGTGGTGGTGGCCCTGATCACCAAGATCATCGGCTGCGGGCTGGCGGCCAAGATTTGCAGGTTCAGCTGGGGTGATTCCCTCAAGGTGGGTGTTGGCATGATGACCCGCGGCGAGGTGGCCCTGATCGTGGCCCAGAAGGGTCTGGACATCGGCGTGGTGGATTCCGTCTACTTCACCGCCGTCATCCTGCTCATCGTCGTGTCCAGTGTGGCCACTCCGCTGGTCCTGAAAGCGCTGTTCACTAAAATGCCTGTGCAGCCGCATCCCAGTCAGGCAAAGCAGTAAGGGAGCTCTGCCAGAACCCTTTTGATATTTTCCAAAACGACAGCAGCACCTCACCAGAAATGGCGGGGTGCTGCTGCTTTATGGGGCGAAACGGGGCGAAAAGTTTTCGCAAACGGTGCAAAATGGGCTGAAAAGCGGGGCCCTTTTGTGAATAGTGCTAAAGAAATGGCAGAATCCTTGTAAAAAATAACAGCAGGTGGTATAATTTACCTGTAAAACGAAAATGATTGGCTCAAAAGAAACAAACTTGGAGGGATTTACATGAAAACTGTAGCGCAGACTGTGATCGAGGCAGATCGCTTCTATACCATCGCTGCCAAGGGCGGCAGTGTCATTCAGGCCGTGGAGAAGGCCACCAACGGCGGCGATATCCGCCTGGGCAAGTACGAGCACAAGCCTGAGCAGGAGTGGGCCTTTGTGCGCGAGGGTGACGGCGTGTACCGCATCCGCAACCGCGCATCCGGCAAGCTGCTGGACCTGACCATGACCGGCACCGCCAACGGCACCTGGCTGCACCTGTGGGAGGATGTGGGCGGCACCTCTCAGATGTGGACTGTGGAGCCCACCCCCGCCGGTACCGTCCGTCTGCGCTCTTCCTGGGCCAGCGGCAAGTGCATCGATACCGTGGGCATGGGTGCCAACGATGGTGCCATCCTGCAGATCTGGCAGGAGGCCGCAGGCGATGACCAGCTGTGGACTATTTCCGAGGTGAAGGATCGTGCAAAGCGTGCCCCTGCCAAGAAGGCAGAGGAGCCCGTTGTAGAGGCTGCACCTGTGGTCGAGAGCGCTCCTGCAGAGGAGGCAAAGCCGGAGGTCAAGGAAGAGTCCGTTGTGGAGGAAAAGCCCGTGGAGGAGCCTGCAAAGGCTGAGGAAAAGCCCGCTGAGCCTGTTAAGGCCGAAGAGGTGAAGGCGGAGCCTGTCAAGGCCGCTGCTCCCGCTGCCAAGGCTCCCGCAAAGAAGCCCACCGCCAAAAAGACCAGCCGCGCCGCCCGCAAAAAGGCCGCTGCCGCTAAAAAGTAAGTAATATAAGCAAAAGCAGCTGCATTCCGTAAAAACACGGAGTGCAGCTGCTTTTTTGTTGCGATCTTACAGGCCTCTCCTATGAGGAGAACTGGAACGAAACGCCTGAGAAGGTCAGACGTGCATCATGCCGCGCTGTGCATGGATGCGGAATTTGAGTGCGGCGGCGATAAAGCCCTTGAACAGGGGATGAGCGCGGTTGGGGCGGCTCTTGAACTCGGGGTGGAACTGTGCACCCAGATGGAAGTCACGGCCGGGCAGCTCCACGGTCTCCACCAGACGGCCATCAGGGCTGGTGCCGGAAATGACCAGCCCGGCATCCTCCATCTCCTGACGGAACTCGTTGTTGAACTCGTAGCGATGGCGGTGACGCTCCCAGATCTCAGCCTCGCCGTAGCACTCGGCCATCTTGGTGCCGGGCTTGACGGTGCAGGGGTACTTGCCCAGACGCATGGTGCCGCCCTTGGGGATGTTGCCCTGCTGGTCGGCCATCAGGGCAATGACATTGTGGGCACCATCGGGGGTGAACTCGCTGGAATTGGCATCGGCATAGCCCAGCACGCCGCGTGCGAACTCCATCACCATGATCTGCATTCCCAGGCAGATGCCAAAGTAGGGAATCTGGTTCTCACGGGCATACTGTGCAGCCTGGATCATACCCTCGATGCCGCGGTCACCAAAGCCGCCGGGCACAATGATGCCGTCCACGTCAGCAAACACTTCTTTGCAGGCATCCTGATCGATCAGGTCCTCGCTCTCCACCCACTTGATGTCTACCTGACTGTCGTTCTCAAAACCGGCGTGGTACAGGCTCTCCATCACGGAAAGATAAGCGTCGTGCAGTTTGACGTACTTGCCCACCAGCGCGATGGTGCAGGTCTTGCTGCGGGTCGCAATGCGGCTGATAAGCTCTTTCCACTCGGTCAGGTCGGTGGGCGGGGTCTGCAGGTGCAGCTGACGGGCCACTACGTTGGTCAGGCCGGCGGTTTCCAGCATCAGCGGGCACTCGTACAGGCTCGGCATCGTCAGGTTCTCAATGACGCAGTCGGGGCGCACGTTGCAGAACATACTGATCTTGCGCTTGATGTCGTTGCCCACAGGGCCGTCGGCGCGCAGGACGATGATGTTCGGCGCGATGCCCATGCCCTGCAGCTCCTTGCAGGAATGCTGGGCCGGTTTGGATTTGTACTCGTCGGAGCCGGAGATGTAGGGTACCAGCACGACATGGATGTAGCAGCAGTTCTCGGGGCCCTGCTCCAGGCCGACCTGGCGGATGGCCTCCAGGAAGGGCTGGCTCTCGATATCGCCGGTGGTACCGCCGATCTCGGTGATAACGACATCGGCCTCGGTGCTCTTGGCCAGGTTATAAATGTAGCTCTTGATCTCGTTGGTGATGTGGGGGATGATCTGCACGGTCTGGCCCAGGTAGGCGCCCTGCCGCTCCTTGTTCAGGACGTTCCAGTACACCTTGCCGGTGGTCAGGTTGGAGTATTTGTTCAGGTTTTCATCGATAAAACGCTCATAATGGCCCAAGTCCAGGTCGGTCTCGGTGCCGTCGTCCGTCACGAACACCTCGCCGTGCTGCAAGGGGCTCATCGTGCCGGGGTCCACATTGATGTAGGGGTCCAGCTTCTGGCTGGCCACCTTCAGCCCGCGGGTCTTGAGCAGACGGCCCAGGCTGGCCGCTGTGATGCCCTTGCCTAAGCCCGACACAACGCCGCCGGTCACAAAAATATACTTCGTTGCCATAATTCACCCTCCATGTTCGGGGGCACACAAAAGCACCCGCCATACCACAAAAACTATCCTTCCTATTATACATCCGAAAAAATAGTTTTTGCAATATGGCGGGCACATTTTCTTAATCTAATTTGAAAAAAGCGGGCTTTACTTTAGATTCTTCAGCAAATCGAGCGGGTGCGGTTCGTGTACTTCAAAATTTCGGCCATCAGGATCTTCATGTCCAGCGGCTTACCTACGTGGCTGTTCATGCCCGCATCCAAGCAGGCCTTTACATCGTCGGCAAAGACGTTGGCCGTCATGGCAATGATAGGCGTGCCCTCGTCGGGGCCTTTGCCCTCAAACGCGCGGATGCAGCGGGCAGCTTCCAAACCGTTCATCTCAGGCATCATCACGTCCATCAGAATCGCGTCGTAGGTGCGGGGCGCGGCGTTCTGGATGGTCTCCAGCGCCTCCTTGCCGTTGGTCACAGCGGTGATCTTCGCGCCCTGTTCCTCCAACAGCGTCACGGCGATCTCAGCGTTCAGCTCATTGTCCTCGGCCAGCAGCAGGTGCAGGCCCTTCAAATCAGGCGCACGCTTTTCCTCCATCGGGTCAGGGGCGTTGGCGGGGCACTCGCCCACCGGCAGCGACAGCCGTAAAATGAAGGTCGAGCCCTTCCCGGGTTCACTCTCCACATCCAGCGAGCCATGCATCTGGTCAACGAGTTTTTTCGTGATAGCCATGCCCAGGCCGGTGCCCTTGTAGGTCGTGCGGCTCGTGCGCTGTTCCTGGGTGAACGGCTCAAAGATGTGCTGCATGAACTCCTCGCTCATGCCGATGCCGTTGTCCTTGATCTCCATGCGCAGGTGGACAAGGCCTTCCTCGAACAGCGTCTCCCTGGCGCGGAAGTTGATCTCGCCGCCGTCGGGCGTGTACTTGACGGCGTTGGACAGAATGTTGATGAGCACCTGGCGGATGTGCAGCTCACTGCCCACCAGGTAGGGATGCCAGAACGGGCCGATCTGCTTTGTGAACGTTATGTTTCGCTCGGTGATCTGCCCTTCCAGAATGCCGCAGCAGGAATCCAGCAGTACCCGCAAATCAAACGGGGTGTTGAGCATCTGCATACTGCCGGACTCGATTTTGGACATATCCAGCACGTCGTTCACCAGCGAGAGCAGGTGGGACGCCGCGCCGCGCATCTTGGCTATGCAGTCCTTGACACGTGCTTTATCATCAAAATTTTCCTCGGCAATGTCCAGCATACCCATAATGCCGTTGATGGGCGTGCGGATATCGTGGGACATATTCGACAAAAATTCCGTCTTGGCAGCACTGGCTTCCTCGGCCTTGTGCAGGGCCTTCTCGGCCTCGGCGCGGAAACGGCGGCTGCGCAGCACCAGTCTGATGCAGACGATCGCGGCGACAACGCACAGGTAGGTCAGCACAATGACCGGCGGATACTGGTACGCCAAGCGCACCAGCGAGAATTTCTGCGTGCCCAGGTTGATATATTTGTTGGTGATGGAGACGACCTCGGCGCGGGTCAGGCTGTTTACGCTCTTGTTCAGCACACTGCGCAGCAGCACGTCGTAATCGCGGTTGACGCCGATGCAAAAACTGCGCCGCGCGTCGCTGAGCATCGACCGCAGCTCGTTCTTTTTGTCGTCAAAGATGGTCCGCTCGGCCTGGTAGGTGTACGTGTAGTAGGCGTCAATTTCGCCGCTGTGCAGCGCCGCCAGGCAGTCATCGAAGGAGTCCATGTACTCGACAGTGGCGCAGTCGTCCAGGCCGGGCAGCTCCAGCACGTCGGTGTTGAAGTTGTAGGCCACGGCCACCCTGCGCAGGTCGCCGTCGTGGCTGCGCAGCAACACCCAGGAAAACTCCGCCGAGAGGTAGCTGTCCGTCAGTTTGTAGCCGCAATCCTCGGCGGTGGAAAAATCGCTGGCCAAATCAATGACAAAATCCGCCGCGCGGTCATTGAGAATCTGCTTGTACTCGGTGCGGTCAGCCGGTGTCAAGAACTTGTAGTGCAGCCGGGCGCGGCCCGCCACGAGCTTAAAGAGGTCTACCATGATGCCGGTCGGGCAGCCGTCCTCGTCCAGATAGGAGTAGGGGTAGCGGTCCGGGTTGGCCAGCACGGTGAACTCCTTGTCCGCTGCATTGTGGGCCGTGATGTAGTTTTCCTCAGCAGCGGTCAGGTAGAGCTTGTTGCTGGTGTGGATGTTCTTGTTGTACTTGTCAAACAGGGTCGTGCGCCAGGTGGGGTCGTCACGGTCCATACGGATCAACGCGTCGTTGACAAGCCGCAGGGTCGAAGCATCGCCTTTGCGCACGGCAATGTAGACGTCCTCATTGTCAAAGGTGTCGATGACCCATTCGTTGGAGGTCTGGCGCATCCGGTTGGAGACTGCCGCCGTAATGGTGCCGCTGCGCAGTGCGGCGGAAAGTTCCTCATCGGTGTCAAAATAGACCGGCGTGTAGGTAAAGCCGTTTTTCTCAGCGTAGGCCTTGAAACTCTCGTTGCGGCCGTTGCCGCTGCGGCTCATACCGACGACCATGCCGTCAAACGTATCATAGTTGCCCGCCACGATGCTGCGGTTGCCAGCCTTGACGGTCAGCATTGTGGCTACATTGGAGATCGGCTCGTTGGAGAAGTCGAAGCGCTCGGCGCGCTCGTCGGTCTTGCGCAGCGTGGGCAGCAGGTCAGTCTCGCCGCGCTCCAGCATATCGGCGGCCTCGTTGGCATCACAGTCGTAAGCCAGATACTCAAACTGTACATTCTCATGCTGGGCAATGCGCCGCAGTACC
>OHKV01001002.1_pt1 | contig 10286 bp, 8 predicted proteins | sample 1568951 | NCBI WGS metagenome assembly OHKV01 (sample SAMEA3879528, study PRJEB24766) | human gut metagenome | biome: human-associated habitat; feature: feces | place: USA | collected 1985/1987
TGGCCCGATGTCGCCAAGGCCGAGCACGGCCGAACCGTCTGTGATGACGGCGCAGAGATTGTGCCGGCGCGTGAGCGTGTAGCTCTTGTCCGGGTCGCGCTGGATCTCCAGACACGGCTGGGCCACGCCGGGCGTATATGCGAGCGACAGGTCGTCCTTTGTGGAGACCGGCACGCGGGTGTTGACTTCGATCTTGCCGCCCCACTGCTCGTGCAGACGGAGCGATTCCTTTGTGTAATCCATGCTTATGCCTCCTCCTGTTTCGGGTGCACCATATCCTCGGGCCGCACCCAGGCGTCAAACTCCTCGGCCGTGAGCAGGCCGAGCTCCACCGCCGCGGCTTTGAGCGTCTGGCCGGTGGCGTGGGCGTGCTTTGCGATCTTTGCCGCGTTTTCGTAGCCGATGTGCGGGTTGAGCGCCGTGACAAGCATGAGCGATGCGTCCAGATGCGCCTGAATGACGGCGTAATTCGGCCGGATGCCGCGCACGCAGTTGGCCTCGAACGAATCCATGGCGTCAGAAAGCAGACGCGCCGACTGCAGGAAGTTATAGATCGTCACCGGCAGGAACACATTGAGCTGGAAGTTGCCCTGCGACGCCGCGATGCCGATGGCCGTGTCATTGCCCATGACCTGCACGGCCACCATCGTGACGGCCTCGCACTGCGTGGGATTGACCTTGCCGGGCATGATGGACGAGCCGGGCTCGTTGGCCGGGATGATGAGCTCGCCGATGCCGCAGCGCGGGCCGGAAGCGAGCCAGCGAACGTCGTTGGCGATCTTCATGAGATCGGCCGCCAGCGCCTTGAGTGCGCCGTGGGCAAACACCATCTGGTCCTTGCTCGTGAGCGCGTGGAACTTGTTCGGCGCCGACAGGAAGGCGTAGCCCAGCAGCTCGGAGATCTCCTCCGCCGCCAGATCGCCGAACGCCGCCGGGGCGTTGAGCCCCGTGCCGACGGCCGTGCCGCCGAGGGCCAGCTCGCTCAGCGCACGGCAGGCCTGCACGATCATGTCGCGGTCGTGGCCGAGCATGGCGCTCCAGCCGCTGATCTCCTGCCCGAGCGTGAGCGGCACGGCGTCCTGCAGGTGTGTGCGGCCGATCTTGACCACGTCGCGGTACTCCGCGCTCAGGCGGTCGAGCGTCGCCGTCAGGCGGCCGATAGCCGGCAGCACCTGCTCCTCGAGCGCGACGTGCGCGGCCACGTGCATAGCCGTCGGAAACGTGTCGTTCGAGCTCTGCGAGCAGTTGACGTGGTCGTTCGGGTGCACAAGATCTTCACCCAGCAGCTCATTGGCGCGGTGGGCAATGACCTCGTTGACATTCATATTCGTCTGCGTGCCGCTGCCGGTCTGCCAGACGGCGAGCGGGAAGTTGCCGTCGAGCGAGCCGTCGAGGATCTCATGGCAAGCGGTCTCGATCGCGCCGGCGCGGCGGGCGTCGAGCACGCCGAGCTGCGCGTTCGCGCGCGCGGCCGCGAGCTTCACGACCGCGAACGCGCGGATGACCTCCGGCGGGATCTTCTCGGTGCCGATGCGGAAGTTTTCAAAGCTGCGCTGCGTCTGCGCGCCCCAGTAACGGTCAGCAGGCACACGCACCTCGCCCATGGTATCATGCTCCAGACGGTATTCCATCCTGTAACCTCTTTTCGCAAAAATCTCAGATGCCGCTATTATACGCCCATCTGCCCGCGCACCGCAACCCCGGAAACGCGCAAAAAGCAGCGCCGTCCGAAGACGGCGCTGCTGAAAACTGTCGGAAAACCCAAGCGGTTTTCCGACAAAGGGCTTGCAGTCTGCTGCGCGCAGCATTTGTGTGCCGCCGGCGCACAAATTTCACACTTGCAGCCTGAGAAGTATTTTTTCCGCCGCACATATCGCCGGAAAAAATGATTGGATTTTCTTTCGCCGCTCCGGCGGCGAAACTCTGCGAGGCTTCTCCTTATCCGGCGCTTAGCCCGCGCGGCGCAGCACCCAGAGGCTCTGGATCTGCCCGGCGAGGGTATCATAGTCCCAGCTCTTTTGGGAGTTCGTGGGGCTGTTCGGATCGTTGAGCGTGATCTTGTCGCCGTCGCGCCCGGTCAGGACGAGGAAGTGCCCGTCGGTCGTGAAATCGCCTGGGCCGACGACCACGATGATCGGATTGCCAACGTCGAGATTGCGGTAGATGCGGTCCTTGTCCAGCGGGATCTGCGTCACGTCCAGGCCGAGCATCCGCCCGCCCTCGGAGATGAGCGCCCACTTGCTGCCGCTGCCGGGCACGTTGAACTGGTGCGCTTCCGCGAACTGGCACATCCAAAGCGGGTCCTTCGTCGTGTCGCCGGTGAGATAGATCGTGACCATGGACAGGCACGTCGGCCCGCAGCCGGCCAGACCGATGATGCTCTCGTTGTATTCGCGGTAGCCCCAGCGCTCGTCCCACTGCAGCAGCAGCGGCACGGTCTCCGACCCGGCAAGGCTGCTGAGGTCGATCGTCGGGGTCAGATCTTTTTTCTTCGGGTAGTCGCGCACGAAATCGCGCGCGTCGGGATTGCGGGCATAGAGCTGCACGAGCGCGTCCGGATAATCATCGAGCGAGGCATCATTTTTCTCGGCATAGCTGTCCAGCTCGCGCTGCGCGCGCTCGGCCGTCGTCTTGCCGCTCGTGAGCAGACCGCGCGCAAACACGCCGAAGACGATCAGCGCCAGCAGTACCACAATGACCAGCAGCCGCCGGCGGCCGCGTTTTCTTGTCTTTCGGGACATGGCAGAGTTCCTTTCCGAATGGATGCTCCTGATTATACACGATTCCGGGCCGAAAATCTCGAAAAATTTCTGAAATCTTTTTTAAACGCAAAACGGCCGGGAGGATCCGGGTGATTCAGTTGGCCGTCTCGCCGGACGTGCTCTGCGTCTGGCGGAACACATCGGTGAAGGCCTGATACGCGCCGTTGTTGCTCATCGGCGTGAGGTACATGAGCCCGTTTTCCAGCGTGCAGCGGAACATCTGCACCGTTCCGTTTTCGAGCGCGAGCGTCAGGTTGTCGCCGTTGAGCGCAAACTCGAAAGCCAGCGGCGTGCCGTTAGCATCCGTGTAAGTACCCGTGCCGTTGGTGCGGAACGTCAGCTCGCGGATCGTGCCGGGCTCCTTGACGTCCGTGGTCTCCTTGGCACCGGTGTCCGTGCTGGGCAGGATCTGGCTGGCGCTGCCCTCATCCGTCTTCTTGTCGGCGTCCGTGCGCTCAAAAGTCCACGTGCCGGCCAGGATCTTGTTGACGGCGCTGTCGCCGGTCTGGATGCCGGACATAATATCTGCAGTGGCCGTCGGCGTCGCCTCCGGGGCGGCGGTCGCCTGCGCCTCGACGCCGCGGCCGGTGCAGCCGGCGATCAGAAGCGTGCAGAACAGAAAAATTGCGGTCGTAAGAAGCTGAAAACGTTTCATCAGAACAATCTCCTTTCCGGTGCACTGGCGATGCCGGCCTTGACCGGCGCCGCAGCGGTATCGGGCTGCCGCTCCACGACCACAAACATGGCCACCATGAGCAGCGCATTCGGCATCGGGCAGAACATGCCCGGGTTCGTCATGGAAATGAGCAGCATGGCAAAGTAGGCCAGCGCGAACGCCAGCGTCGTGCGGCTGCGCTTGCGCCAGAGCAGGCGCACGCGGTCATAAAACAGCCAGCCATAGCCGACCGCGCCGACAAGCCCCATACTGCCGAGGATCTGCGCGATGAGGTTGTGGTACCAGACGATGCTGCCCTCCACGCCGAGGAAGATCGGCGCATTGTGCATCGAGCCAAGACCGCAGCCAAAGAGCGGATTCTTCACAAAGTCCAGCAGGCCCTGGATGAAAAACGTGTACCGGCTGTCATCCGGGGAGATGAGCGCACCGTCGACCATGCGCGAGGCGAACAGCCGCGGCACGAGCGCGATGAGCAGCGCGACCGCCGGGACCAGGCTGATGAGCCCGACGCGGCGATAGACCGCGCGGCGCTCGGGATTGCAGTAATACACATAGGCAAGGCACAGCAGCAGCATTGCCGTACCGAAGATCAGGCCGCTGCGCGAGCCGGTCATGAGCATCATGAAGTACAAAAACGCGACCGCGAGGAAGTGCCGCCGGTCACGCGCGGCAAAGTACGACGCGGCGGGCAGCGAGATGAGCAGCATCGTCGCGCTGAAATTGCGGTACTTGAAATAGATCGTGGAAAAGTCCTGCACGAACTCCTGCATATGGCGCGCATAAAACAGCGCCACCACAAAGCCCGTGAACAGGCCGCCGGCATAAAGGATCTGCAGCATCCGCTCGGCGACGTCATAGTCGCGCGTGCGGTCCGCCTCGCTGCGGCACAGCAGGTAGACCAGCAGCATCACAACGCCGAGGCCGAGAGAATAGTACAGCGCCGTGGGCGCGAAATACTCCTCGCGGGAGATGAAGCCAAGGCCGCCGAGCAGCGTTGCGACCGACACGGCCACCATGCCGTGCAGGCAGCCGCCGTTGCGCGGCGCGCGGGCGTAAGCACCGATGTGCACGAGCAGCGCCGCCGCTGCCAGCAGGCCGATCCACCAGAAGCGCAGCAGGCTGTAGAGCTCATCGTAAAACTCCGTGCCCACCATGGCCAGCAGCACGACCGGGAACAGGACGCTCAGCAGATCGTCGCAAAACAGCAGCAGGAAGATCAGCGTGGACATGACGAGAACGCCGGCCGCCATGAACACCGCGAGCATCAGAAAGCAGACCGGGAAATACAGCTTGCTGTGCCAGAACCGGTCAGCCACGCTCTGACAGGCGGCGATCAGCGCCGACGCGCCGCCGACGCGCTCATCGAGAAACGCGCACACGCGGTCAAACGTCCGCGCGAACCCATGGCCGCGCCCCGCCTGCTCCGTATTCGATTGGACAGGTTTATCAAAAGCATTCATAAGCATCAAAAATCGTCCGGAAAGCTCCGCCGGGGCACCCCGGCGCGGGAAGAAAAAAGGATTTGTGTAACCGGCTGATACCAGCCTAAATCTTCCCATCTTTCATTCGCGGATGCATTATAGCGCGCCGCCTGCCGGAAGTCAATACTTAAAACAGATTTAACATTTCCGAAATCTTTTCGCGTGTGTTTTTGATGTATATTACTATATATTCTCCGCGCATTTTGTCGTATTTGCACAACAAAGCCGCAGTTTTCCAAAAACTGCGGCTTCCTACTTGCCGAACATTTTAAGAACTCGGGGCGCGAAAATGTTACAAAATCATGACGAAGTCATCTCACGCCTGCGGAAAATGCCCCGTTTTGCGCAGCGCACGCACGAGATACATAGCGGCCACGCCGGTGAACGCGCCGGTGATCACGCTCGCCGCGACGAGCGCGGGCGCATACACCAGAATGGACGGCGTGCCCGTGACCCAGACGGCGACCAGCAGCTGCCCGGCGTTGTGCCCGAAGGCCGCCAGCACGCTCACGACCCACAGCAGCCGCTCCGGCAGGCGGCGGATGGTCAGGCACATGACGAGATAGGCGAGCACGCCGCCCGCGATGCTGAAGAGCATCGCCGACACGCCGCCGGTGAACACGCTGCCGAGCAGGCCGAGCTTCACACCCGGGATCGGCACGACGGGCGGGATCTGCGCCTCGGCGACGAAGATCGTCAGCGCGATGGCGGTGAACATGGCCAGAACGGCCAGACGCTTCGTCCCCTTCATGGCGACCCCTCGATCTGCACCGTCAGGTGGTGCGGCACGCAGGCGATCGGGATGGCCGACGTAGTGATCTTCCCCTGCTGGACGCACAGAAGATCCGGACAATCGGCCTGCGTGACGGACACGCCGTCGGACTCGACGTGCACGGTGTTCGTGCCCCAGTCGGTCTGCACTTCGATATCATATGGTATGGTCACGGCGCGCAGGTCGATGCGCTGATAGACCTCGCCGTCGATGCGGATGACGGCCGTCTGCCCCGTCTGCCCATGGCCGCGCAGCAGCAAAAATGCGCCGCCGCCCAAAATGGCGAGTGCGGCGAACAAAAGGACCCAAAATTTCGTCTGTTTCATCATAGGTTCATTGTAGGATGCCCGGCAGTGGTTGTCAATGGATTTTTGCCGTGGTATAATGGTTTGATTTTTTATCGCTGTATTATAAATGTACCGCTCCCCGCGCGGGAGCTTCGGAAAGGAGGCGGACGCCGTGTCTGCCGTAACTGCCTATGCCGCGCAGGCCGCGCACTTCATTCTGCCGGTCATCGCGCTCATCGTGCTCATCCGCTGTATCGCGTCCATGTTCTACGGCCGCGCCGAGCCGGAGACCTGGGGCCATCTCGTCACGCCGGACGGCAAGGTCTATCCCCTGCTGCACTGGGAGTGCCTGATCGGCCGCGCCCGCAGCGCAGACATCACGCTGCCCTATCCCGACGTGGCCAACGTCCACGCCGTGCTCATGCGCAACGACGCCGGCGAGTGGACCGTCAGCGACCTGAGCCGCAGCGGCGGCGTGTACCTCAACGGCGAACAGATCACCGAGCCGACGCAGGTGTTCAGCGGCGACATTCTCCGCTGCTCGACGCACATGCTCAAGTTCGCCGACATGAGCGAAGAGCGCCGCGCCGTGCAGGAGCAGCGCCGCACGATCGCCGGACGGAAGGTCTCCGCCGGCGGCACGCTGTTTTTCCTGACGGTGTTTCAGCTGCTGCTGGCGCTGGAGTTCGTGTCCTCGGCCGACAGCGCGCACCTGCTGGGCATTCTGATGTCGTTTGCAGCCCTCGCGCTCACGCAGTGGTTCTGCTACGTGCTCATGCGCACGATGGACCGCTCGGGCTTCGAGGTCGAGACGATCGCGTTTTTCCTGTGCACGCTCGGGCTCGAGATCTGCGCGACGAGCACGCCGGACGATCTGACCAAGGAGATCATCCTCATCATCGTGGGCATCGCGCTGTTTTTCCTGCTCGGCTGGTGGCTGCGCGACCTGAGCCATGTCAAGGCGCTGCGCTGGCCGGCGGCCATCATCTCGCTGGCACTGCTGGCGCTGAACCTGTTCGCCGCGCGCGAGGTGTTCGGCGCGAAAAACTGGCTGACGATCGCGGGCTTCTCCCTGCAGCCGTCGGAACTGATCAAGGTCGCGTTCATCTACGTCGGCGCAACGTCGATCAACCGGATGTTCCGCAGCAAGAGCATCCTGCTGTTCATCGCCTTTTCCGCCATCTGCGTGGGCGGGCTGGCGCTGATGGGCGACTTTGGCTCTGCGCTCATCTTCTTTGCGACGTTCCTCGTCATCGCCTTCATGCGCTCGGGCAGCATTGCGACCGTGCTGCTGGCCGTGGCGTCCGCCGCCATGGCGGGTACGCTGGTGCTGAGCATCAAGCCGCACGTGGCGCAGCGCTTCGCCACCTGGGGGCACGTGTGGGAGGACGTCTCTGGCGCGGGCTTCCAGCAGACGCGCGCGCTGAGCGCGGCCGCCTCCGGCGGTCTGTTCGGGCAGGGCGCAGGCTGCGGCTGGCTGAAAAATATCTTTGCTGCCAACACCGACATGGTGTTCGGCATGCTGTGCGAGGAGCTCGGCCTGATCGTGGCGCTGTGCGCGATGCTGGCCATCATCGCCCTCGCCATCTTCACCGTCAAGAATGCGGCCCAGGGCCGCTCGTCGTACTACGTCATCGCCGGCTGCGCCACCGTGACGCTCATGCTCGTGCAGATGTCGCTCAACGTGTTCGGCGTGCTCGATATCCTGCCGTTCACGGGCGTGACGTTCCCGTTCGTGTCCAAGGGCGGGTCGAGCATGCTCTCGTGCTGGATGCTGCTGGCCTATATCAAGGCGGCAGACACCCGACGCGGTGCGAGCTTCGTGGTGCGGCTGCCATCGCGCAATAAAAAGGAGGCGCAGGCATGAACAAAGTCAAACGCCGCGCCATGAGCGCGCTGCTCGTCGCCGTGCTGGTGCTCGGCGGCATCGGCGTGTACATCGTGCGCTACATCGAACACGGCGCCGAGTGGGCGACCTTCGCCGCCAACAGCAGCGTCTATACCAGCGGCGTACTCAGCACCGGCACGCTCACCGACCGCAGCGGCGTCGTGCTCGCAACGGCCAACGGCGGCTCGCGCAGCTACGCCGATGACGCCGCCGTGCGCACCGCCTGCTATCAGGCCGTCGGCGACTACACCGGCAATATCGGCACCGGCGCGCTCAAGGCATTTTCCAAGCAGCTGTCGGGCTACAACCCCATCACCGGCACCTACGCCACCGACGGGCACACCGTCGCGCTCACGCTCGATTCGAGCCTGTGCGTGACCGCCTATGAGGCGCTCGCCGGGCGCAAGGGTGCGGTGCTTGTGAGCAACTACAAGACCGGCGAGATCCTGTGCATGGCCTCCGGCCCGAGCATCGACCCCAGCAGCGACGGCGACGTGCCGGACGGCGCATACATCAACCGCTGCATCAACGGCTCGTTCACGCCGGGCTCCATCTTCAAGCTCATCACCTCCGCCGCCGCGATCGAGAACATCAAGGACATCGACAGCCGCCGCTTTACGTGCGCGGGCAGCGTCGATGTGGCGGGCGTGACCGTCAAGTGCACGGGCGTGCACGGCAGTCAGACGTTTGAGGACGCGCTGGCCAACTCCTGCAACTGCGCGTTCGCGCAGATCTCACTCGAGCTCGGGGCGGACACCATCGAGAGCTACGCCAAGAAGTTCGGCTTCCTCGATTCCCAGTCGCTGAGCGGCATCCCGACGATGGCCGGCAGCTTCACCAAGGGTGCGTCCGGCAGCGCGAACCTCGCCTGGTCGGGCATCGGCCAGTACGAGGACCTCATCTGCCCGTACTCCATGCTGCGCTACGTCTCGGCCATCGCCAACGGCGGCAGCGTCGTGGAACCATCGCTGCTGCTCGACACACCCAGCGGCTCGACCACGAGCCTGCTGAGCACCGCGACCGCCAACAAGCTGCGCGACATGATGAACTACAACGTCTCGGCCCACTACGGCACGAACCGCTTCCCGGGCCTGAACCTCTGCGCCAAGACCGGCACCGCCGAGGTGGGTGACGGCACGTCGCACGCCTGGTTCACGGGCTTTTTGCTCGACGATGCGCACCCGTACGCCTTCGTCGTGCTGGTGGAGAACGCCGGCGGCGGCCTGACGAATGCGGGCACTGTGGCCAACACCGTGCTGCAGGCGGCCGTGAACAAGTAATTTAGGAGTCACACATGATCGATCTATCCGTCCGTGGGCTCGTCAAGGGCTTTGAGCAGGGCAACGATATATTAAAAGGTATCACATTCGACGTCAACGCCGGCGAGCGCGTGGGCATCCTCGGGCGCAACGGCTGCGGCAAGACGACGTTTTTCCGCATCCTCTCGGGCGAGCTGCAGCCGGACGCCGGCACCGTATCCATCGCCTCCGGGCGGCGGCTGGGGCTGATCTCGCAGATCCCCGTCTACCCCGACGGCTGGACGACGGAGGACGTGCTGCGCGAGGCGCACCGGCGGCTCTACGATATGGAAGCGCGCATGAACGAGCTCACCGCGCGCATGGCGACGGACGACTCCCCCGCCCTGCTCTCGGAGTACGACCGCCTGTCGGAAAATTTCCGCCGCCTCGGCGGGTACGACATGGAGCACGAGCGCAACCGCGTCGCCAACGGTCTGGACATCCCGGCCGCGATGCGCGCGCAGCCGTTCGACAGTCTCTCCGGCGGGGAGAAAACGCGCGTGAACCTCGCGCGGCTCATCCTCGAGGACACGGACATTCTCCTGCTCGACGAGCCGACGAACCACCTCGACCTGCGCGCGACCGAGTGGCTGGAGGCGTATTTGTCAACGTTCAAGGGCACGGTCGTCGCCATCTCGCATGACCGCTACTTTTTGGACCGTACCATCACGCGCGTCATTGAGGTGCTCGACGGCAAGGCGGAGTTTTACAGCGGCAACTACAGCTTTTACGTCGTCGAGCGGCAGCGCCGCTTTGACGAGCAGCTCAAAAAATACGAGAAAGATCAGGCCAAGCTCCAGCAGCTCACGGAGGCGGCGGCCAAGCTGCACCTCTGGGCCTTCATGGGCAACGACAAGCTGCACAAGCGCGCGTTTTCCATCGAAAAGCGCATGGAAAAGCTCGAAACGACCGAGCGGCCGACCGAGGCACGCAAGCTCAACGTGCACTTCACGGCGCAGGAATTCCGCGGTGACGACGTGCTGACCATGTCGGGTCTGGGCAAGCGCTACGGCGAGCGGACGCTCTTTCACGACCTCGACCTGACCGTGACCGGCGGCGAGCGCATCGCCCTCATCGGCGACAACGGCACCGGAAAGTCCACCCTTATCAAGATGATCGTGG
>OHKV01001004.1_pt1 | contig 10264 bp, 12 predicted proteins | sample 1568951 | NCBI WGS metagenome assembly OHKV01 (sample SAMEA3879528, study PRJEB24766) | human gut metagenome | biome: human-associated habitat; feature: feces | place: USA | collected 1985/1987
ATTCCCCTCTGGATGCCGCGGCGGCCCGCCTTCCATATCAGAGGCAAGCGCCACGAACCGTGGCTCTGGGCCAAACCCGGAATGGGCGGCCAAGCATTAAAGGCGAAAACAGCAACAGAAGCAGGCCAAATACGGCATGGCCATCGGCGTGAATTTATTTTACAACAGCATGGGCAAGGCCGTTCCGTGGCGCAAGACGGCCCGTTTGGCCGCCCCGAACGGGCCGTTTTACACTGCAAAACGGCAGGTATTGCTATTCTGTTGACTGCCAGGCGTTTGCCAAGGCTGCTAATGGGCCGTTCCGGCGTCGGCCGCGCCGGTGGGCCGACGTTGCTCCCTTACGTATACGGTGATGGCATTGTTGTCGCAGACGGTGTGGCTCTTCACCGCCAGGCAGTCGGGCAGCGTGGCGGCGCGGGTGCCGCGGTGCAGGGCCAAGGGGGCCGTCTCAACGCGTATCTCGTCCCACAGCCCGCGCTCAATGAAGGCCCGGTGGGTGGCGGCCCCGCCCTCCACGAGCAGCGACTGCAGGCTGTCGGCCCGGCACTCGGCCAATATGGCGTCGATGTCGTGGCTGTGGCTCAGCACCATGCGGCGCGGGGCGGGCCCGCTCCAGTGGCGTATGTTGAGCTGCGGGTGGTCGCGCTCGTCGGTGACGCGGCCCACCACGATGGCCTGGCACTCTGTGCGCAGCTTGTGGGCAAGCATCTGTGTGAACGGTGTTGATATCATCGTGGGGCGGAAGCCGCTGTCGATGAACCCGTCGGCCGACTGCGCCCATTTCAGCGTGATGTAGGGCCGGCCGAGCGTTTGGAACGTGAAGAAGCGGCGGTTGAGCTCGGCGCACTCTCGCTCAAGCACACCGACGGTGACGTCGATGCCTGCGTCGCGCAGCTTGTGTATGCCCAGTCCGTGCACTTTGGCGAACGGGTCGACACACCCGACCACCACGCGCCGCACCCCTTTCCTTATTATCAGGTCGGCGCAGGGCGGTGTCTTGCCATAGTGGGCGCAGGGCTCCAGGCTTACATACATGGTCGATTCGGCGAGCAGGGCCTCGTCGGCCGGGGCCACAGATGCAAAGGCGTTCACCTCGGCGTGGCCCTGGCCGCAGTGCCGGTGGCAGCCTTCGCCTATTATCCTTCCGCCCGGAGCCACTATCACTGCGCCCACCATGGGGTTGGGCCGGGCTCCGTACATGCCGCAGGCAGCCAGCTGCAGGCAGCGGCGCATGTATATTTTGTCTTCTTTCATTTGGTTTTTGTGGCTTAATTTGTTACTTTTGCATCATGACTTACGACGACCTTTGGCGGCCGCTGGCTGCCATCTATGGCAGCGGCGAGGCCCGGGCCATCGTGCGCTGTGTGCTTGAAGAGCGTTTCGGCTTGTCTGTCGCCGACATTTATTGCGGCAAAGTTACACAATTATCTCCAGACGACCAGCGCCTGATGGGCGAAATGATGGAGCGCCTCTTGCGCTCCGAGCCTGTGCAGTATGTGCTCGGCCATGCCGACTTCTGCGGGCGGGCGTTCTCCGTGGGGCCCGGTGTGCTCATACCGAGGCCCGAGACCGAAGACCTGTGCCTGTGGGTTGAGCAGGGCGTGGCCGCCAGGGGATGCGCCTCGCCGGCCTTGCTCGACATCGGCACCGGCAGCGGCTGCATAGCCGTCACGCTGGCGCTCGACGTGGCTGGGGCTGCCGTGTCGGCGTGGGATGTGTCTGCCGACGCCTTGCAGGTGGCCTCGCGCAATGCCGGGAGGCTGGGCGCACGTGTAGGCTTTGCCCTTGTCGACGCCCTCGACCCGCCCGCCCACACGGCCATGTGGGACGCGGTGGTGAGCAATCCGCCCTACGTGCGACTTGGCGAGCGCGCCGCCATGGCGCGCAACGTGTTGGACTACGAGCCCGCCGGGGCCCTTTTCGTGCCCGACGCTGACCCGCTGCTCTTCTACCGGGCCATAGCGCGCTACGCCAAGGCGGCCCTGCGCCCGGGCGGCGAGCTGTATTTTGAAATCAACGAGGCACTGGCCGGCGAGATGCGCAGCCTGCTGCTGGCAGAGGGCTTTGCCACGGCAGAGGTGCGCAACGACAGGTATGGCCGGCCGAGGTTTACGAAATCTACATTGGAATGACTTCAGGAGAAATGCCAGAAAAGGAGGCGCTGCTGCGCCTCACCACCCTTTGCTCGCAGGCCGAGCACTGCTCGGGCGAGATGGAAGACAAGATGAGGAAGTGGGGTATGGCCCCCGATGCGCAGGCACGGGTGATGGAATACCTCACGAAAAACAAGTTTGTCGACGATGAACGTTACGCCAGGGCCTTCGCCCTCGACAAGATTCGGTACAACAAGTGGGGGCGGCGAAAGGTGGAGCAGGCCCTGTGGGCCAAGCGTATCGACGAGCCCACAAGGCAGCTCGTGCTGGGAGAGATAGCCGACGACGAGTATCTGGCCGTGCTGCGCCCACTGCTCAAAAGCCGCGGACGCAGCATCAAGGCCGCCGACAGATATGAGTTGAACCGCAAGCTGGTGCGCTTTGCGCTGGGCCGGGGCTTCGACTATGCGCTCATACGCCGCTGCATCGACGTGCCCGACGACATCGACGAGGGCTATGGGGGTGAGTTTGTGGAGTAGGGTGCTCGACTTCGTGTCGCCGAGGCTGTGCGCCGTCTGTGGCAGCCGGCTGTCGGTCACCGAGCACGCGCTGTGTTCGGCCTGCTGCCTCAGGCTGCCCCGCACCGGCTTCTGCCTCAGGCCATACGACAACCCCGTGGCCCAGGCTTTCTGGGGGCAGGCCGACGTGGAGCGTGCGGCGTCGTTTTTCTATTTCGAACCCCATTCGGAGGTGAGCCGCATGATATACTCGCTGAAGTACAAAGGACGCCCCGACATCGGCGTAGCACTGGGACGGCTTGCCGCCGGCGAGTTCATGGCGGCCGGCTTCTTCGACGGCGTGGATGTCATAGTGCCGGTGCCGCTGGCAAGGAAGCGGCTCCGCGAGCGTGGCTACAACCAGAGCGCCGAGGTGGCGGCAGGGGTGAGCTCGCTCACGGGCATACCGGTAGATGCGCGCAGCGTCTGTCGCAAGGCCTTCAAGACAAGCCAGACGAAACTCGGACGGTGGGAACGGCTTGGCAACGTGAGCGGCCTCTTCGAGGTAAGGCGGCAGGAAAGGCTGCTGGGAAAGCACGTGCTGCTGGTCGACGATGTGTTCACCACAGGGGCAACCGTCATGGCCTGCGCCTCGGCAGTTGCCGCAGTGCCGGGCACAACTGTCAGCATCATGACGCTCGGCTTTACCAAGTGAATGCCGCAATAATCTTTTTTAACGGCATGAAGCGGTTTCTTTGGCAAATGTTTCCTACCTTTGCAAACTAATACAAACCATTAAACAATGTAATAGATGGACTCTATCAAGACAACATTTGCGGCCAAGCTGCTCGAAGTGAGGGCTATAAAGCTGCAACCCAACAGCCCGTTCACATGGGCATCAGGATGGAAGTCGCCGTTCTACTGCGACAATCGCAAGACGCTGTCGTACCCGAGGCTGCGCAGTTTCGTAAAGACTGAGTTGTGCCACGCCATACAGGAACACTTCCCCGAGGCCGAAGCCATTGCGGGGGTGGCCACGGGTGCCATCGCGCAAGGGGCGCTGGTGGCCGACGAGATGGGCCTGCCCTTCGTCTACGTGCGCAGCAAGCCAAAGGACCACGGGCTGGAAAACCTCATCGAGGGCAACCTTGAGCCGGGCTCAAAGGTGGTTGTCGTCGAAGACTTGGTGTCGACAGGAGGAAGCAGCCTGAAGGCTGTCGAGGCCATAAGGAACAACGGCTGTGAGGTGATAGGCATGGTGGCATCATACACCTATGGCTTCCCTGTGGCCGAAGAAGCCTTTGCCAAGGCCGGCGTAGAGCTCGTAACGCTCACCGACTATGACCACGTTGTGAAGCATGCGCTTGCCATCGGCTACATCAAACCCGAGGATGTGGAGGTCATCCACGAGTGGCGCAAGGACCCGGCAAACTGGAACAACAGATAAACCGATACACCGACGTTGGGGAGGGGGCACGGGCTGAGGCTCCCGTTTGTGGGGGCCGGCGCGCCCGTGTCCTCCCCCCTGTCTTACTACTTACTATTTTCCGACATATTGATGAGCAAGTTTGAAAGCAGCATAAAGCAGATACCATACTCACAGCAGGCCGTTTACGCCATGCTGAGCGACCTGGGCAACATTGAGAAAGTGCGTGACCGCATACCGGAAGACAAGATAAGGGATTTCCGTTTCGACCGCGACACCATCGCGGTGACCGCCCCTCCGGTCGGAGAACTGCGCCTGCGGATAGTGGAACGCGACGAACCGAAGTGCATAAAGTTTGCCACCGAGCAGTCGCCCATACCGTTTGACCTGTGGATACAGGTGCTGCCGGTGACCGACGCCACTTCGAAGATGAAGCTGACGATAAAGGCCGAGCTCAATCCTTTTATCAAAGGGATGGTGCAGGGGCCGCTTAAGGAGGGCGTGGAGAAGATTGCCGACGCCCTGGCGGCCATAAGGTATGAGTGAGCCGGCGGGCCTATGCGGGGCCTGCCATGGCCGCACGGCCGGGCTGAAGGCTTTGCATGGCGGCGCTTGATGGTATAGAATGCTGTATACCGAAACAATAACCAACCAAAAATGTCAAACAAACTTTGGGAAAAAGACTTCGAGATTAACAAGGAAATCGAGCGATTCACCGTCGGGCGCGACCGTGAACTCGACCTTTATCTCGCCAAATATGATGTGCTGGGCTCCATGGCCCACATAACGATGCTTGAGAGCATAGGGTTGCTTTCGGCCGATGAGCTGCGCTGCCTGCTGGCTGAGCTTAAGGCCATATACAAGCTGTGCGACGACGGCGGCTTCGTGATTGAAGACGGGGTTGAGGACGTTCACTCGCAGGTGGAGCTGATGCTGACGCGCCGTCTGGGCGACATGGGCAAGAAGATACACAGCGGGCGCTCGCGCAACGACCAGGTGCTGGTAGACCTTAAGCTGTTCACGAGGCATGAGCTGATGGACATCGCCAACGGCGTGAAGGCCCTTTTCGATGAGCTGCTGGCCAAGAGCGAGCGCTACAAGGGCGTGCTCATGCCGGGATATACCCATCTTCAGGTGGCCATGCCGAGCTCTTTCGGCCTTTGGTTCGGCGCTTACGCCGAGAGCCTGGCCGACGACATGCTCTTCCTCCAGGCCGCTTACCGCATGACCAACCGCAACCCGCTCGGCTCTGCAGCCGGTTACGGTTCGTCGTTCCCGCTCAACCGCACCATGACCACGCGGCTGCTGGGGTTCGACTCCATGGACTACAACGTGGTGTATGCGCAGATGGGGCGCGGCAAGATGGAGCGCAACGTGGCCTTTGCCATGGCTTCCATCGCCGGGACGCTGGCGAAGCTGGCTTTCGACGCCTGCCTTTTCAACAGCCAGAATTTCTCTTTCGTGCGCCTGCCCAAGGAGTGCACCACCGGCAGCTCCATCATGCCACACAAGAAAAACCCCGACGTGTTTGAGCTGATACGCGCCAAGAGCAACAAGCTGCAGGCACTGCCGCAGCAGATAACGCTCATTATGAACAACCTGCCGGTGGGCTATTTCCGTGACCTTCAGATTATTAAGGAGGTGTTCCTGCCCGCTTTCGGCGAGCTGAAAGACTGCCTTGGCATGACGGCATACATCATCAACCGCATGGAGGTGAACGAGCACATACTCGACAACCCGATGTATGACGCCATGTTCTCGGTGGAGGAGGTCAACCGCCTGGCCGCCGCAGGCATGCCCTTCCGCGACGCCTACAAGAAGGTGGGGCTGGAGATTGAGGCCGGCACTTTCGTTCCCGACAAGAACATACACCACACCCACGAGGGGAGCATGGGCAACCTGCAGACCGACTGCATCAGGGCAATGATGGACGACAACATGGAAGGCTTCCACTTCGACAGGATGCTGGAGGCGGAAAGGGCCCTGCTGGCATGAAGGCCGTGGGTTTGTCAATGGCTGCCGCGCTGGTTGCGGCAGTGTCGCTCGGTTCGTGCAGCAAGGCCGAAGAGCAGTTTAGCGACGAGCCCTGCTACTTTGTGTTCGACAACTCTGTACACCAGAACAGCACCCTGGCCACGGCCATGGCCTCCATGTCGCCCGGTGTGTTCTGCCTGGTCAGGGAGACGCGTGAGTCGGGGGCTACCTATTTCGAGTTCACAAACAACCAGGGGCTGTCGTCGAGCAGCATCGCCAACGCCGTCGACATGCAGCGCACTCGGCGGCTGGGCAGGCAGAACGGGCTCATAGTGGGCTACGGCAACGCCGACATCACCTCGCCCGTGTTCTATGCCTACGACGCGCAGTGCCCCGTGTGCTATACGGGCACGGGCATCGTTGACCGCGTCTTGACCATCGACAGCCGCGGCATGGCCACCTGCCGCAACTGCAACAGGACTTACGACCTAAACAACGGCGGTTTCATACAGAGCGGCGGGCAGTCGACCGACGCCACCAACAAGCTGGTGCGCTACCACGCTTCCACCACAGGGGCTTTCGGGCAGCTCTTCGTCGGCAACTGAACGTCTCGCATCCAAGTGCTATAACGCAAAGCGGCTTGCTTCGCCCCAGGGGCGTGCAAGCCGCTTTCTGCATTTCATTTCTCCTCTTCAAAGTCAACATATTCGCCCTCGTCGTCGGCGAATATCCGCCGGTTGGCGGTGGCCCTGTCGCGTGTGTCTATTATCGTCTCGCCCGTGGCAGTGTGCGCCGTTCCGCGCCGGCCGCCGTCGGCCTCGGTGTGCGTCTGCCTGCCGGTGGCTTTGTCGGCCGCCTTTCGGAACATCCGTATGCCCTTGTTGAGCAGATAGGCCCCTACGGCGATGGCTATGACCACCGCGAACAGCAAGAACAGGAGCAGTACTGACAGAAAGTGGAGCATGGCTATTCCCTCCTTTTTACTTGTTTCGGTGCTGTTGCACGGCCGAGAGCAGCATATACCATGCTATGGCTGCGGCCACACCTATGGTGCCCAGAAGGCATATTATTATGATGGAGGTGAGCGCGAAGACATACTTGACTTCGTTGCCGCGCCATCCCCACGTCTTGAACTTGAGCGCAAACATCGGTATTTCAGCCACGAGCAGCCAGCTGCTAACGAGCACCATTGCCACCACGGCCGGGGCGCCCCATGCAGAGGTGGCTATAGTGTCGCCCGCGCCCACTATCAGTGCCGCCCAAAACAGGGTGTTGGCCGGCGTGGGCAGTCCGATGAACGATGTGGACTGGCGCTCGTCGAGGTTGAACTTGGCCAGCCTGAGGGCCGAGAAGGCAGCCATGATGAACGCTGTGTAAGGCAGCACCGCGGCCACGGCCCCAAGCTGTGCGGGCCACGTGGCGGTGGAGAGCAGCGTGAAAGTCATTGCCGAGGGGGCCACGCCGAAAGTGACGTCGTCGGCCAGGGAGTCGAGTTCCTTGCCTATGGGCGACGAAACGCCGAGAAGCCGCGCGCTCATGCCGTCGAAGAAGTCGAACACCGCCCCTATGACGATGAACAGGAATGCCGTCTCGAAGCATCCGAAGAACGCATGGTAGGTGGCTATGCACCCCGATATGAGGTTGCAGCAGGTGATGGTGTTTGGTATGTGCCGTGTTATTCCGTTTGCCATTTTTTGTTTGTTGAATATGCGTTTCATTAGGCTTGCCGATAGCCTCGGCCTTGTCTAACCAAGTGCAAAGATAGCCTTTTTAGTCATAAACTCAGCGTTTTTTTACAAAATGCAATGCAAATTAATGTAAATTCTCACCTCGTTGCTACCCGTCAGTGCCCTCCGTAGCTGAGTCCGACTGGTAATTGTGGCCTTTGGCCGTGGTGCGCCCATTCCCACTTTCCCTGGCCGTCGCCGTCCGGGGGCGCAGGTGCGGGGCTGGCGCCACGGTTGCCGCGGCTGCCGTTGGTGTGCCTGCCTGGGCCGTGGGGCAGGCGGGCGTGGTCGCTGGGCCGCCGTTGTCGGCACATGGCTTTTGTCAATATTCCCGACGATGGCGGCGCCTCCGCGCATCTGCCTGGGCCACAGTGTTTTGCAGGATGGCCTTTCCCGCGTTGCGAAACGGCCGCTTTCATGGTGCAATATACGCCATACGGGCATGAGGAACGGCCCGTTCCGCAAGCCCGTATGTTGCTGCCAATGGTGGCTTATGCCTGTTTGTCAGTGTTTTTCTTGTCTTTGAGGCGCGCTATCACCGTCAGGTCGCCGGTGGTGGCCTGCCCCATCTTCACGCACACCTCGGTGCCGATGGGCAGGAAAACGTCGACCCTCGACCCGAGCTTTATGAAGCCCAGGTGCTCGTCGATATAGCATTCCTCGCCTTCCTTGGCGTATGTCACGATGCGCCGGGCCATGGCCCCGGCTATCTGGCGGCAGAGGATGTCTTCGCCCTCGGGCGTGGTTATCATCACGTCGGCGCGTTCGTTCTCCTCGCTGGCCTTGGGCAGCCATGCCTTGTGGTAGTTGCCGTCTTGGTGGCGCACAAACTTCACCTTGCCGTCCACGGGAAACCAGTTGGCGTGTACGTTGAACAGGCTCATGAATATAGACACCATGAGCCTGCGATCGTGGAAATACTCGTGCTCCTCCACTTCCTCGATGACCACCACCTTGCCGTCGGCCGGGGCGACAACAGTGCGCTCCGTGTCGTCGTTGAAGTAGCGGATGGGGCAGCGGTAGAAGTTGAGCACGATGGCCCACGCCGCGCCAAAGACGATGACGAACGACCAGAAAGGTATCTTGGAGTCGCAGAAATGCCAAAGGACGGCTGCCACGGCCACGATGGCCGCCATGCTGTAGACGAGCGTGTCGGTGCCCTCGCGGTGGATTCTGATCTTCTTCAGTTTTCTTATTCTTCTTCCCATGGGGTGCATTTCAGATTGTTTTGATTACTTTGCGGGCCAAGGCCGCCGTTCCCGTGCGCTCCGGGCCGCCTGCGGCGGAGCGGCTTTAGCCGATGCAAAGGTAAGGCTTTTTCGTTTATCACGCAAATTTTTGCCTTATTCTTTTGGCCGTCTCGGAGATTAGGCGTAACTTTGAGCCACAAAAACGCAGCCAAATACATTCATAATGCAGGATTTCGTTCATCTTCACGTACATACATATTACTCGATATTAGACGGCCAGTCGAGCATCCAGAAGCTGGTCGACAAGGCCGTGGCCGACGGAATGCGCGGCATGGCAATAACCGACCACGGCGACATGTTCGGCATAAAGGAGTTCTGGGACTATTGCGCGGGAGTCAACTCCAAGCGCAAGAAGGAGGGCCTGGAGCCGTTCAAGCCCATCCTCGGGTGCGAGATGTACGTGGCTCACCATAACAAGGAAGACCGCGCCGGGAAGGAAGACCGGAGCGGTTACCACCTTATAGTGCTTGCCAAGAACTATCTTGGCTACAAAAACCTGATAAAGCTCGTGTCAAACTCGTGGACCGACGGCTTCTATATGCGCCCGCGCACCGACCGTGCCGACCTGGAGCGCCATCACGAAGGGCTCATAGTTTGCTCGGCCTGCATAGCCGGCGAGGTGCCGTCGAAGGTGCTCAAGGGCGACATAGAGGGCGCGCGGGAGGCCGTGCAGTGGTATAAGCGCGTCTTCGGCGACGACTACTACCTCGAGTTGCAGCGCCACGAGGTGAAAGACCCGTCGATACGGGCCAACCGCGAGACCTATCCGCTGCAGCAGCGGGCCAACAGTGTGCTCATGCAGCTGGCCCGCGAGTATGGCGTAAAGATAGTTTGCACCAACGACGCTCACTTTGTCGACCAGGAGAACGCTGAGGCCCACGACCACCTGCTGTGCCTTTCAACGGGCAAAGACCTTGACGACCCCACCCGAATGCTGTACTCAAAGCAGGAGTGGTTTAAGACGAGGGCCGAGATGAACGAGGTGTTCGGCGACCTGCCCGAGGCCATGGCCAACACTCTCGAGGTGCTCGACAAGGTTGAGCTGTACAGCATCGAGCACTCGCCAATCATGCCGTTCTTCCCTATTCCCGAGTCGTTTGGCACCGAGGAGCAGTGGCGGGCCAAGTTCACCGAGGAGCAGCTGTTTGCCGAGTTTACCAGCGACGAGAACGGACAGAACCCGCTTCCGCGCGAAGAGGGCGAGAAGAAGATAGAGAAACTGGGCGGCTACGACAAGCTGTACCGCATAAAGTTCGAGGCCGACTACCTGGCCAAGCTCGCCTACGAGGGCGCCAGG
>OHKV01001009.1_pt1 | contig 10207 bp, 7 predicted proteins | sample 1568951 | NCBI WGS metagenome assembly OHKV01 (sample SAMEA3879528, study PRJEB24766) | human gut metagenome | biome: human-associated habitat; feature: feces | place: USA | collected 1985/1987
GTATGGGCAAGATGCCCATACCTCCTACTTTTTACTCTTTTACTTTTTTACTTTTCAACGCTTTGCGCAATTGTTTGGAATAGTTTTAGTAACTTTGCATAATAGAGAAAACAAACTCTGAACATTGAGAGTAAAAACAAAACCGCATCATGCAATACACCATAACTGCACCCCAGACAATCAACGCTACAATCGCTCTGCCGGCATCGAAGAGCATCAGCAACCGCGCGATCATCATTCATGCGCTGTCGTGCGGCGACATCCTACCGCAGAACCTCTCGGTGTGCGACGACACGGAGGTGATTATCGACGCGATGCAACGCCGCCCGTACGAGATAGACATCAAGGGGGCGGGCACGGCGATGCGCTTCCTCACGGCTTACCTCGCTGCCACGCCGGGCGAACACGTGCTCACGGGCACCGACCGCATGAAGCAACGCCCGATAGGCATCCTCGTAAACGCGCTGCGATACTTAGGTGCCGACATCGAATACTTGGGCGAGGAGGGCTATCCACCGCTGCGCATCAAGGGGCGCACGCTTGAGGGCGGACACATCGAGGTGGCGGGCAACATCAGCTCGCAGTATATCTCGGCACTGCTGATGATTGCGCCGACGCTGAAGAACGGCTTGCAGCTGCACATCACGGACGGTACCATCTCGCGCCCGTACATCGACCTCACGCTGTGGATGATGCGCGAGTACGGGGCGGATGCCGACTGGAGCGATGCGGACACCATCACGGTGAACGCGAAGCCGTACGCGAGTCGCAAGTACACGATAGAGAGCGACTGGAGTGCGGCGGCTTACTGGTACGAGATGCTGGCACTGCAGGGGAACGACGAGTCGGAGGTGCGCTTCAAGGGCCTCATGGACGCGTCGCGTCAGGGCGACTCCATCGTGAAGTATATCTTCTCGCTCTTGGGCGTGAAGACGAAGTTCAGCGAGGTGGAGGGCGAGCGTTTCCCGACGGTGAGCATAAAGAGTCACCCGTGTATGCTGCCACGCCTCGACTACGACTTCAGCAGTGTGCCCGACCTGGCGCAGCCGGTGGTGGTGACGTGCGCGCTGCGCGGCATACCGTTCCGCTTCACGGGGTTGGCTACGCTGCGCATCAAGGAGACCGACCGCATCGAGGCACTGAAGCGCGAGCTACGTAAGTTAGGTTATGTGCTGCGCGACGAGAACGGCGACACGCTCGTCTGGGACGGCACGCGCTGCGAGCCGACATTAGAGCCTATCGACACCTACGACGACCACCGCATGGCGATGGCGTTCGCACCGGCTGCCATCGTGTTCCCCGGGCTGCGCATAAACGAGCCGCAGGTGGTTACGAAGTCGTACCCACAGTACTGGGAGGACATGCAGAAGGCTGGGTTTGAGGTGAAAGGGTGAGATTTGCACACTATTTCTGTGGATTCCGCCAGGGGGTGCAGCAGTCTCTGCTGCACCAACCGAACAAGCGGTGAAGAAGCTCCCACGGAATACACCGAATACACAGAACCTCTTACAGAGAAGAGCCTCCCACAGATGTAGGAGGGTATGGCATTCCTGCCATACCCACGCTGCCAAATTCTGTGTATTCTGTGAATTCTGTGGGAGAACAGCGCACCCTAAGTATCTGTGTAAATCTGTGAAATCCGTGGGAGAAAAGATATTCCCACAGAACGCACGGAACTCACAGAACCTCTTGCAGAGAAGAGCCTCCCACAGATGACACGGATGCGCACAGATGTAGGAGGGTATGGCATCCCTGCCATACCCTCCTAAGGAGAAATCCGTGGGAGGACATCTCAGCAGGAGGTTCTGTGAATTCGGCGTATTCCGTGGGAGAATATCCCATAGCAGGCGGCGTGGGTTTGGCAAGATGCCATACCCTCCTAAGGAGGAATCTGTGGGAGGACACCTAATAAAACTTAGAAGAGAATATGATAATATTAGTGATTTCGATAATTGTGCTCGGCATCATTGCCGCACTGATCGCCAAGCTGAGCAAGCACGACGGCGAGGAGAAGATAACCGTGGTGGAGACATGCGCCACATGCAACGGTACTAACGACAAGTGCGAGCAGGACTGCATGATGGAGGCTGCCACGAAGGACATCGTCTACTACGACGACGAGGAGCTCGATGCGTTCAGCGGACGCCCGTCGGACAGCTACACCGACGAGGAGGTGGAGCAGTTCAGCGAGGTGCTCTACACCATGCGCCACGAGGAGATAGCCGACTGGTGCCGCAGTCTGACACTGCGCGGTATCAACCTGCCCGACCAGATAAAGGACGAAACATTCATGCTCAGGGAGGGTTAAGGCAATAAAACGCCACAAACAGAGTTATTTATACGTGAAACTATTTAAGACAAGACATATTATCCCCATCCTTCTCGCAGCTGTATTGGTGGTTGCGACAGGATGCTCTACGCAGAAAAACACCGCGCGCACACGCTGGTGGCACTCGTTCAAGGCGCGTTATAACACTTATTATAACGGCTCGTTGGCGTATATCGATGCCTCATTAGAGAAGGAGGAAGGCAACAAAGACAACTTCACCGAGCTTATTCCGCTCTACACCGTGAGCAACAAGAACAGCCGGGAGATAGGCAAGTCGAACTACGACCGCGCCATCGAGAAGTGTCAGAAGACCATCAAGCTGCACAGCATAAAGCGCCGACCGCAGTGGACGAAGCAGCGCAAGAAGACGGCGAAGGACTTGGAGTGGCTCTCGCGCCGCGAGTACAACCCGTTCCTTTGGAAGGCGTGGTTGCTCATGGGACGCTCGCAGTTCTACAAGGGAGCGTTCGACGAGGCAGCTGCCACGTTCAACTACATGAGTCGACTCTATCAGACGCAGCCAGCCATCTACGCCAAGTCGAGAGCATGGCTCGCCAAGTGCTACATCGAGGAGGGTTGGCTCTACGATGCCGAGGACGTGATACGCAATATGCAGCGCGACTCCATCCACTGGTCGGCACGCAAGGAGTGGGACTACACCTACGCCGACTACTACATACACACGGGCGAATACGAGAAGGCTATCCCCCACCTGCACAACGTGATAAAGCACGAGATGCGACGCAAGCAGCGCGCACGCGAATGGTTCCTCATGGGACAGATGCAGGCAGCGTTGGGCAACAACGTGGAGGCGATGAAGGCGTTCAAGCACGTGACGAAGCTCAACCCACCCTACGAGTTAGAGTTCAACGCACGCATCTGCATGACGGAGGTGATGTCCGTAGGACAATCGAAGAAGATGATTGGCAGACTGAAGCGTATGGCACGCTCGGACAAGAACAAGGAATATCTCGACCAGGTGTACTACGCCATCGGCAACATATACCTCGCACAGAGCGACACCGCACAAGCCATCAACGCCTACGAGCGCGGAGCGGCTAAAGCCACGCGCTCGGGCATAGAGAAGGGCGTGTTGCTGCTGAAGCTCGGCGACATCTACTGGGACAAGGAGCGCTACAACGACGCGCAACGCTGCTATGGTCAAGCCATCGGTATGCTCGACAAGGAGCGCAAGGACTACGAGGAGCTGTCGAACCGCTCGAAGATTCTGGACGACCTCGTGCCGTACACCGACGCTATACACCTGCAAGACTCACTGCAGTCGCTCGCCAAGATGAGCGAGAGCGACCGTAACGCTGCCATCGACCGCACCATCGAGGCACTGAAGAAGAAGGAGAAGGAGGAACGCCGACTGCAGGCAGAGCAGGACGCGCAGAACCAGATGAACGGTGGCAACGACATGGCGCAGAACAACCAGTTCGGCAACAACACGACTATGCAGAACCAGCAGAACCAGCGCAACGCGCAGTGGTACTTCTACAACCAGATGGCAGTGAGCCAGGGTAAGGCAGCGTTCCAGAAGCAATGGGGCAAGCGCGAGAATGTGGACAACTGGCAGCGCGTGAACAAGACGGTGGTGGCGTTCCAGACCGACGAGCCGGAACTCACCGAGGAGCAGCAGGACTCCATAGCGCAGGCGGAAGCAATAGCCGACTCGCTCGCGCTAATCGCCGACAGCGCACAGAACGACCCACACAAACGCGAGTACTACATGGCGCAGATACCGTTCACGGAGGAGCAGGTGGCTGCGAGCAACAACATCATCGCCGAAGGACTCTACAACTCGGGCGTCATCTTCAAGGACAAGCTCGACAACCTACCGCGAAGCGAGAAGCAGTTCATGCGACTCATCGGCGGCGACTATCCCAACTTTGAGAAGAAGGCGGAGGCTTACTATCACCTCTACCTATTATATATGCGCAAGGGCGACCGACAGACCGCCGACTCGTACGTGGCACGACTCAAGCAGGAGTACCCCGAGAGCGAGTGGACAACACTGCTCACCGACCCCAACTTCGTAGAGAACGCACGTCTCGGCGTGCACCTCGAAGACTCGCTGTACGCCGCTACATACGATGCGTTCAAGGCGGCGCGCTACAAGGAGGTGCGCGGCAATGTCGGCGTGTCCGAACAGCGGTTCCCGTTGGGTGCCAACCGCGACAAGTTCCTCTTCATCGGTGGTCTGGGCAAGCTGAACGACGGCGACTACGAGGGCTGCATCGACGACCTGAACACGGTGGTGAAGAAGTATCCGCAAAGCCCTATAGCCGTAATGGCAGGCATGATAGTGAAGGGCGTGAACGAGGGACGACAGCTGCAAGGCGGCAAGTTCGACCTCGAGAACATCTGGGAGCGACGCTCGCAGGTGCTCAACGAAAGCGACTCGACGGCGGTGCGCGAGTTCTCTAACGACCGCAACGCTGCGTTCATATACATGATTGCGTACCAACCCGACTCGATAGACGCCAACCGTATGCTCTTCGAGCTGGCTCGCTACAACTTCACATCGTTCATGGTGCGCAACTTCGATATAGAGGTGGAGCAGGTGGACGGACTGAACCGTATGCTCGTGAAGGGTTTCCGCAACTACGACGAGGCACTGCAGTACGCACGCCAGCTACAGAAGCAGAAGCAGCTGATGAAGCTCGTGGGCAAGAGTCGACAGATAGTAATCAGCGACGTGAACCTGCCGCTGCTCGGCAAGCAGTTCAGCTACGCCGACTACGCCGAGTTCTACGAGAAGAACTTCGCTCCGCTTAAGATAGCAACGGAGGATCTGCTCGACATTCCGGAAGAGCCAGTCGTTGAGCCAGACGAACAGTCTACGACAAAGCAGCGCGACGACTTCGAGGAGGAGCCTACGAACAACCAGAACACTACGAACACATTCTTCGACGAAGAGCCTCAACCTGCGGAAAAGCCGTCGACTGAGGATGGCGTGGTGAACATCGAGGAGGAACAACCTCAGGAGTCTGCTACAGAAACCGTGGTTGAGGAACCGAAGCCGGAGGTTAAGGAGGAGTCTGCAACGACTGTTGTAGAGGAACCGAAGCCGGAGGTCAAGGAAGAGTCTGCAACGACTGCTGTAGAAGAACCGAAGCCAGAGGTTAAGGAGGAGTCTGCAACGACTGTTGTAGAAGAACCGAAGCCGGAGGTTAAGAAAGAGCCCAAGCCGATAGTAAAGGAAGAACCCAAGCAGTTGGAGGACGACTTCTACTTCGGCGAAGACCCGCAGCCTCAGCAGAGCACATCGAAGAAGCAGGGCAGCAAGACCCAGAAAGACAACTTCGACGACGATGAGTATTACGACCTCGACGGTTTTTAACAAAAAAAGAAAGAGCATTATGAGCAACGGATATTTACTGTGGGTAGACGACGAGATTGAACTCTTGCGCGCCCACATCATCTTCCTTCAGAGCAAAGGATACGAGGTGGTGACCGTGAGCAACGGAACAGATGCCATCGAAGAGTGCAAGCAGCACAAGTTCGACCTGGTGCTGCTCGACGAGATGATGCCCGGCATCAGCGGACTCGAAACGCTGCAACAGATAAAGGAGCTGTCGCCTGCCACACCCGTAGTGATGGTGACGAAGAGCGAGGAGGAGAACATCATGGATCAGGCTATCGGCTCGAAGATAGCCGACTATCTGATAAAGCCTGTGAACCCCAACCAGATTCTGCTCACGCTGAAGAAGAACATACACCGCAAGCAGATTGTGTCGGAGGTGACGCAGACGGGCTATCAGCAGAACTTCCAGGACATCTCGATGCAGATAATGAACTGCAACACGATAGACGACTGGAAGGATGCGTACCGCCGACTGGTACACTGGGAACTGGAGCTTAGCTCTACGGACAGCAACATGACCGAGATGCTGCAGATGCAGAAGGAGGAAGCAAACAACGGCTTCGCCAAGTTCATAAAGAAGCACTACTTGTCGTGGGTGGCACCGGGCGTAACCGAACGCCCGCTGATGAGCCCGGACATTTTCAAGCGCAAGGTATTCCCTGCGATAAACGAGGGCGAGAAGGTGTTCCTCATCGTCATCGACAACTTCCGCTACGACCAGTGGCGCGTGCTGTCGAAGGAGATTGGAAACATGTTCGACATAGAGGAGGACATGTACACCAGCATCCTGCCGACGGCTACGCAGTACGCACGCAACGCCATCTTCTCGGGCTTGATGCCCGAGCAGATTGAGAAGATGTTCCCCGAGCTGTGGGTGGACGAGGACGAAGACGAGGGCAAGAACCTCAACGAGGAGCCGCTCATACGCACGCAGATAGAACGCTACCGCCGCCGCGACTCGTTCTCGTATCACAAAGTGAACGACTCGACGGGTGCCGACAAACTACTTGCACGCCTCAACGAGCTGACAAAGAACGACCTCAACGTCATCGTGGTCAACTTCATCGATATGCTCTCGCACGCAAGAACAGAGTCGAAAATGGTACGCGAACTCGCAAACAACGAGTCGGCTTACCGCTCGATAACGCTCTCGTGGTTCCGCCATTCGGTCATGGCAGACCTGCTCAGCGCACTCTCGCAGATCGACTGCCGCATCATCATCACCACCGACCACGGCAGTATCCGTGCGTCGAAGCCGGTGAAGATAATCGGCGACCGCAACACGAACACCAACCTGCGCTACAAGCTGGGCAAGAACCTCAACTGCCAATCGAAGGAAGTGTTCGTCATCAAGAACCCACAGGAGGCGCAGCTGCCCGCACCAAACATCAGTACGTCGTACATGTTCGCCACCGGCAGCACATTCTTCGCCTACCCCAACAACTACAACTACTACGTGTCGTACTACAAGGACACGTTCCAGCACGGCGGCATCTCGCTCGAAGAGATGCTCATACCGCTGATAACACTAAAGGGAAGGAAATAAAAAAAGCTGCAAGCAGCTTACTGTTATAATAGAAAAACGAAAAAACTATGGAAATAAAAATCAACTCTCTGGCAGACATCAACGAGGCTGCCAAAACATTTGTCGAGAATATGGGCGACGGCAAGGTATTCGCCTTCTACGGCAAGATGGGCGCAGGCAAGACTACTTTCGTGAAGGCTATCTGCGAGTGTTTGGGCGTAGACGACGTAATCACTTCGCCCACATTCGCCATCGTGAACGAATACACTTCCGCCACAACCGGCGACGCGATATACCATTTCGACTTCTACCGCATAAAGAAGCTCGAAGAGGTGTACGACATGGGCTACGAGGACTACTTCTACAGCGGTTCACTGTGCTTCCTCGAGTGGCCGGAGCTGATAGAGGACCTGCTGCCTGAGGACGCAACGAAGGTTACTATCGAAGAGACTGCAGACGGTTCGCGCGTGGTGAAGTTCTAAACTATTTGAACGCGACGCGGTAGGTGCAGCCGTTCTTCCAGTTGCTGCAGCCGTAAGCCGTCTTACCTTTTATGATTGTACCCTTGCCGCAAACGGGGCAAGTGGTGCCGATTATGCTGTCGTCTGCCGACGGCTCGCTTGTTGCGGGCTGCGGTGAGGCGGCAGCATTTTTTGTTGATGCAGTCGACGACTTTGCAGCAGACTTTGCTGCGGCTTTCTTCGGCGCAGCAGTCTTCTTCTTTTTCGCCTTCTTCAAGTCTTCGTCGGTGGTGATGGTGACACGGCGGTTGCTGTTGTCGCGCAGCACGTCGTACACAATTTCCGTCACCTGTTGCTTCAGCTCGTTGATGAAGTCGGCAGCCTCGTACTTCTTGTGCTCTATATCGCGGAGCTTCTTCTCCCAGATGCCGGTCAGCTCGCAACTCTTGAGCAGTTCCTCGTGGATGATATCAATCAGTTCGATACCGGTAGCCGTGGCGATGAGGTTCTTGCGCTCGCGACGTATGTAGTGGCGCTTGAAGAGCGTCTCGATGATGCCAGCACGCGAAGACGGACGTCCGATGCCGTTCTCCTTCAGCGCAGCACGCAGCGTCTCATCGTCGACGAACTTGCCAGCGGTCTCCATGGCACGCAGCAGCGTAGCCTCGGTGTAGTACTTCGGCGGTGTGGTCCACTTCTCGGTGAGCGTAGGCGTGTGCGGTCCGCTCTCGCCCTTTACGAATGTGGGCAGAGTGCGCTCCTCGTCCTGCTTGTCGTCATCGTCTGACGACGGTTGTGGGTTGAGGGGTTGAGATGTTGAGGGGTTGAGGTGTTGAGGTGTTGAGTTTTGTTGTTGAGCGTAGATGGTGCGCCAACCAGGTTCGAGTATCTCCTTTCCGCTCACCTTGAACTCCACATCCTCCACCTTGCCGAGCACGGTGGTGGTAGCGAACTTGCAGTCGGGATAGAACACAGCGATGAAGCGACGCGCAATGAGGTCGTAGACGTTGCGCTCCATGTCGCTGAGTGCAGACGCAGGCACGCCGGTCGGGATGATGGCGTGGTGGTCGGTCACCTTAGATGTGTCGAAGACACGCTTCGACTTGGGCAACTTCTTGCCGGCAAGCGGCTGTATGTACTGCTCGTAACCGCGCATACCGGTGAGTATGCCGGCACACTTCGGGTAGATGTCGTCGCTCAGGAACTGCGTATCGACACGCGGATAGGTGGTTAGCTTGCGCTCATAGAGCGACTGTATGAGGTTGAGCGTTGTCTCGGCACTGTATGAGAACTTGCGGTTGCACTCCACCTGCAGCGAGGTGAGGTCGAAGAGGCGTGGAGGAGCCTCGTTACCGTTCTTCTTCGACACGCCCGTCACCTCGAACGGCTTGTCGGCGATGGTGGCGAACGCCTGCTCGCCCTCCTCCTTCGTCGTGAACTTGCCCTTGGTGGCAGTGAAGAGTGTGTCGCGATAGATGGTGGAGAGCACCCAATAAGGCTCGGGCACGAACGAGTCGATCTCCTTCTGGCGGTTGACGATGAGCGCGAGCGTAGGTGTCTGCACACGACCGATGCTGAGCACCTGTCGGTTCTGTCCGTACTTGAGCGTGTAGAGGCGCGTGGCGTTCATGCCCAGGAGCCAGTCGCCGATGGCGCGGCTCAGTCCGGCTACGTACAGCGGCTGGTACTCACTCTGATCCTTGAGCGAGTTGAAGCCCTCGCGGATAGCCTCGTCGGTCATCGACGATATCCAAAGACGCTTCACCGGGCACTTCGCCTGTGCCTTCTGCATTACCCAACGCTGTATCAGCTCACCCTCCTGTCCGGCGTCACCACAGTTGACGATGCAGTCGGCAGCCTGCATGAGACGCTCGATGACACTGAACTGGCGTTTGATGCCGTCGTCGTCGATGAGCTTGATACCGAAGCGCGGCGGTATCATCGGCAACGCCGAGAGACTCCAGTGTTTCCAGTTCTCGGTGTAGTCGTTGGGCTCTTTCAGCGTGCAGAGGTGGCCGAAGGTCCACGTCACTTGGAAGCCATTGCCCTCCATGTATCCATTGTGAGAGGTGGTGGCACCCAATATGCGGGCTATATCTTTGGCTACGCTTGGTTTCTCGGCTATGCAGACTATCATTTGTTTCTGTTTTTAAAATTAAATACGAAGTGCAAAGTTACTTAAAATTGTTGAGTTTCGCACGACGAGTTCCATATATCTTGCGCAATTACGCAGCGGATACAATCCGCTATATTTCCTCCGGAAGCACGCCCGAGGCGTTGCTTCCGAAAGAAATTTTGGTCTTTTAGCGTTTTTTACACTAATTAACACTTTTGTCTCCATTTGTATCACTAATCTGAACTATTTAGACTAACTTTGCAGCGTTTGCGTTATGCATACACAAAAAAAACAAAGACATATCAAACGCATACTTACAACAAGGACTATATTTAGAGAATTAAAGAGTAATTCCTTAATTCCGCAACTGTTTCAATAAATCGCTTGTCGGACTCAAAATTGTCAT
>OHKV01001010.1_pt1 | contig 10202 bp, 6 predicted proteins | sample 1568951 | NCBI WGS metagenome assembly OHKV01 (sample SAMEA3879528, study PRJEB24766) | human gut metagenome | biome: human-associated habitat; feature: feces | place: USA | collected 1985/1987
ATAGGGCGCACAGAATTTGCCCATTCTTCGTTTGTGCGGGAAATGCGCCCATCGCCGTCGCGGATTTGAATGGCCGCTGCCAACACATATTTGGTGCGCTCCAAACCGTATTCCTCCACCACCTGCTTAACAGCACCGTCACCCAAGCGCATACCATCGTAGTGCAGCGCGATTGCGCCGTTGATTTCATCGCCGCAACGCTCGTTAAGGCGATAAGATTCCCGGTACTGCTGTACCTCGTTATGCTGGCGGGCATAGGTAATGGATTGTCGGTACACTTTGGGCGGATTCTGCTGCTGTTCTTTTTTCAGCAAGTCATCCGCGCGGTCCTCCACGCACTGCGCAACAATGCTCATGTAGTCAGTTTCCAACTTAGAGAAATCCTTGTAGACATCTGCCAGCGGTGCGGGAGATTTCAGCAGCTCCCGCACCTGTGCAGGGGTGAGGTTCATTTCTTCCGTTGCAAGAATAATGTCCTCGCGGACGCTGTACTCGTAGGCGTGACGTAAGATTTCTTCGGGTGGCTGTGCGGTCAGCCAGTCATAATACTTGTTCTGCTCCTGCCGCATTTTTTCGCAGAGCTGCTCCTGCGGGGTCATTCGACGCCCTCAAAAACCAAGGAATTGCTTTCGAGAATGTACTCCCAAAAGAAACGCTTCCCATCCGTGTCCGCATTGTTATAGCAGAACGCAATAAGTGCCGGGAACATGGCTGCCGCCGCGTCCTCGGAAACATTCGGCTTCTTCCCGCTGGCAGCACAGTGGTTCAGATACTCCACCAGTTCGCCCAGCGTGGTCGCGCCACTTTCTTTCAGAATCGGTGCGCACTCCTCCGGCCATTCCTGTTTGTCCAACGGCAGAATCAGCATTTCCTCGCTGATCGGGGCGCTGACCTCAATTTCTGTGTCCGGGCGCTGGCTGAAGCCGTCCAAGACTTCAAGGCAGCCCACCTCGTTCGCCTGTTCAAGCAGTGCGAGTGCCAAAACTTCAATAATACTATCGTAAGACATAAGTACCTCCCAATAGAAAAAGCGCCCATAAAAGTGGGCGCTTGGGTAAAATATTCAGTTATGAGAACACAGGCAAACTTCCGTTTGCTGCATCCGTTTTCAAAATGGTGATCCAGTTGCTTTTTCCGTAAAGGAATCGCACTATATGCACGGTCTGCGTGGCATCGTCCACCGTGTAGAACGCAAGGTAGTTCATAACGATGGTGAAGCGGATTCCCCACAAGGAAAGTAATTTATCAGAAACGACTTCAAATTTGTGCGGGAATTCTGCCAGTTCTCCGATTTTTTCGTCGGCCACATCCAACAGCTTGTCGGCGGCAGTTGGATTTTTCAGTACAAGGTCGATATAGTCGTAGGCGTTCGCCATATCTCGTTCGGCGGCTTGGGTGACATGAATGTTGTATTTCATCTGCGCTCCCTGCGGTGGCGCAAATCAGCCATAACATCGGCAAAGGGGCGTGTGTTCCCAGCGTCAATGTCGGCAAGGCCCTCTTGCAGCTTGCTGTACAGTTCAATGCGGCCCGCCATTTCCTCATAGGTTTCCATGCTCATAACGGCAAGGTCGCCCTTACCGTTTTTGGTAATAAAGACCGGCTCGTTGTAGGCATGGCAGTAAGAGGAAATATCATTGTAGTTGTTCCTTAAATCTGCGCTGGAACGAATGTTCGGCATAGATAGCACCTCTCTTTCATACAAAAATTATATCATAATTTCTGTATGAAAACAAGCAAAATCTATCAATTAAATGTCACAGTCCAATAGGTGTACTGCCCCTCTGCGGTCTGGCAGAACCAGCAGCCAACACCCATGCTGGTAAAGCTGGAATTGACGATGTTGGCATAGTGGGCGGGGCTGCCGGAGTGGTCAAACGCACCGCCCGCGACAAAAGACTCACATCGGGCATCTGCCGCCGCGCTCAACCCGCCATCCATTGCCAGTGGGGAAAGCCCTACTGCCGCGCGGATGGCGTTGATGTTTTCCTGCACGGCCCAGTACGCAGAATCCGAACTGTCGATGCTCCGCCATTGCTCCGTACCGGCAGCAAGGTCAAACGGCACAGCGCCGTAACTCATGTTGACCTGTGCAGGGGTGTCGGCTACGGATTCCTCAACGGGGGCTTGCGTGGGTGCTGCCGTAGGCGCTGCTGTCGGCGCGGGCGTGGGTTCTGCTGTGGGCATTGGGATGGGGTCTTGTGTGGGTGCAGGGGTTGCAGTTTGCGCAGGGTTGGTGGTTTCAGCAGCTTCTACCGTCTGCGCCGTTTCCTCGGTGGCCGGAGAGATCTCCACCAATGCAGCCGGTTCAGCCGCAAGCGGTTCACTTTCTGCCGCCGCGCACCCGGCCAGCATCAATACCATGCCCAGCATTGCAATCGATTTTTTCATAAAAACTGCTCCTTTCATTTCGGGGTGGTCGCGTATACGATTGCTTTTTCTGCTTATCATCATAGAGATTATCGTTCCTCCTGTCCACGCTGTCGATTGGCTGCTTGACACTGTTGTTCCGGCTCGGTATCGGTCACAATGTCTTTGTCGTTCATATTCAAAAGTCCATCCAATACTGCCAAACGATTGCTTTTTTCAGCAAGCTCTGCGGCCTGTTGAAATGGCCGCTTGACTTCTTCCTCGGCGCTGGCAAGCTGCTGTTCCAACCGCGCTTGCTTGGCTTTAATTTTCTCGATATTCGGCTCAATTCCGTTTGCCAGATTGGAAATGCGGGTAAGATTACCCAGTACATCATTGCCCAATTCGGCGGTATAAGTACCTGCACCAACCAGCTTTACACTGAACACATTGCCAAACACGGCATGAGAAACTTGCAGTGCCAACCCTTTGTAATTGCCGATAGGTACAGGCTTTTCGGTATCAAGAGCAACTCCCAGCAGGCCGAGCAGCGCTTTACCGGCTGGCTCTTTTTCGGTGTAGGTTTTCTCCATCAACTGCATGGAAAAAATGTCTTTGCCTTCTGCATCCTTGTGGGTATGCGCCTGCACGGTAGCGGCATCCGCCGTCAGGTTCACAACCAGTTCTTTGCAGCGCTGAATCTCCTGCGGGAATCCCACGGCGATTTTGTTTTCAAGGTCATAGATTTGGCTGTCGTGGGCAGCTTTCAGCGTTTTCAGCCGGGTCAACTGAATATCAAGATCCATTTTCTCTTTAATCAGCGGATTGCCCGCCGCCAGTGCCTTGACTTCGGCATAGGACAGTGCCGCCTCGTCCATGTCATCACAGCTTCGAGCAGGGCTTTTGCTCGTCATAATCTGCCCGATGAATTTCTGCTTATTTTCAATAAGCTGCCAACTGTAAGCGTCAAACGTACCCTCGGTGACATAACGGAAAACGTAGACTTCTTTATTTTCATTGCCTTGCCGCAGAATACGGCCCTCGCGCTGCTCAATGTCAGATGGCCGCCACGGTACATCAAGGTGGTGCAGCGCAATCAAGCGCTTTTGGACATTGGTGCCAGCACCCATTTTGGCCGTGCTGCCCATTAGCACACGCACCGCGCCGCTGCGGACTTTTCCGAAAAGTTCAGTTTTGCGGGCATCGGTGTTCGCTTCGTGGATATAGGCAATCTCCGCTTCGGGGATACCACGCTCAATCAGCTTTGCTTTCATATCGTCGTAGACATTGAAAACGCCCGCCTTGGGCGTGGACAGGTCGCAGAAAACAAGCTGCGCACTGCGTTGGGGCATGGTCTGCTCCCATATCTCAAAAATTTTGCCCACACAAATATTGACCTTGCTGTCAGGGTCATCGGGCAAGTCGGGGTCGATCAAGCGCTGATCCAGCGCCAACTTGCGTCCGTCGTTGGTGATTTTCAGCATATTGTCCTCATAGGGCTTTACCATTTTATTGCGGATTTTGTCGGCCCGTTCGCCCAATTCCGCTACCATCTGTTTTTGTATTTCAGAGGGCTTTAGCTGGATGTTGGTCGGCTTGCCGCCCACAAGGGCAGGGACAGGCAGTTTCAGCATATCTGCTGTTTGAATATCGGCGCATTCCTTGAACATTGCCATAAGTTCCGGCAGATTGAAAAAACGAGCAAAGCGCGTTTTTGTGCGGTAGCCGGTTCCCTCCGGCGCAAGTTCGATGGCTGTGACGGTTTCGCCAAAGGTGGCCGCCCAACTGTCAAAGTTTGCAAGGCCGTTGCGTTCCAAGGTGTACTGCTGCAAATAGCGCTGCATGGTATACAGCTCGGTCATGCTGTTGGAAATGGGGGTGCCTGTGGCAAACGTTACGCCCCGCGCCCCGGTGATTTCATCAAGGTACTGGCACTTCATAAACAGGTCACTGGCCTTTTGGCTCTCGGTGGTGCTGATACCCGCGATGTTGTGCATCTTTGTAACGGTCATGAGGTTCTTGAAATTGTGTGCTTCATCGACCATGAGGGAGTCTGCGCCCAGTTCCTCAAAAGTCACCACATCATCCCGCTTCGGGGCGTCCAGCAAATTTGACAGCTTGGTTTTCAACTGCTTTTTCTTACTTTCCAACTGCTTGACGGTCAGACGGCTGTCGCTGTTGTCCATGCTCTCCAACTGCATCTCCAGTTCGTCAATTTGCTTGCGGATAAACTCGGCTTTTCTGGCATCGGAAAGTGGAATCTTTTCAAACTGGCTGTGACCGATTACCACAATGTCATAGTTGCCGGTGGCGATTTTGGCACAAAACCGTTTACGGTTTGACTTTTCAAAATCGCGCTGCGTTGTCACCAAAATGTTTGCGTTGGGATACAGTTTCAGTGCTTCACTGGCAAACTGGCCTGTCAGATGGTTTGGCACGGCAACAAGCGTTTTACTGCACAGGCCCAGCCGCTTTTTTTCCATTGCGGCGGCAACCATTTCGTAAGTTTTACCCGCGCCAACCACATGGGCCAGCAAGGTGTTGTGGCCGTACAGGATGTGGGCAATGGCATTGCGCTGGTGGGGCCGCAGCGCGATTTCCGGGTTCATGCCGAAAAACTGGATGTGGCTGCCGTCGTACTCACGGGGGCGAATGCAGTTGAACTTTTCATTGTACAACGCCACCAAGCTTTCCCGGCGTTCACGGTCCTTGAAAATCCAGTCTTTAAAAGCATCTTCTATCATCCGCTGCTTGGCCTGTGCTTCTTCGGTGGCAGGACCATTGAGTTTATGCTGCTCCTTGCCGTTTTCGTCATAGATTGTATCGTAAATTTTGGTGGCCCGCAGGTTGAGTGCGTTCTCCAACAAATGATAGCCGTTGATACGTTTTGTGCCGTAGGTGTTCGTGACGCGGATATTATCGTTGCCCTGGCTCTTGTTGGAAATATACCAGTTATTCAGATATTCATTGTAACGGACAGCTATTTTCTGTTCGCGGTAGGTTGACTGAAAAAGTTCATCGGCAAACCGCTTGATGATTTCCGGCCCGATCCATGTAACACCCAACCGGACCGTTATCTCGCCCGCCGTCAAGTCCTTGGGTTGCACCTGTTCCAACGCTTCTACATTGATGCGAAACGCCGGGTCTTGGTCGGCGGCAACATGAGCAATACGCAGCTTTTCGCGTACATTGCCGGATAAATACTCATCCGCCATAAGGTAAACAGGGCTGCCGTCCTCCTGTTTGCGGAAAGGCTCTACAAAAATAACGCCCGCCAGTTCCTTGGCAAGCGTTGCTTCATCTTTCCCGGTAAGGTGCATCATGTAAGGCATATCGACCTTGGCACGTTCCCCGATGCTCAGTGCCAGAGCGTCCGATGCCGTGTCGGCGTGGTCGGGTATCTGTGCAGAGCGGATAGTCCTTTTGGTGAACATATCCGACTTGCTGATAAAATTGCCTTTTTCATCGACATTTTCCAGTGAACACAGCAAATAGTAGCTGCTGTCATCCCGGAAAGACAACTCCGCGCTGCGGCTGTTGATTAGGCCGTGTTTGCCGCGGAAGGCATCATATTGGCGGTTAAGCTGGGTTTGCAGACGGTGGATTTCCTCGTCCGACAAGTCCTGCAACTGCGCATCGATCAGAGCGCGGGTGGTATCGCGCAGTTCCACCAGTTTGCGGATACGCTCGGCAGAGGCTGCGTTGGGATTACACTCCCGCATGACTGCGCCTTCGCGGTAATAGATTTTATCGTCCTTTACCGTGTAGCTGAAATTACGCACAAAGGGATCGGCATCAATGTACTTGGTGTCCTCGTCGCTTTCTTCCTGCACAGGAATTTCGGCTCTTGTCAGCGTGGCGGTCAAGTGCTGCATGGCAGTGTCGATTTGCGTTTCCAGCAACGGCTTTCCGAAACGGTCCACCGCATCGGGGTCTATTGGCTGGCAGGTGGAAGTCGGGCCATACGGACCGGCGATTATCTCCATTCTGCCGCAAATCATTTCAGGGTGCTCCACAAAGTAGCGGTTCATGGTAATGCCGTTGGCATCTTCTGCAAGGTGCAGCCAAGGCTCGTCCTGCTGGCGCAGTGTGTCACGCTTTTGCAGGAAAATTACATCCGTCATGATTTTAGTGCCGCTGCTCTTGAACGCATTGTTGGGCAAGCGCACCGCACCAATCAGGTCGCAGCGCTCGGCAATATACTTGCGGGCGCGGTCATCCTTTTTGTCCAATGTGCCGCTGGAGGTGATGAACGCCATGATGCCGCCGGTGCGCAGCTTGTCGATGCTCTTGGCAAAGAAATAGTCGTGAATGGGAAAATGCAGCCGGTTATACTGCGGGTCATTGACTTGGAAATTGCCGAAAGGGACATTGCCCATAGCGCAGTCAAAATAGTTGTCGGGGAGAAGCGCATTTTCATAGCCGGTCACTTGGATATTGGCCTTTTGATACAACTGCTTTGAGATGCGGCCTGTGATGCTGTCCAATTCTACGCCGTAGAATTTGGCATCACTGCTGCCAAAATGTCCGTGTGCGAGAAATGCGCCTGTGCCCATGCTGGGTTCTAGGATTTTGCCGCCTTTTACTCCGAAGCGTTCCAGTGCGCGGTAGATGGGGTGGATAACGGTGGCGGGGGTATAAAACGCCGTCAGGGTGCTGCTGCGTGCAGCTTCATACTCGGATTCAGACAATGCTGCTTTCAGTTGGCTGTACTCGTTCGACCATGCACTTTTGTTCGGGTCGAACGCATCCGAAAGCCCGCCCCAGCCCGTGTACTGTGCTAAAATTTTCTGCTCATCCTCAAAAGCAGGGCTGCCACCGTTCGCTACGCGCTGCTCAATTTCTTTCAGCTTTTGGATGGCGGCAATATTGGCTGCAAATTTTTCGCGCGGTGCTGTCGGCAGGTTATCCAGATAAGGGGCTTCATAGGTAATGGGTTCGCGGTGGTAAGGTTCATCTTCTGCCGAAAGCCGTTCTGCATCCGCCATAACCTGTGCCACAAAGGGGCTGGGTTCTTCGATGACTTCGCCCACGATGGGTTCAGCAGTTTCTTCCTGCTGCGCTTGGCGGCTTGGAACTTCCGGGGTGGATAGTGCTGCATTTTTGGGGTTGGCAGCAAGCAGCCGCGCAAACTCCTCGTGGCTGACGGCACGGCCTACCAGCGGGAAACTTTCATCCCGCAGATGAATGTTTTCTCTGCCGATTTCCTCGACGGTAAAGGGTCTGGCATCTTCCAGATAAACCGTACTGCCGATAGTTACAGGTGATTTTTCGACTTTTCTTGTAGTCGGATGATGCTTTTCAAACTCTGCTTCGGCGGTATTGATAAAATCCGAGAAAGCGCTGTTTTCAATGCCCTGCGCAGCAAGCTCGTGGTTATCTTGGAAGTAGTCGATATGGACAATGTTACCGTCAACCTCATAGCGGATTTCGTTCCGCAGAAGATTGGCATACACTTGGATCTCATGCTCATCGTCCTCGGTGGTAGAGTAAGCAAACTCCACGCGGGTCAAGTCGGAGAAATTCGGCTCGTTTAGCCCCTCATTCTCGCAGAAATCCGTGATGGCGTGTTTTGCATGGTCAAGGGCGGCATCGTTCGCTGCGCGGGCGGCTTGCTGTTCTGCTGCCCATGCCTGATAGGGGGCTTTTTCGGCATCGGTCAGATACTGGTCGTTGTAAACCAAAAGCCGCAGGCGTTGGGCAACCTCTTTCCACTTCAAAACGCGGCGATACTCGCCGTCCTCTGTACGTCGGGTGATTTCAAGATTTTTGCCCATGTGGTCAAGAAAGCCGTGCCCACCATCACGGAAGATCCATGTGTCGCCGCCGATGCCGTATTCTTTTTTCAGCCAGCGGGCTTGATCTTCCTCGATAGGAAGTACCTGTGCAGAGAAATATTGCTGAATGCGAAATTTGCTATCTTCAAACCCGCCGCCTTTGCACAGTGCATCGGTAATGTCCTGCTCCGTAATGTACTTGCCGGATGCGTCAATGACGGGCTTGTTCCACTTTTTGGCTTCTGCCGCAAGGTCGATGCTTTTTGCTTGCTGCTCATGGCTCGGCAGCCCTGCCACTTCAGAATCTTCGGGAGTAAGAGTAAGCTGCTCCATCTGCTGCTGCACGGGTGCTGCCTTGATTGGAACGATCAGACGCCCTTGCTCGATAAGGTCAGCAATCTTTGCGGCAACAGCATCCCATGTCAGATTGACCTGTGCTGTTTTGGTAAGATAGTTACCCTCCCAAAGTTCAAGGTACATATCATGCCGGATAAAACCCACGGTATGGTCATCCACGAACAAATATGTATAAATTTGCTTGTAACAGTGCTTGCAAAAGGCGCTGCGCTCGGCAAGGTCGGGATGCTCATTGAAATATTCCAGAATAGCCGCATTGTCGGCACGGCTGGAGGATTCTTTCGCCAGCAAGCCTAGAATCAGTTCATCGCTCAGCGGCGGCAAATCAGAAATGGGCACAGAAAAAGCGGAGGGCGTGGTATCGCTCTCCGCTTGGGGTTCTTGTGTTACAGGCTGTAAATCTGCTGCATCGCCAGTTCCTCGGCTTGGGCCTGCAAGGCGTTCATCCACTGCGTCCAGCCCATCGGGTCGGTCTGCCGGTTCGGGGCGGTGCTCTGCTGCATCAGCGTCTGCATCGTCTGCTCGATTTGCCGATGTACTGCGTTGTCCATCTCCACCAGATGCGGGTACAGCGTTCCCTCCAGCAGCATCTCGTCGAACACCATCGGCGCGTTCTCTCGCAGAAAATTCCGCCGCAGGCTGCCGTACTTCCCGATTTCCGGCATCGGCGGCTCGTTCAACGTCAGCGCCGGGATTTGGTAGCCGTTCACCATCATGTACTCCATTGTTGACCTCCTTGGTGTTATTGGTTTCTTCCTGTTTGTCACCATAATAGCGGACTTTTTCGGCGCGTGCAACACTGTCGATTTCTCTCGTGATGCTGCCGATCTGCTGCATGAGAGGTCGTGCCGCCTGTTGGCAAGCGCTGCCCAAACACAGAGTAATGCGGTTTGTATCAAACTGGTTCACGGATTCAAGGGCTGACAGGTCCAGCCGCGCAGTATCCACGCCGCACCGCAGCGCGGCCATATACAGACAGCTTTGGGTGATAAGCTGTAAAAATTGCTGCCGCTGTTCGTCCGGCTTGGCCCACTGTAAGCTGCTGCCGTCTATGGCTTTTCCCAGTGCGGTTGTGAACATGGCGCTGCGCTGGGCAACGCAGGATGTAGAGAGCATGAGTAGGGCGCTCTGGATGCTGTCGGCGTGATTATCCGCTACGATTTTATCCCAAACAGGCCGCCAGTTCTGGTCTGTAATGACCCACGGCAGCGCTTCGGGAATCTGCGCGGGGGATGGTATCGGAAATGTCAAACAGATACCGCAGCCGGGAAGAATTGGCGCGAGTGTCAAATACCGCGATACCGTGTGCGCCGCGCTTGACCCAGCGACCCGCATTATTATTCCAGTAAGCTATGTCGGCCACGGCTGTGGCGGTGGGGCTTTGCTCGTGAATCAAAAGCTGGTTCGGGAAACTATAATTATAAGCAATGGCCGCTGTCCGCAAAAATGCTTTCCAGCGGTCACTGCTCTCCGTGACGGCTTGCAGTTGCTTTTTGGCAAGCGCACGGATATTTTCGTATTTTGCCATAGGCTGCTCCTTATCGCTCGTGCTGTTCTGCTTTTGACGGTGTGGCATTTTCAAGTTCCGGCAACAAGTTATCTACCTGCTTATACCCAATCGGCTGAACATAAAAAGCGTGTGTCTCGTTATCTTTGTGTGTCACAATAATATCGCTGACAGAGACGGAACGCATACTTTTGGCGTTTGGACGGTCATCC
>OHKV01001018.1_pt1 | contig 10124 bp, 6 predicted proteins | sample 1568951 | NCBI WGS metagenome assembly OHKV01 (sample SAMEA3879528, study PRJEB24766) | human gut metagenome | biome: human-associated habitat; feature: feces | place: USA | collected 1985/1987
ATGATTAAAAAAGAAATGATAGCCATGTTACTGGCAGGAGGACAAGGAAGCAGACTCGGAGTCCTCACATCAAAGATGGCCAAGCCGGCCGTAGCATTTGGCGGTAAATACCGCATAATTGATTTTCCATTAAGCAACTGTATTAATTCAGGGATTGATACAGTTGGTGTGTTGACTCAGTATCAGCCGTTAAGACTTAACACTCACATCGGTATTGGTATTCCGTGGGATTTGGACCGCAATGTTGGCGGTGTTACGGTGCTTCCTCCGTATGAGAAGAGTACAAACAGTGAATGGTATACAGGAACAGCCAATGCCATTTACCAGAATCTTGAATATATGGAGCAGTATAATCCTGATTATGTTCTTATTCTTTCGGGTGACCATATTTATAAGATGGATTACAAGATAATGCTTGATTATCATAAGGCCAACAATGCAGATATAACAATAGCTGCAATGCCTGTTCCTATTGAGGAGGCAAAAAGATTCGGTATTGTTGTTACTGATGATGACAACAGAATCACAGAATTCGAGGAAAAACCTGAGAATCCTAAGAGTAATCTTGCTTCAATGGGTATTTACATATTCAGCTGGAAAGTCCTTAAAAATGCACTTATTGCACTTAAAGACCAGAATGAATGTGATTTTGGCAAGCATGTCATTCCATATTGTTTTGAAAATAATAAGAGACTTTTTGCATATGAGTATAACGGCTACTGGAAAGATGTAGGAACGCTTAACTCATATTGGGAAGCTAATATGGAACTTATAGATATAATTCCTGTATTTAATCTATATGAAGAGTTCTGGAAGATTTATACCAGAACAGATGCGATTCCACCACAGTATATATCATCAGATGCTTTTATTGAAAAGAGTATTATAGGTGACGGAAGTGAGATATACGGAAAAGTCTATAATTCTGTAATAGGTTCAGGCGTTGTAATTGAAGAAGGTGCAGTTGTAAGGGATTCTATCATAATGCAGGATACTGTAATAGGAAAGAATACATCAGTTGAAAAAGCAATTATAGCGGAAGAAGTTGTTATCGGCGATAATGTTGAGATTGGTATCGGAGAGGAAGCAGAGAATGTACTTAAACCTAAGATTTACAATTCGGGTCTTGTTACAATCGGTGAATGTACAGTTATTCCTGACGGCGTAAAGATTGGCAAAAACACAGCTGTTTCAGGTGAGACAAAACCAGAAGATTATCCGAATGGAGAACTTGTGGGAGGCGGTGTAATAATTAAGGCAGGTGACAACGTATGAAAGCAATAGGAATTATTTTAGCCGGCGGCAATAATAAGATGATGAAGGAATTGTCTAATAAAAGAGCGATAGCAGCAATGCCGGTTGCAGGAAGCTACCGCAGCATAGATTTTGCATTGAGCAATATGTCTAATTCAAAAATCCAGAAAGTTGCTGTTATAACACAGTATAATGCGCGCTCACTCAACGAGCATTTAAGCTCATCAAAATGGTGGGATTTCGGAAGAAAGCAGGGAGGACTTTTTGTATTTACGCCTACAATAACAGCTGACAGCAGCTACTGGTACCGCGGAACAGCAGATTCACTTTATCAGAATCTTCAGTTCTTAAAGTCAAGCCATGAGCCATATGTTGTAATTGCATCAGGTGATGGTATTTACAAGCTGGATTATGGTAAAGTCCTTGAGTATCATATAGAGAAAAAAGCAGATATTACAATGGTTGTAAAGAAGCTTGAAGACCGCTCTGAGATTAACAGATTTGGTGTTGTATCAATGACAGAAGAAGGACGTGTCACAGAGATAGATGAAAAACCTTTGGAGACTAATCTTTCAACAGTTTCGACAGGTATTTATATTATAAGAAGACGACTTCTTATTGAACTTATCGAAAAAGCGGCAGAAGAAGACCGCCATGATTTTGTAAGAGATATCCTTGTCCGTTATAAGAATCTTAAAAAGATTTATGCGTACAAGCTTGATACATACTGGAGCAATATTTCAACAGTTAATTCATATTACAAAACTAATATGGATTTCTTAAAGAAAGATGTAAGAAATTATTTCTTTAAACAGTATCCGGATATTTATACAAAAGTTGAGGATTTACCTCCTGCTAAGTATAACTTTGGTGCAGAAGTAAGGAACAGCCTTGTTTCAAGTGGATGTATCGTAAACGGATGTGTCGAGAATTCAGTTCTTTTTAAGAAGATTTATATCGGAAACAACAGTGTTGTAAAGAATTGTATTATTCTTAACGATGCTTATATCGGAGATAATTCCTATCTTGAGAATTGTATCGTTGAAAGCGGCAGTACAATAAAGGCCAATTCACGATATGTAGGCGAGGGTGATCCTATTATTGTAGTTGAAGATAATCCGATTTATTATTAAAATCATCATTAATTTGAAAAATTTCAGCTTGGGTGTTAATATGGCTATAATAGCTATTTCATCTGAGCTGATTTTTTATTGCGGCGGCGGGAAGGAGTTTAATTTTATGTATATAATAGCAGGACTTGGAAATCCGGGAAAAGAATATGCAGGTACAAGACACAACGCAGGATTTGCGGTTATAGATGCACTTGCTGATAAATATAATATAGATGTGGATACAGCTAAGCATAAAGGGCTTATCGGAAAAGGAATAATCGATGGTCAGAAGGTAATACTTGTAAAACCGCTCACATATATGAATCTTTCAGGAGAATGTATACGTGAGGTTATGGATTATTATAAGGCAGATATTGATGACTTAATAGTAATATTTGACGATATAAGTCTTGAGCCCGGAAGACTGAGGCTTCGTGCAAAGGGAAGTGCCGGAGGTCACAATGGTATCAAAAATATTATTGCACAGCTTGGAAGTGACAAATTTAAGCGTATAAAATTTGGTGTCGGAGACAAGCCGAAGGAATGGGATCTTGCAGACTGGGTTCTGTCAAGATACCCGAAAGAGGTTGAGGCTGATGTGGAAAATGGAATAAAGAAAGCCTGTGATGCCGTTGCATGCATAATGAATGAAGGCATAGAAAGCGGCATGAATAAATATAACGGGTAAATATATTGTTAATACAAAAAACAGTAATTTATAAAATAACGGAGTTATATAAATGAAGACATTTTATGCACCGCTTTCTGAGTTGGCGGGAATAGAACAGTTAAAGAAAGATTTTGAAGTTACAGGGCAGCCGGTTATGATAAGCGGCTGCATAGATACCCAGAAAATTCATCTTGTTCATGCTGCCGTAAATGATTACAGATTTCGTCTTATAATAACGGGTGACGAGGCAAAAGCATGCGAAATGCAGGAGGATTCACGATTTTTTGATAAATCGAGTATATACTATCCTGCGAAAGATTTCATATTTTACAGTGCTGATGTACATGGTAATCAGCTTGCGGGTGAACGGTTAAGATGTATACAAAAAATTATTGCAGCACAAGATAATAAGACAAACATTACCGTTATTACTACAATTGACGGATGTGTTGATATGCTTATGCCGCTGCAAAGATACCGTGATAATATAATTCATTTTAAAAATAGTGATATTATTGATACGGAAAAGCTTATTTCTAAGCTTGTAGGAATCGGATATACAAGAGTTCCGATGATTGACGGACAGGGGCAGTTTGCGGTCCGTGGCGGAATAATAGATATATTTTCATATACGGATGAGACTCCGGTGCGTATTGAATTGTGGGATGATGAAATCGATTCAATACGTTTTTTTGACGTGGAGAGCCAGCGTTCAGTTGAAAAAATACAGACATACGACGTATTTCCGGCGACAGAGTGGATTTTATCTGAGGATGAAATAGATGCGGGATTTGAAAAAGTAAAAGATGAAGTTGAAAAGCAGCTTGTTACGCTTGGAAATGATAAGAAGAAAAAGACACAGCAGGAGATGGATGCATGTAACAGATTAAGACATGCATATGCTGATTTTGAAAGAACGAGAGATTACAGTAAATTTATACTGTCATTTACTGATGAGATAGAAGGGTTCACAGACTATTTTCCAAAAGATGAAACGGTTTTTGTGCTTGATGAGCCGGACAGGATTATGGAGAGAATGGAACTCATCTCATATGAGTATGAAGAGAGCATGAAGAACCGTCTTGAAGGCGGATATGTCGTTGCAAGCCAGACAAAGCTTATGCGTCCGATTGCAGAAGTTTACAAAAATATGCAGTCTTCAAGGCTTATGCTTTTATCGTCACTTGATTACAAGCCGAAAATGTTGAAACCGGCAGATTATCTGAGAATTGATGCGAGAAGCATAAGTCCTTATAATAACAGCTTTGAGTATCTTGCAGATGATATTAATAAATATAAAAGAACAGGGTACAGAGTTGTCCTTGTGTGCAATTCAAGAACGAAGGCGGCAAGAATTGTAGCAGATTTAGAGGAGCTGGGCACGCAGAGCTATTTCAGTGAGGATTATGACAAAGAAATAATGCCGGGAACTGTTATGGTTACGTATGGAAATATCCATCGTGGCTTTGAATATCCGCTTATTGGTTTTGTAATCATTACTGAAAATGATATATTTACGAGCCGTACAAGAAAGAAGCAGAAGAAGAAAAGCCAGTACAGTGGCCAGAAAATCAATTCTCTTTCGGAGATTTCAGTCGGTGATTATGTTGTCCATGAAATGCACGGACTTGGTGTATACAAGGGAATTGAAAAGATTACTGTTGAGGGCGTTGAAAAAGATTATATCAAGATAGAGTACGCCGGGAACAGCAATCTGTATGTTCTTGCTACACAGCTTGACAGGCTTCAGAAATATGCTGCATCAGACACGGAAAAGAAGCCTAAGTTGAATAAACTTGGAAGTGTCGAGTGGAATAAGACCAAAGCAAAGGTTCACGGAGCTGTTGAGGAGATAGCAAAGGATCTTGTGGAACTTTATTCAATAAGACAGAACCAGAAGGGTTATGCATTTGGACCTGACACTGTATGGCAGAAAGAATTTGAAGAAATGTTCCCATATGAGGAGACTGATGACCAGCTTAATGCCATAGCTGATACTAAGGCGGATATGGAAAGCACACGAATCATGGACAGACTTATATGTGGCGATGTCGGATACGGAAAAACCGAAGTTGCCATACGTGCGGCATTTAAGGCTGTACAGGAAGGAAAACAGGTTGCTTACCTTGTGCCGACGACAATTCTTGCACAGCAGCATTTCAATACATTTGAGCAGAGAATGAAAAATTTTCCTCTTAAAGTTGCACAGCTTTCAAGTTTCAGAACCAACAAAGAAATAAAAGAAACGCTTGCTGATTTGAAGAAAGGTTTTGTCGATGTTGTTATAGGAACTCATCGTCTGCTTTCAAAAGATGTAGAATTCAAAGACCTCGGACTTCTCATAATAGACGAGGAGCAGCGTTTTGGTGTGGCACATAAGGAAAAAATCAAGAAACTGAAAAATAATATTGATGTTCTTACGCTCAGTGCAACGCCGATACCAAGAACGCTTCACATGAGCCTTGTCGGAATAAGGGATATGAGTGTGCTTGAAGAACCGCCTGTAGACAGAGTCCCGATTCAGACATTCGTGACGGAACATAACGACGAGATGATTCGAGAGGCGATAAACAGAGAGCTTGCAAGAGGCGGGCAGGTGTATTATGTATACAATCGTGTCAGAAGCATAGATGAGGCGGCTGCACACATCCAGGAACTTGTTCCGCAGGCAAATGTGGCATTTGCCCATGGTCAGATGGAAAAGCGTGAACTTGAAAAGATTATGGTCGATTTTATCAATGGTGATATAGATGTGCTTATTTCGACAACTATCATTGAGACGGGCATGGATATTTCCAATGTAAACACGATGATTATAGAGGATGCCGATAAATTCGGGCTTTCGCAGCTTTATCAGCTACGCGGGCGTGTCGGTAGAAGCAACAGGACGGCATATGCATTTCTTTTATACAGAAGAGACAGGATGCTTACAGAGGTTGCCGAGAAACGGCTTTCTGCGATAAGAGAGTTTTCTGATTTTGGTTCAGGATTTAAGATTGCAATGAAAGACCTTGAAATCAGGGGAGCGGGAAATGTTCTCGGAAAGAGCCAACATGGACACATGGCAGCAGTAGGTTATGATTTGTACTGTAAAATGTTAAATGAAGCCGTTAATGACTTAAAAGGAATTAAGAACGAATACAGTTTTGAAACGAATGTTGATTTGTCTGTGGATGCCTATATTCCTTCGACATATATCAAAAGTGAATATCAGAAGCTTGATATTTATAAACGTATTGCAGCTATTGAGAGCGAGGAAGAATTAAGCGACATGAAAGATGAACTTGTAGACAGATATGGTTCATTAAGCACACCGGCAGTTAATCTTTTAAATATTGCCCTCATTAAGTCAATGGCTCATAAAATCGGAATTATGGAAATGAAAGGAACTATTGAGGATGGACCGTCAGGTTGTTATAAGACAGTTATGAAAGTTTATCCTAAGGCAGAAATAAATACAGAGGCAATTCCGGATTTTATTGACAGCTTCGGAGGGGCAATGAAGCTTGTAAGCGGTTCGCAGCCGCAGTTTATCTGGCGTGTGACAAAAAAGAAATACAATAATGCTGGAGAATATCTTACAGGTATTAAAGAAATGCTCAAACTTATGCAGAATAAACTTCAACTTTAATAAAAAAAGCTTATAAATGTTTTGACTTTTCGATTTAAAGTGGTATACTTATATCAATTTAACGCTTTAAAGTGAAAAACACAGACGTATCAATTAAATTAGGCGTCATGGTGAAATACGCATGGTAAAGCAAAAACATACGGAGGATTTTTTTATGCAACAGAAAGGTGAATTAATTTCGTTCAGACCAGACATCAAGGTTGTTGACTGCACAATAAGAGACGGAGGTCTTGTTAATAATTTTTATTTTGATGATGAATTTGTAAAAGATTTATATAAAACAAATGCTGCCGCAGGCGTTGATTATATGGAGTTCGGTTATAAGGCTTCAAAGGATTTGTTTGACGTGAATGAATTTGGCAAGTGGAAGTTCTGTGACGAGCAGGATATAAGAGATATTGTCGGTGATAATGATACTGACATGAAGATTTCGGTTATGGCGGATGTCGGAAGAACTGATTATAAAAAGGATATCATTCCGAAAAAAGACAGTGTAATTGATATGATTCGTATTGCGACATATGTAAATACTATCCCGGCAGCAGTTGAGATGATTAATTACTGTGCTGATATGGGATATGAGACAACAATAAATATTATGGCAGTTTCTACTGCACAGGAAAGTGAGCTTGATCTGGCACTTGATTTGCTTTCAAAGAGCAAGGCAGATGTTATTTACCTTGTTGACAGCTATGGTTCACTTTACCCTGAACAGATAAGAAGATATGCTGATAAGTACATTAAGGTTGCAGAAGCAGCAGGAAAGAAAGTTGGTATTCATGCACATAATAACCAGCAGCTTGCATTTGCAAATACAATTGAAGCATGTGCCTTCGGTGTAAGTTATCTTGATGCGACAATGAGCGGTATGGGAAGAGGGGCAGGAAACTGCTATATGGAACTCCTTCTAGGATTTTTAAGAAATCCTAAGTACAGCCTGAATCCTGTTCTTAAGTTTATTGAAAACAGAATTCTTCCACTGAAAAAATCAGGTGTTGTATGGGGATGTGATGTGCAGTACATGCTTACCGGCCAGCAGAACCAGCATCCAAGAACTGCCATTGCATTTACAGCTGATAAGAGAGAAGACTATTTTACATTTTATCAGTCAGTGCTTGACAGGGAATAATTAAGCTGATAATGTTGTTGACTTTAGTATAGTATCGTATTAAAATACGTGTAAGTATTTATGAAAGGAAGTAATAAAGATGGAAAAGAAAAATCTTGACTGGTCAAATCTCGGTTTTGGTTACATGAAGACTGACAAGAGATTTGTTGCAAATTTCAAAGATGGAGCATGGGATGACGGTGTCATTACAGAAGATGATAAGGTCGTGATTAGCGAATGTGCAGGCGTGCTTCAGTATGCACAGACATGTTTTGAAGGAATGAAAGCATATACAACACAAGACGGTCATGTAGTCATTTTCCGTCCTGATATGAATGCTGAGAGAATGGCAAACTCATGCCGCAGACTTGAGATGCCGGTTTATCCTGAAGATAAGTTTGTAGAAGCAGTTGCAAAGACTGTTAAGGCTAACGATGCATGGGTACCTCCATTTGGTTCAGGTGCGTCTCTCTACATTCGTCCATATATGTTTGGTAGTAATCCTGTTATTGGTGTTAAGCCGGCTGATGAATATCAGTTCAGAATTCTTGTTACACCTGTTGGACCTTATTTCAAGGGTGGTGCTAAGCCTCTCACAATCAAAGTTTCTGATTTCGATAGAGCAGCACCTCACGGAACAGGTCATATCAAAGCAGGTCTTAACTATGCAATGAGCCTTCATGCTATTGTTACAGCACATGAAGAAGGTTATGCAGAAAATATGTACCTTGACCCTGCAACAAGAACAAAAGTTGAAGAGACAGGCGGAGCTAACTTTATCTTCGTAACAAAGGATGGCAAGGTTGTAACACCTAAGTCTGACAGTATCCTTCCTTCAATCACACGTCGTTCACTTATTCATGTTGCTAAGGAATACCTTGGACTTGAAGTTGAAGAAAGAGAAGTATTATTCGATGAAGTTAAAGACTTTGCTGAATGTGGTCTTTGCGGTACAGCTGCAGTTATCTCACCTGTTGGAAAGATTAACGACCATGGTAAGGAAATCTGCTTCCCAAGCGGAATGGAGAAGATGGGTCCTACAATCCAGAAGCTCTATGATACATTAACAGGTATCCAGATGGGCAAGATTGAAGCTCCTAAGGGATGGATTTACACAATCGCTTAATTGATATTCTTTAAATGTTTATTCGGTCTGGACAAGTGTTCAGACCGATTTTTTAATTTTCTAAAGTAGATTTTACATTGAAAATGTGATAACATACTAATATAACAGACGTTAGTAAAGAGGTGCAGCAGTATGTCAGAAGTCGGAACTAATGAACGTTTATTGCGTTCTGATGTAACATTAGAAGAAAGCAGAAAGATAGAGAGAGTGCTTAGAAGAAACAATATATCATATTTTGAGAAGTGGAATTTCCACACAGGTGTGTTCAAGTTCCTTAATAACAGTAAGAATTCTAAGTGCGATATTTATGTTCATATGGATTCTATGGACAAGGCAAAGGAATTGCTTGCAGATATGTAGAATATATTTATAACAGAATATGTCTAAGATAATGGTCAGAGTGATTTACTCTGGCCTTTTTTTATGCTATAATTTTTTTACTTTGTGTGAAAGGATAGAAATTATGACAAAGAAAAGGATAGCATTGAAAATAGTAAGGAGAGTAGGAATATGTATTCTTACCACAGTGGTTCTGCTTCTTATAGGGCTGTTAGGCGTTGTAAGAATTATGGAATTCGGACCATCAAAGACAGCAAGAAATCTGTTTGTTAATTCAGCAATGGAATCAAGTGCAGGAGGAATACTTGTAACACTATTTTTTTCAGATGAAGAGATAGCCAGAATAAGAGCAATCAATTCCATACAGAAGACAGATGAAGTGACAGATTCTTCGCTTATATCAGATACAACAATTCTTACACAAGAAGAAAAATCAATGATAGAGGTTATTGATATAGAGAAGGATACTTACAGAGGTAAGATGATGATTGTAAGAGACCCATCAAGAGTTATGGTAGGAACAAGCGGGGAATATGGGAAAAGCTGTAAGGGAAAGAAAGTATCAGAGATAGCGGAAAGCTATGGCGCAATAGCTGCGACTAATGCCGGCGGTTTTCGGGATGCAGGAGGAGTAGGAACAGGTGGCGAGCCGGATGGACTTGTTATATCAGAAGGCAGGTTAAAGTGGGGGTCACTGGGAACAACTTATGGAATTATAGGTATAGACAATAATAATGTACTTGTAGTGGGAGATATGACAGCACAGGCGGCACTTGACCGGGGAGTAAGAGATGCCGTAAGCTTCGGGCCGGTGCTTGTTGTTAATGGAGAAGCGGTTGAAGTTAATGGGAGCGGAAGCGGTCTTAATCCAAGAACAGCAATCG
>OHKV01001022.1_pt1 | contig 10093 bp, 10 predicted proteins | sample 1568951 | NCBI WGS metagenome assembly OHKV01 (sample SAMEA3879528, study PRJEB24766) | human gut metagenome | biome: human-associated habitat; feature: feces | place: USA | collected 1985/1987
AGCTGTTCGGTTCTGTAGGTAAGGCTTGAAACAAATAAGACAATTATCGTTCAGGTTTAGCGTGAAAAAGAGGAACATTTCACAAAAGTGAAACGATTCTGGAAAAACACTTGCTTTTCTGAATGAAAAGGTGTATTTTATTGTCATCAGTGATTGAAACAGACAATCACGACCTGACTGGAACAAGGGCGTTCTTATCTTAGTTGATAAGGGCGCTCTTTCTTTTACTTTATCATAGTAAAGTGGTCGATAATATATCAGTTCAGTCAGGTGGCTCTGCAGAATAGCTTAACAGAAGAAAAGGCAGCAGACAGAGCGTTATATCAGTATAGAATGAGAGGGTTGAAAACATGAGCGGCAGAATTACAGAGTTATTTAACAACAATGTTTTTACAGATGCTGAGATGAAGGCTCGTCTTCCGAAGAAGGTTTATAATGAAGTGAAGGCGTGCAAGCTGGATAAGGGATCTGCAGACATCGTTGCACAGGCAGTAAGAGACTGGGCAATTGAGAAAGGTGCAACACATTTTACACATGTATTTGAACCACTGACAATGCTTACTGCAGAGAAGCATGACTCCTTCGTTTCGCTTCCAGATGAAGATGGTAAGGTCATGATGGATTTTACCGGAAAAGAATTGTGTGAGTCCGAGCCAGATGGTTCATCCTTCCCGTCAGGTGGTATTCGTGATACCTCTCGCGCAAGATCTTACACTTCATGGGATATGACTTCACCGATTTACGTAAAGGAGGATGCAATTGGAACCATTCTTTGTATCCCGGCAGCATTCTGCTCATACACAGGTGAAGCACTTGATGCAAAGACACCGCTTCTTCGTTCTATGGACGCAGTAAGTGAGCAGGGTGTCAGACTTCTTCGTCTGTTAGGAAACACTACATCTACAAAGGTGACTGCAGGTGTTGGACCTGAGCAGGAGTATTTCATTGTAGACAGAGATAAATACTTACAGAGAAAAGACCTAATCTTCTCAGGACGTACACTTTTCGGTGCTATGCCTCCTAAGGGTCAGGAACTTGATGACCATTACTTCGGTGCTATCCGTGAAAGAATCGGTGCATTCATGAAGGATGTCAACAAGGAACTCTGGAAAATGGGTGTTTCAGCAAAGACACAGCATAACGAAGTTGCTCCTGCACAGCATGAGCTTGCTCCAATCTATGCACAGTGCAATACAGCTACAGATAACAACCAGCTTACAATGGAAGTATTAAAGAAAGTTGCTTATCGTCACAATCTTGTATGTCTTCTCCATGAGAAGCCATTCGCAGGTGTTAACGGTTCAGGTAAGCACAACAACTGGTCAATCACAACAGATGATGGCATTAATCTCTTAGACCCGGGTAAAACTCCCCACGAAAACATCCAGTTCCTTCTTGTACTTGGTGCCGTAATGAAGGCAGTTGACACTCACGCAGACCTTCTTCGTGAATCCGCTTCTGACGTTGGTAACGATCACAGACTTGGTGCTAACGAAGCTCCTCCAGCAATCATTTCTATGTTCCTTGGCGAGCAGTTAGAGGACGTAGTTATGCAGCTTATCGACAAAGGTGATGCTACTAACTCAATACAGAAGGGCAAATTAAAGACTGGTGCTTCTACACTTCCTGATTTAAATAAAGATGCTACAGACAGAAACAGAACATCACCATTCGCTTTCACAGGTAACAAGTTTGAATTCCGTATGGTTGGTTCTTCTGATTCAATCGCTCCTGCAAATGTTGTATTAAATACAATCGTTGCAGAAAGCTTCAGGGAAATTGCTGATGAACTTGAAAAGGCTGACAACTTTGACATGGCTTGCCATGATATGATTAAGAAACTCTTCACAGAACATCACAGAATCGTATTTAACGGAAATGGTTATTCTGATGAATGGGTTGAAGAAGCCGAAAGAAGAGGTCTTCCAAATATCAAATCCATGGTTGATGCTGTTCCAGCTCTTACAGCACCTAAGGCTATTAAGCTCTTTGAATCATTTGGTGTATTTACAGAGTCAGAATTAAGATCAAGAGCCGAAATCAAGTACGAAGCTTACGCTAAGGCTATCAATATTGAAGCTAAGTCTATGATTGATATTGCAAGCAAGCACATCATCCCAGCTGTTGTTTCATATACAACAGAGCTTGCTAATTCAGTTATCGCAGTAAACGAGGCTGGTGTTGACAGTTCTACACAGAAAGAACTTCTCGATGAAGTTACTAAATACTTAAAAGAAATGAAGGCTGCTTTGAAAAAGCTTACAGAAGTTACAGAAAAGGCTTCAGATATTACTGAAGGTAAAGAGCAGGCAACATATTTCAGAGATGTTGTTAAGGTTGCAATGGATGAATTGAGAGCCCCTGCTGACAAGCTCGAAATGATTGTTGACAAGGAATTCTGGCCATTCCCTTCATATGGCGATTTATTATTCGAGGTTTAATTCTCATCAGAGTTAAATAAATTTTTGTCTTCCAAAAAGGACTTCGCAGATTAATCCGCGAAGTCCTTTTGTATTGTTTATAATTAATTATTTTCTCTGACTGATTATTCCGGATAAGTAAGTCTGTCAGGTGTCGGATTATCAAGAACTTCTCTCTTGAACTTGTCCATGTAAATCTGTGCAAGTTTGAGGTTATTATCAAGATAATTACCACAGTCCCTCGGAGAATATCCCGGAATCTCACCCTCATAAGAAAGCACGAAATCAGCGGCTTCTCTCAATACATCAAGAATATCTTCAGAGTTAAGCTCCCCTGCAAATATTACATAAAATCCTGTACGGCAGCCCATAGGTCCAAAATATATTGTCTTGTCGCTCCATACAGGGTGGTTTCTTAAAAATGTAGCAACAAGATGTTCTATTGAATGAATTCCAGGATTATCCATAGGTGGCTCAAGATTTGGTCTTGTAAAACGTAAATCAAATGTTGTCACAACTTCACTTCCGATATAATCACGTCTTGAAACGTATACCCCCGGAAGCAGATTCAGATGATTAACTGTAAAACTTGCTATTTTGTTCATAATATTTAACCTCTTTCCCTTAATATTTTATTCATTACTTTTCCTTTAAAAATATTACTTTTCTGTTATCTTCATCGGACTCTATCCTGAATATGTTTATTCCTGAAATGAACTTCTGAAGTGTAGAATAACCGTATTCTTTAACCTTAAAGTTAGGATATTTTCCATGTATTTTCTGTCCGAGAGCACCTAAATCTATGCCGTTTTTTCCGGCTTTTTTTACATACTCTTTTGCAAACTGAACTACTTTTTCTTTGACATCATTGTCTTCTTTTAATGCCACATGGACAGTATTGTTTTCTTTTATCAACACAAAGCTGTCAATTTCGTCTATAAATGTAGAAAGGGAACTGTAGCCATACTGTCTGACATCAAAGTCATTATATTTTTTCTGTATACGGCTTCCGATTTCTCCAAGCCCTGTTCTCCTGCCTTTGTTGTTATTTTCGTTAATTATTTCAATAATTACATTTTCAATCTCCGAAACCTTTACAACATTATGCTTAACTGCAGGCTTCTTGCCTTTTGTACTGATTTCATCGTCTTCCGACTCTGCCTCATAAAGTATTTCCAAATCTGTAAATACCGTACACGCCGCACGGAATGATCTCGGAGTTTTACTCTCTCCCATTCCGATTACATCCATTCCCGACTCTTTCAGCCTTATTGCAAGTCTAGTAAAATCCCCATCACTTGACACAATACAGAATCCGTCTACATTTCCTGTATACAGAATATCCATGGCGTCAATTATCAGCGTCGAATCAGTCGCATTCTTGCCGACAGTATTAGCAAACTGCTGCATTGCCTGAATTCCGCTATCCCTTACAAGTCTCCGCCATTTTGATGACTGCTGGCTTGTAAAATCACAATATATTCTTTTATATGTTGCAATACCATATTTTGTCATTTCATTCAAAATACTGTCAAGATATTTCGACGAAATGTTATCCCCGTCAATTAGCACTGCATATTTTTTCTCTTCCATAATAATTCTCCGTTTCGTGTCTGCGTTTACATCTGATGACGTACAATCTTGTACTCGTCATTGCTCTGATAATACGGACAATATGTTCTGCTTGAACTTAAAAATCTTGCATAATCGTCCTCGTCCATGTTTACGTCACACACGTATGATTCAATTTCATCATCATAAACCAGATTATTACAAAAATCACAGCTTGTCTCAGTCTTTTTCTTTTTTACCACATTGTCCTCCTGAATTAATTTCTCTCTTTATAATATCATATACTTCTTTAAGCGGCACATTATTTTTTTTGGCAATAGCTGCCGCACTTTCGTATTCCGGATAAAATACTTTTGAATCACCAGAATCACATACCTTGACAACCGCATTTCCAAGCGGTGTGGCAATCTCGGAAATTTCTCTTTTTAAAATTGTCCTCTCCATTTTCTGCCTGCGGATTCCTATAGTTGTTGTCTCTGCAAATATTATATTTTCTAGAGTTTTAATATTTTCCTCTTTGCAGATAACCGTAATAAGCCATCCCGGTCTGTTCTTCTTCATAAAAACAGGCATGTAATTAACTTCCCTCGCACCGGCATTATAAAGACGGTCCATGACATAGCCCAATATTTCACCTGTGCAGTCGTCTATATTGCTCTCAAGTTTATATATATAATCTGCCTCTTCACAGCCGGTATTGGCTTTGCCACACTCTGATTCTGCGTCGGTCTCTATAATCATCGCCCTCAAAATGCTTGGTCTTTCGTATGTACGTTTCCCCGCACCGATACCGATTTTTTTGATTATATACTTATCCGGAAGCCTGTCTGTAGTTCTTACCGCAGCCGCAACCGCCGCACCTGTCGGTGTTATAAATTCACCTTTTATATCCATCTGATTAACTGCAATTCCATACTCTGCAATTATATTGGCAACAGCCGGCACCGGAACCGGAAGTATTCCGTGCTGGCAGCGTACAGTTCCACAGCCCTCATTCATCGATGGTATGCACACCTCGTCAACTGCCAGATTATCAAGGCATACTGACACCGCAATTATATCAGCAATCGAGTCTATTGCCCCGACCTCATGAAAATGGACATGATTTATGTCTGTTCCATGTGCTTTTGCTTCAGCCTGTGCCAGAATTGTAAATATCTTTACAGCCAGTGCTCTTGCATTTTCTGTCATATGAGTTTTATCTATTATAGCAATAACATCAGCTAAATTTCTATGCTCATGATGATGTGTATCTTCTTGTAAATGTGTGTGGTCTTCATTATAGACATGTTCTTCCATATGCTCATGACTGTGTATGTGGTCATGTCCAAAAAGATACTCCATATCGTGGTCATGATTTTCATGATCTTTATCAAGCACAACATTAAAATCACAACAGTCAAGACCTGACTTGCTTACTCTGCTTATTTTTATATCAAATCCATGTGCAGGAATTGTTTTTAATACTTCAAGCAGGACTTTTTCGTCTGCACCGGCATCGAGAAGCGATGCAACTGCCATATCCCCGCTGATTCCTGAACTACATTCCCAATATAATATTTTCTTTTTTGCCAAATTATTTTCCTCCCGCAAGTCTGTTAATCTGTGTTGCAACATATCCGGCACCAAATCCATTATCAATGTTTACAACTGTAACACCGTTGGCACACGAATTAATCATTGTAAGAAGTGCCGAAAGACCACCCATGCTTGCACCGTAACCGACCGACGTAGGCACAGCAATAACCGGATTTTTCACAAGACCACCAAGAACGCTTGCCAAAGCTCCTTCCATTCCGGCAACGGCAACAACACAATTTGCTTTCTGTATAACTTCCATCTTTGACAACAGTCTGTGAAGACCGCTTACTCCTACATCATAGATTCTGTCAACGTATGTTCCAAAAAATTCTGCTGTCTGTGCTGCTTCTTCTGCAACCGGAATATCAGCTGTTCCAGCACTGCACACAGCAATTCTTCCAGTCAGCTTTTTGTCGTTTTTTTCTATCTTTAATATTTTGGAAACCTCATCATACTTAACCTGTGGAAGTTTCTTCTTTACTATTTCATACTGATGTATTGAAGCTCTTGTGCCAAACACTTCGCCATTTTCTTCAAACATTTTACAATAAATAGATACAAGATAATCATCAGGTTTGTTACTGCAATATATAACCTCTGGAAATCCCTGGCGTACTTTCCTGTTTTCATCAAGTTTGGCGTATCCTAACTCTTCATATGGCTGTCTTCCAAACGCAAGTTCCGCCTCTTCTATAGAAAGACTTCCATCTTTTACTTTTCGCAAGATTGTTCTTGTATCCATATTTTCACTCTCCGTGATTATAATTATATTTGTATCATCCAAGTATTTTATCGACAAGTTCCTGTGATGTATCTACTATACATTCCGCTCCGTTCTGAATCAGAATTTCCTTTTCACGGAATCCCCACGAAACTATTATTCCGTCAACTCCTGCATTTTTTGCTGTTGCAATATCAACTTCGGAATCACCGATATAAACCGCATCTTTTCTGTCTGTTTTAAATTCGTCAAGAACAGCAAGAACCGCCTGCGGGTCAGGCTTTTTTTTGATTCCCATGCTTTCACGCTCACCATATACAGCATCAAATTTACCCGGGAAAAAATCATCACACAATATTTTTACTGCATAATCAGCCTTGTTTGATATAACTGCTGTCCTGCATCTTTCTTTGTGAAGCGAATCCAGTACATAATCAATTCCCGGATATTTTTCTGTCTTATCAGCACAATGTTTTCCATAATATTCCTTGAAATCTTCAAACACAACATCTGTCATGTGCTCATCTGTTCCTTTTGGAACAGCACGCACAACCAGTTTCCGTATTCCGTTACCTACGAATTTTGTTACTTCTTCAAGCGTTCTTTTGGGAAAACCATTTTTTTCAAGTGCATAATTCACACTATCTGCAAGATCTCTTATTGTATTGAGTAGCGTTCCGTCCAAATCAAATATCGCAAGTTTATAGCTCATGCTAATCTTTCTCCATTCCGGTCTTTTTAATATATTGTAACACTATATCTATAACTCCGTCTACTCCAAGTCTGCATGCATCAAGACACAAATCATAATTGCCCGCATATCCCCATGTCTCATCTGTATAATACTTATGATATGCTGCTCTTCTCTCATCTGTCGAATCAACCGTATTTTCTGCTTCACGCACATTCACATTGTGTTTTTTCATAATATTTCCAACGCGTATCTGTCTGTTTCCACTTAAAAATATTCTTAAAACATTATGGTCTGTGCCATATGCAAAATTACCACATCTGCCTATTAAAAGAAATGATTCATCTTTTATTACAGCACTGAGTGCTTTTTGGGGAGTATCTTTCACTGTCTCACACTCATCCGATATAATTGCAGCAAGAAACTCATTTGCCTGTTTCTCCGAAAAGAAATTTGGATATTTGCTATAAATTCCGGCCTCTTTTGCCATCTGTGTTACGGACTTTTTATCGTATACAGGAATTCCAAGTTTTTCTCCCAGCTTTTCTCCAATCAAATCACCATAGCATCCACATTCTCTTGCGATTGTAATAATCATAGCCAAAAACCTCCAATTACATAAAATTACTGAAAAGTGTTGCCCCAAATACTGTAAGAATTCCCGCAACCGCTATTGAAAGACTGCTCATTGCACCCTCAATTTCACCCATTTCCATAGCTTTTGCTGTTCCTATTGCATGTGAAGCTGAACCAATTGCAATTCCCTTAGCTATTGGTTCATTTATTCTGAATATTTTACAGATAAGTTCTGCAAATATATTTCCAAGTACACCAGTGATAACTATTACTGCAACTGTAATTGTAACGTAACCACCAAGTTCTTCAGAGACACCCATACCGATTGCTGTTGTTATTGACTTTGGAAGAAGTGTCACATACTCGGTATGGCCAAGTCCAAAAAGCTTTGCCATAATAAATATTGATAAAAGGCTGGCAAGCACTCCGGCAACAATTCCTGCCGCAACTGCCGCAAAATTCTTTTTAAGAAGTGATATCTGCTCATAAAGCGGTATTGCAAGGCACACTGTTGATGGTGTCAGAAGCCAGCTAAGATATTTTGCTCCCGTATTATATGTATCATAATCAACGTTAAGTGCAAATAATATTACCATTGTAACTGCAATTGCTATAAGAAGCGGATTAAATATTCCAAGTTTAAACTTTTTCTTCAAATACATGCCAAGCATATATGAAACAAGGCTTATTGTAACCCCTGCGAATGCTGAGTTAATAAAAAATTCATTCATCATAATTCTCTCCATTTTTCTTTATTGTAATTCTGATAACTGCCTGTGACACAAGACCGCCTGCTGCCATAACTACAACAAGTGAAACAACTGTTATAACACTGACTGGTACAAGAAGAGGCTTTAACACGCCCCATGATGACATAAGTCCCACACCGGCAGGAATGAACATAAGAGGCATAATTTCAATAAGAAACTTTCCTGTCTCACGTACATCTTTCAACTTAATTATACCTGTTAAAAGTGCAATGAAAAGAATTGCCATTCCATAAATACTTGCAGGAATCGGAAGCGGCAGAATATATTTTAATATTTCGCCGGCAAGCGATATTCCTATAATGATAAGAAACTGCTTTACGTACTTCATATATTTTTCCTCATTTCGTCTTTTCTCAACAAATGTGTACTCCCTTTTTGCGGCTGTGTCAATAGACTTTTCAGCATAAACATAAAAAAAACAGGCGATTGCCGTTACAGCCCTCGCCCATTCTATACTTTTCTAATTCTTGATATATTAAATAGTACCTGTTACCACCAAAGTGCTTATTCCCGGACTTATATTCCACACGCCCGTTACTTCGTCCCGTGTAAATGTCGCCGCAGGAACCGTTATCTGACCCGAATTGGTTGCAAACGCTCCCGTGGTTTCATTATAAGAATAATTGGCAGGTGAACTCCATGCTGTCTGATTAAACGTAACGGAAATATTTGACAGCACAGGGTCAAACACGTCTGTAACCACAACTCCCGTAGAAGCATCTGCTGCCACGTTACCGGAATTTTGTATTAAAAATGTGTATGTCAGTGTACCGTTTTCCGTAACAGGAACAGGACTTACAGATTTAGTAATTGTAAGAACCGGCGTACTTTCTACAGTTATTTCTTCTTCAGCTGTAATAGGTGTTATGCCTGTTCCGGCAACAATTGCTGTATTATTTATAACTGAGGTTGTATCAAGTGGTGCAAATTCATTAACTGCTGCCTCATATGCAACTGTAACACTGCCTCCTGCCGGAACCGTTATTCCTGACACTACAAGTGGCGGTCCGGCTGTAACAACAGCTGATGGCTGTAATACACCATTTACATAATATTTTACAGTTCCGTCAATATACGTAAGTGGAACAAGTGTTGTTGTTCCAAATGTATATTCTCCAAGATTATCAGTTACTGAAATACCTGTAATCGGAGTTGTTCCCGAATTAACAATACTGACAATATACGTAACTGTATCACTCTGTCCGTAGGTATTTCTCACTGCCGTTTTTGTAGCCGAGAGCACCTCCAGAATTTCTCCTACCGCTATATTGGAATTTGTAACGGCATTGCCGTAACGAAGTTGTGCCTGATTTGTAAATCTTGCCATATTCAATAGTTTCCTTTCATATATTCCGTTATACTATAATATATGACAAAAAGATTTTTAGTTTACACTTCATAAATAATTACAATATTTAAAATATTGCAAGTCCGTTAAAAATAAATACTGTAATCAATACAACTACAGCCATTACAATAGGAACCACTGCTGCATTTTTCTTTCTGGCGGCAAAAGTTCCCGCCAATAAAGCTGCTGCCGTAACAACAAATCCAGTTATTATTCTCAATACAATTCTTATAATAAGAAATCCTGCTATACTTGATGACAATATAATTTTTTGTATGACAGCATTTCTGCCGATTCCTTTTCCAAGATAATCCCCGATAAATGAAAGACTCACAAGCGGAGCATTTTTATACGTCAGATTATACATTCGGCTTAAAAATCCCAAATCAACTATACTTAATATAAGTACAACCG
>OHKV01001026.1_pt1 | contig 10064 bp, 8 predicted proteins | sample 1568951 | NCBI WGS metagenome assembly OHKV01 (sample SAMEA3879528, study PRJEB24766) | human gut metagenome | biome: human-associated habitat; feature: feces | place: USA | collected 1985/1987
GAGTATCTGCCCGGCTGGCACTGCGATATCACCGCTGCCCGCAAGTGGGAGGATCTGCCCCAGGAAGCCCGCGATTACGTTGAGTATCTGGAAAAGGCTATTGGCTGCAAGATCACCTACATCTCCGTTGGTGCCGAGCGTGAGGCCTACATCCATCACAACGTCTGATCCGCGCCACAGAACCCGCCGCATTGAAAAGGAAGCGTGACTATGTTTGATATCATCACGGACAGCGCCTGCGACCTGACCCCTGAGACGGCCGCAACACTGAATATTGAGATCATCCCCTTCTATGTCTCGCTGGACGGTGAGCACTACCGCAAGGAAGGCAAGGAGATCGCCGTGCGCGATTTCTACCAATTCATGGTAGATAACCCCTCGGCCTACCCCAAGACCAGCCTGCCTTCGCTGGAGGATTTTGAGACCGCCTTCCGGGCCCATGCCGAGGCGGGCCGCCCGGTGCTCTGCATCTGCTTTACCAGCAAGATGAGCGGCTGCGTGGGCAGTGCCCGCAACGCCCGGGAGCTGGTGCTGGAGGATTTCCCCGATGCTAAGATCGAGGTCATTGACAGCACCGCCGCCACCGTGACCGAATCCATCGTGGTGGAAAACGCGGTGGCCATGCGGGATGCAGGCTGTACGCTGGACGAAGCCGTGACCTGGCTGGAAGCGGAAAAGATCACCAACCAGATCTTCTTCACGGTGGGTAATCTGGACTACCTCATCAAGGGCGGGCGCATCGGCAAGGTGACCGGCCGCGCCGCCAATATGCTGGGGCTGAAGCCCATGATCCTGTTCAAGGAGGGCGAGATCTTCTCCGGCGGCGTGGCCCGCGGCCGCCAGAAGAGCTTTGAGAAGGCCCTCGACCTGCTGATGACCTATCTGGCCGATCACAACGGCACACCCGATGACTACTGCATCACGGTGGGCTACGGCTACGATGCCGACGAGGGCAAGCGGCTCTGGATGCAGACCCGCGCCGCCCTGCGCGCCAAGTACCCCACCTGCGAGTGCAATGTGGTCCTGCTGCAGATCGGCTGCACCATTGCCGTGCACACCGGCCCCTATGCGCTGGGCATGGGTGTAATGCGGCGGTGGAAAAAACAGTAACTCCCTCAGTCGCCTCCGGCGACAGCTCCCTCTAGGAGGGAGCCTTACGGCAGCGAAAAGCCTCTCTCTGAGAGGGAGGTGGCATTGCGTCAGCAATGACGGAGGGAGTTCCCACATAGTAAAAAAGAAGCCCCGACGAATGTCGGGGCTTCTTTTTGTTTTTCAGCCTTGATTTTTACGATGCACGATCACAGAAGACGGTGACACGGGTCTTGCCGCCATAGGTGCAGGTGTACAGCACCAGGGCGTAGCCGCTGTGTTCCACTTCCTCCACACTGTGGGGGTCAAGCACTTCGACCTTGTTCACGACGTACTCATTCACGATGCCGTCCATATCGGTGAAGGTGACGCTGTCCCCCGCTGTGAGGGAGGTCAGCTTACCGAAATGGCTCTCGTAGTTGTGCGCCGCAATGACCAGATCATCGGTGCGGGAAGAGCCGAACTGGCGGCAGGGGGCGATCTTCAAGCGGGGGTAGCTCCACTCGCTCATCACCGGCAGGTCAATGCCGATGGCGGGAATGGAGATCTCACCCACATATTCGTTGCCGTCGATCTCTACCACCGGGAGCTCGGGGTCCAGGGGGCCGCTCTCTGCCTTCGGTTCCGGGGTCTCCACCTTCTGCTGAAGGTCGGCCACCACGGTCTGGGCCTCGGCACCGGCGTGGGCATCCTCGTAGCAGTTGTAGGCGTACAGGCCGCCCGCCGCCAGCAGGAGCACCACACCCAGCACGATGCAGACAAGCCCGGGGGATACTTTACGCATTCTTTTCACGTTTCTTGCTGCGCTCCATCAGGTAGGCTCCCACGGCCACCAGCACCAGACCGCTTGCTGTCAGAACTGGTATGGGCCAGTTCAGCTGACCAGTCTGGATCAGTTTGGGGCCTTCGGCCGGGCGGGCATCCGCCACCACGCTGGCCGGGGCGGTGGGCTCCGGTGCACTAGGGGTGGTGGTTTCAGTCACGGTCGGGCGGGCATCTGCCGGGGCCGGGTTCTCCGGCGTGGACGGGATCAGGGTCATACGGGTCCGGGTAGTACGGGGTCTCGATGGCCTTGTATCTGTTATTGAAGGTGATGCTGCTCACCTTTTCGTCCATCAGGTCGGCCTGTGTGTGCACGGCCATCCGGGCCACCAGCTTGTCGTTGTCCCACACCACGGAAACGCGCAGATAGTACACGGTTTCATCGTAGGTGCCGCGGGTGTTTACACCGGCGTGCTGGCGCACGGTGTAAACGTAATAGCCGGGCTTGGTGTAGCTGATGGGGCCAAAGCTGCCGGTCTCGCCGTCGGTGATCTCCAGAGTGGTCACCTCGGGCAGGGGCGCATTGTCCACAGCCTCAAGTTCCACAGTCAGTGTTTCCTTTGGGAGAGGTGTTTCCCCCGTGGACTGAATGGAAACCGGAAGCTCCTGCAGCTGTGTATGCTGGTCAGCCGCGGTGGCCGCAAATGCCGCCGGCTGACACAGGCAGAACCCCAACGCAAGCGTCAGGAGTGCTGCTGCGATTTTACGGAACCTCATTTCATCCTCTCCTTTATGAATCCGACGCGGACGGGATCATCCACGCCAGAAGAATGGTGCGTGCATCGGTAAACTCCGTTGAACAGGTGGACAGCGCCAGCACCTGAGCGTCATCGCCCGCCGCTTTCATGGCGGCCAGCGTTTCGGTGTTCAGGTTCAGGGCGTTCTCCTGCGCAAAGGTGTACAACCCCTGCAGGTCGCTGTCCCAGCGCTGGGGCTGGAAGATCGCGCTCTCAGACGAAGGGACCAGCAGACATGCAAAGGTTTTAAGATCATAGGTGCGGTCGGGCAGGATCAGCTCACCGGTGGTGTTCTCTGCAAAGAACTCTGCGTCCTTGTAAAGATCCAGATCACCGAACATCTTGCTCTCTTCCATGTGGTGACCATACAGCAGAGAGTAAGGGTCGGTGAAGTTCTTGTCGCAGTTCACATCCAGAAAGATGCTGCCTGCCAGCGAGAAATCACCGTAGACATCGGTGTTCACATAGGTAAAGTTGTCCTCGCCCTGTACCACAGGGTAGTCGATGGCGGTGTTGTCCAGTGTGACCCACGCGCAGACATCCGGGTTGATGCCCAGCAGCTCCTCAAAGCTTGCGCCGTTATCCGCGCCCGCCTTGGGCTTGAACTGCAGAAGCTCTGCCTGAACATTGTCTGCGGCGGCGTACACCTGCGAGTTGTCCCACAGGGCATAGGCTGAATACGCCCCGGCGACCACCAGGAACAGCACGACCACCGTGCTCACCAGAAAGTCGGCTGCCCTCAACGCTTTTCTCTGCCAGTTGATACAGCCCACCTCCGGTTAAGCAAATTCAAATAAGTGGTTATTCGTTAGGTTTGTGCTGAGATAACCCCCCAGTCACGCTTCGCGTGCCAGCCCCCGCTAATAGGGGGGCCCTTGGCATGGCGCAAAGCTTCACGGTTTTGCCAAGGCCGCCCCTAGTAGGCAACAACGACGACCGCCGCCAGTGGCGGAAACAGGGAGGAGTTGTTGGGGCAGCGGCCAGCAGGACACGAGTGCTTTGCACGATGTGGACGCTGGGTGCCGCAACCCGGACAGGTGGCATCCCGCAAGGGATGACGGTGGGGTTTAATCTACCGCGAGCAATTACTCCTCGTCGCGGCGGCGCTTGTTCAGCATCAGGGCCACACCACCAATGGCAACGATGGCCAGCATTGCAATGTAAGGTGCATTGTCCAGCACAACGCCCATGTCGGGGGATTCCTGATTGGTGTTCACAATTTCCTCTTTTGCAGTCGTTGCACTAGCAGTAACAGTACCCTTGTTGTCTTCGGTCTTCTCACCGGTCACATTGTAAATGCTATCGACCTTATAGACACCATCAGTAAGAACTTTACCGTTCTCCGTCATGGTATAGGTAACATCAGCGGGCAGGTTGCCAAAGGTAATAGTTTCACCATGCTTCAGAGTAACATTATAAGTCTTATCGTATTCCAACTCAGTAACTGCGGTAGTAGTAACATTACCATCAGTATCTACTTCATAAACTTTACGATTCTGACTCTCAACAGTAAAAGCAATAGGTGCATACTTGGTAGTATTTGCAGCCTTATGGAAAGTCACATTAAAGGTAAAGTCCTTGCCCAAATCGCCAAAGTTGCCATGAACAGTCTTTTTCAGTTCAACAGAATTAACGGAGTTACCTGCACCGTAAGTATTGTGGAAAGCTTCCGTGGCAAGAACCTTAGTACCCTTAGCTGCATTAGCGGCAGTAATATTATCGTCACCACGACGCAGAGCAACAGCATAATTATACAGACCGTCCTGAATATTACCATTACCACCTGTTACATGAGTAACAGTAACAATCAGATACAGACAGCCGCCATCAGTATTGTAACTCACAGCCGGGGTCCCATTATCTTTCTCGGTAATCTTGTAAACATAGATACCAGTACCGCCAGTAGGAATCTTCAACTCGTTCAGCTTAATCTTAAAGTTCTCTTTATAGGCGGTTCCACTTGCGGGCAAGCCAGTTGCTCCTGTAGGCACACCAGCAGTATCCTTTGTAAAATCAGCCTCCTTCGTAATGCTCCAATCACTAGCAGGCTCTCCTGTAACATTCGTGTCCTTCTTAACTGCGCCGACATAGGTAACGTCAAACTCAAACTTCTCAAACGGAGCTTTACCATTCTCTACCTTATAATTTTTGGTCAGTTCCAATTCACTGTTCAAATCAATGGTAGTCATGTTGGGGAAAGAGTTCCTAACATCGTTAGGCGTATTATTACCCTCGGTCGCAAACGCTGCGGTTGCGCCGACGGTGAGCATCATGGCGGCAGCCAGAACGCCCGCGAAGAATTTCTTCAGTTTCATTGTTATTCCTCCCTAGTAAGAAATCGTTCGTACTCCTGTGCCGCGGCCCAAACTCCGCGGTTCACAGGCAGGATGCCGGCAGCTTCTTCCGGCTTCCGTGGTATTACAAACTGCGTCGCCGCAGTAGTGTAATTACTTTTGCTTGCACATCCTCCAGCGGAACCGGGCCAAAGTCCCGGCTGTCCTCGGATTGTGTGCGGTAATCGCCCAGCACAAAAACGCATCCTTCCGGCACCGTGTAGGGGTACTCCAGCGCGTCTTTTGCGTAGGTGGGGTAGAGGATCTCGCCGCTCTGCACCGCGCCGTTCACCACAAGGGTGCCGCTGTCGTCCAGAGCCACAAGGTCGCCCTCGCGCCCAAGGATGCGGCCCACCCGGAGCTTGCCACCCTGGGTGTAGACCACAACGTCGTTTTTGGCGTAGGTTTTTTGCAGGCGGTAGCAGATGAGCAGGTCGCCATCCTTTACCGCGGGGAACATGCTGCTGCCCTTGGCCTGCGTGAGCAGGAACACCTGCGTGAACAGCACCCAGGCACACAGCAGGATCACCACAACGCGGCCCAGCAGGCTGATAAAATCCTGCCGGTTCTCAGCGTCCAGCCTGCGGCGGCGCACCGCCTTTGCCCCCTGCTTCAGGGCTTCATTGTCCAGCGGGTGCATCGGAATGCGCCTCCTTTTGGGGGTCAGAGCTGTCAGATTCCGGGTTAAACCTCTCAGTCACGGCTGTCGCCGTGCCAGCTCCCCTAGTAGGGGAGCCCTTGGCAAAACTGTCAACTTTGGCGGTATCCAAGGGCAGGCTTCCGGTCTGCTGCTCCAAGAGCACATTATAGCGGGTGCGCTCGGCGCGGATGGCGGCTTCGTACAGGGCGTAAAGCTCTTCCAGCTTCTTCCACATTGCCGCTTCGTCCACGCCGCCCAGCAGGTTCTTGCGGAATTTCACCGTCCGGAACCACTGGATGATCGCTTCCTGCTCCGGGCTGATACAGCTTTCCTCTGCACCGGCCAGTCGCTGGGGCGCTTTCTTCTTCGCCATGCGGTCAGCCCCCTTTAGTCATCTTCCTTACGGCGCTTGCGCAGCATCAGCAGGGCCACGCCGCCAGCCACCACAGCAAGGATGACGATGTAAGGCAGGGTGTCGAGGAGGACACCAAGGTCAGGCTCGAGAGTCCGATGGTTAGTAAAGTTGATCTGTTTAGCGTCCGTACCAATCGTCACACTTGCTTCTTGCCCATTCACAGGTGTTCCAGAATCAACCACATAGCTGGTCTCGTACTTTTCGCCTGAATAATTATCCTCTACAACCTTGTATTGGCCGCTCGGTAGATTCTTGAAGGTAATCGAAGCTCCATCTTTCAGAGTAAACTTGCCATCGGTTCCATCATTCAGCAATGCACCATTTGTATTGCTGAACTCATAGTTACCAGTTGTAAGTGTCACAGGATTACCGCTTGCATCGAGAATCTGGAAGGTAAAAGCCTTATTGGTATCGCCAAGTTTGCCAGTAACAGTTTTGGTAACGGTCAGGTTGGCGGAAGCAGGCACATACTTTGCGTAGAAGGTTGTATCCGCAGAAATGGTATCCGCTGTAAAATCAAACTTGCTTTCAGGTGTAAAGTTCTTATCCGTATACCATCCCTCAAATTTATAAACGGTTCCATCCGCTGCTGGCTTTATTAGCGGATACTCTGCTTGAGTTTGACCTACGCGGGGAACATCCGGACGATCAATATTACTCAGCGGAATCGAATTGCTCCCTTCTGGGATAGTAAATGCTCCGCCATAATCACGCACTAGAGCAAAGGTATCTTTACCCACATCCTGAACCATAAACTTGACGTTGATATGCGTTGTATCATGGAGCACTATCAGACCATCCAGATGGTACGTCATTATTTTATCCTTGACCGATGGAACCGGAGATTCATATACACCACTCGTGTATTTGGATCGATACTGCTCTTCATTCTTCCAGTCTCCGTCTTTGCCGTTTTTGCCGGTGTTGGCTCCACCCACAGCAACGACCTCGTACCATTCAATTGTGTATGTGCCTACAGTATCCGCTTTCGTTGGGTCCTTCTCAATTTCCTTTTGGATTTCTTTAGGGAGTGATTCGTAATAGTAATCCTTGTATTGGCCATTCTGTTTAATTGGAATCACAGGAAACTGTCCGGAATTAACTATAATTTCAGTTCCCAACTTCGTATCAATGGCAGCCGTGTCATAAATTGACGTACGTACACTGTAGCTACTCGGAGCATTTACATTCGAAATCGTACCAACGGCCATGCCGTTCCACGCTTTATTTTCAACTTTATTACCATAGTAACTACCCGAATAGCCCAAAACCTGCGTGTAAACATAAAGATTGTAAGGAGATGTCGGATTATCGCTCTTCACAACTGTAATCTCCAGCTCATCGCCGTTACCTTCCGGATCTTTGCTCTTAGGGTCACCATAACGGTGAGCAACCGTCACCTTACCCTCTTGCGTAACCTTTATCCGTACTGTTTTGTAGGAATCTCCTATACCTTTTATCTGACTAACTTCTTTATTGTCACTGTTTATAAATACCGCATTACCGATAGTCTTGTCCGGATTAAGTCTCCATGTGTGATTGTATGTTGTTTTTCCGTTTTTGCCCCGCAGTGTAATCGTTGCGCCAACCGGAACTTTTGTATCGCCCTGAATGCCGCTGATGCTGCTGATCGTAGCAATTCCATCATTCACATTCGGGTACTCAACGCCATCGATCTCAATGCTGACAATCTCAATGCCGTCATCATCGAACTCTTCACTTCCCTGATCCGGATATTCCAGCGCAATCACAAAGGGGCTGAAGCTGGTGGTCTCAAAGGTCAGGGTGCCATCCTCATAGCTGACAACATCCAGTTTTTCCACGGTATTGTTGTCTTTCAGGTGGAGCACCTTCAGCGCATCGGCAGTGAGCGCTCCCGCTTCTTCCATTTCCGCAATATCCGGCAGTTCGTTCAAGCCAGAAACGGTAACGGTAGCCTTCTGGCCCTTGGCAGGCTGCACCGTTTCGCCCTTAGCGTTCTTGGGGGAGATCTTCAGGCCCAGAAGGGGCTGCATCCCCTGAAGCTCACTCTTGTAAGTATCACAGAACTCCGTCATGGAGTTATCGCCCATGTGGGTCACGCTGACGTGGTCTGCGGCAGAGGGCAGATTTTTCACCTCCACCGGCAGGGTTGTGGTTTTCGGGTTACCTTCCTCGTCCTCGTAGGAAGCAGAGGCTTTGGCAGTCAGATCCACAGGCACGGGGTTCTTGTCCACCAGATCCTCGTGATCCACGTCCTCTTCCTCATCGGAGCCCACGGTACCGTCCTTCCATGCGGCGTAGACGTTCACGGTGGTGGTCTTGTCGTCAAGAATGTTGCTGGTGGGGTCGGTGAGGTTCAGGCGCACCCGGTTGCCAAACTCGTCCAGCGTGTACCAGTAGTCAAACTGCCGCAGTTCGCCCTTGGGGTCCCGGTTGGAGGAGGGGTTCTCGATGTAGCTGCTGTAATCCGCAATGGTCTCTGCCCGGGGCACAGCCTGAATGAAGTACAGGTTCCACAGAACCTCACCGTTCCGGGCCAGATACTCGCTCTCCGTCATATTGTTGATCTGTGCCTGAGCGGTAATGTCCTGCAGGTCAAGGGTGTTCAGCTCCCTCAGCCAGAAGCGGTAGACCACCATATCCTGCAGCTTTTTGATCTCGTCGCCGGAAACGACCACTTTGTCATCAGGCTTTTCCACCACGTCGTCCTCGCCGGACCACTGGGTCTCGGTGCTGGAGCTGGTGTCGGTACTGGTGCTGGTGCTGGTGCCGTAGTCAATAACGGTGCCCCACTCCGAATCCGTAACGGTGGGGCCGCCGTCGAGGTTGTCCTCGCCGCCCTCTACGGGCCGGGAGGCTTCCTCCTCGCCAAAACCGGCAGCTTCACCGCCGTCTACAGGCCGGGTGGCTTCCTCCTCGCCGAAACCGGCAAATTCGTCGTCAGGATAGGATGCCTCGCCGTCATCTACGGGCCGGGAGGCCTCTTGATTAACCTGAGGATCGATCAGACCCTCCGTTGCAAACACCGGCACAAGGCAGGTGCAGATGACCGCAAGCGCCAGACAAAGCGCAAAAACGCGCTTCACCAGCCTATCTTTTTTTCCGTGATGATTTTTCCGCACAGTGGAGCCCTCCCTGCATCATAGTATTTTTGGCAAAACCGGAGGAAAAGATATTCAACTTTTGTCGTTTTTCTTTCCCTTGGCAGGTTATTTTTACCAGACACATCATTATTGTAATAATAGCATGTATATCCAGTATTTTCAATAGTGAAATTTTATTTTTCCTTCCCCTTCTCAGACAAAATATTCTGCGATATACAGCACGTTATGAACCGCCGTAATATCATTGCTGAGAGTAGAACAGTCCGACTTATCCGCACGCCCGCCGCATTGATATATCACGCAGTTTTGTGTTGTATATTCGCAGTTTCACTCTCTATAATACATGAAACGCAGATTCCTTTCACTTTTTTCGAGATTTTTTAAAAAAAGTTTTCGGGGGAGAGGAAGAACCCCACCGTCATTGCTTCGCAATGCCACCGCCCCTAATAAGGGCGGCCTTGGCAAAGAGGTCGGGCTTTACGAAATGCCAAGGGCCCCCCTACTAGCGGGGGCTGTCGCCGCAGGCGACTGGGGGGTTGAGCCACCAAAAAGCGCCCCCATCACTCAAAGGAGCAATGGGGGCGCTTTACCATATTACAATGGGTTCCGCTTACTCAGCCTTGGGGGCTTCGGGAGCCTTTGCTTCCTCAGCCTTTGCGGCGGGCTCTGCCGGAGCGGCAGGAGCGGCAGCGGGCTTCGGAGCCTGCTTCACCACGGGCTTGGGGGGATTCGGATCGTCCTTCAGCGGGAAGAGGATGATGTGCTTGGGGCACTTCTGGGCGCACATGCCGCAGCCCTTGCACTTGTCGTAGTCGATGCGGGCCACGCCGTCCACAACGTGGATGGCATCGAACTTACAGGTGCGCTCGCACATGCCGCAGGCAATACAGGAAGTGGTGCACAGCTTGTTTGCCACAGCACCCTTATCCTGATTGGAGCACA
>OHKV01001030.1_pt1 | contig 10025 bp, 10 predicted proteins | sample 1568951 | NCBI WGS metagenome assembly OHKV01 (sample SAMEA3879528, study PRJEB24766) | human gut metagenome | biome: human-associated habitat; feature: feces | place: USA | collected 1985/1987
TCGTACTCCTGTCCGACATTGCCCAGCCCAACAATCAAGTACTTATCCATCAATTACCTGCTTCAGCTGCTGCGGCGGCCGAACGAGACGCACGTGTGGCCTTAACCGAACATACGATCACATCTGCCGGAGTAGCCAGCTCGAGGCCCTCGAAGCTCAGGTCACCCACCTTGATGCTCTTGCCCAACTGGAGCGAAGTGACGTCGATGTCAAGATGCTCTGGGATAACCTGGTAGGGAGCAGTAACGTTGATCTTGCGTATAGAGAGGTTTATGCGGCCACCGTCGCGCACACCCTGAGCCAGTCCGTTGAGCTTGACGGGGATGCCGATGGTGATTGGCTTCTGGTCGTTAACCTCGTAGAAGTCTACGTGCAGCACCTGGTCGGTAACCGGATGGAACTGCAGTTCCTTCATCACAGCCGTGTGGCTCTCGCCGTCGATGACGAGGTTGACCACATAGATGTGGGGCGTGTAGACAATCTTGCGGAGGTCGCGCATTGAAACGGCGAACGACAGAGCTTCGGGAAGCCCGTTCTCACCCTTCTTCTCGCCATAAACATTACACGGAACAAGTCCTTCCTTGCGCAGCAACTTTGTGGCCTTCTTGCCTGTCTCGGTGCGCTTTGTGCCTTTAAGTTCGATTTCTTTCATCTTGTAAGTGTTACTCTAAATTAAGTTTTTACATTGTTGTGCTTAATTCACCATCACACGAATGCTAATTTCGATGTGTCTGAAAAAGCGGTGCAAAGTTACATGTTTTTATTCAATCACGCAAGCATTTCACTCAAAATAACATACCGACGGCCACGCAACGAGACTTTGCATGCCTGATCAGGGCAAGGATTATCTGGCCCGACAGCGCGGCATTTGCCCCGGCCGGCGGCCCAACCAGCCAGGATGGCCAAATGCGGGCAAACGAGCCAACCCGCTGGCTTACAGCCGTTTCGCGCCGGGCACGGCCAAAACAGCCGCGCCGGCGTGAAACGGCCCGTTCGGCAAGCCAAGATGGCCCGTATCGGCATCCGGCGGAGGCCGTTTCGGCCGTCAAAAACCATGATGCGGCAAGCCAAAACGGCCCCGACGGCGGCGCAACGGACCCGGCCACCGACCCATGCGGCGCCATAGCCATGGGCCGAAACCAGCCGCGGGCATCTGCCTTGCGACTTTTGTTTGTAAAAGATTCAAAAACGTGCGGCAGCCCACCCCACCCCGCCAGCCACCGCCAGCCAGCCGCAGCATCGCGTGCCGGCGGCGACATGGCCTGCCAGCTGCAGCAAGGACAAGCCCCGCGGCAGCCCGACGGCCACGCGGCGGCAGCCCCCAACAATCCACTTTCATAAAAAAACTCAATTAAACGACATAATTCTTGCAACATAAAAGATTTTTATCTAAATTTGCACTCGTTAGTGGGCAGAAGCCTGCCTGCGGCACGTAAGGATTAGAGAGTCTACATTTAGAAAAGTATGATCAATCGAGAAATAATAAGGATAAAGATAGTCCAGTTAACCTACGCCTACTATCAAAACGGCAACAAGAATATTGACTCGGCAGAAAAGGAGCTGTTCTTCAGCCTCTCAAAAGCCTACGACCTGTATAACTACATGCTGGCGCTCATCGTAAGCATAACCAAGGAAGCACGCCGACAGATTGAAATAGTGCAGAGCAGGGCCAGGAGGGAAGGCACAGACATGCCTTCGCAGAAATTCGCATACAACAGGTTCGCGCTGCAACTCGAGGAAAACAAGATGCTCAACGACTTCATCGAAACGCAAAAGAAGACGTGGGACAACGAAATCGAGTTTGTAAGGAAGCTGTACAAGCAAATAACGGAAAGCCAGATATACAAAGACTACATGGCCGACACCGACGACTCGTATGCAGCCGACAGGGAGCTGTGGCGCAAGATATACCGCACGCTGATACAGGAAAACGAGGAGCTCGACGCCTTGCTCGAGGAACAGAGCCTCTATTGGAACGACGACAAGGAGATTGTCGACACGTTTGTGCTCAAGACCATAAAGCGGTTCGACGAGAAAAACGCCGCCAAGCAGGAACTGCTGCCCGAATACGACAGCGAGGAAGACCGCGACTACGCTCGCAAACTGTTCCGCGCCACCATCATGAATGCCGACGAATACCAGCGGTACATGAGCGAGGCGTCACACAACTGGGACTTCAACCGACTGGCATACATGGACATCGTGATCATGCAGATAGCACTCGCAGAAATCATGACGTTCCCCACCATACCCATAAGCGTCACCATCAACGAGTTCGTAGACATAGCAAAGCTTTACAGCACGCCACGCAGCGGCGGATACATCAACGGGATGCTCGACGCCATAGCCCGCCACCTGATACAGACCGGACGGCTGATGAAGCACATGGACGAGCCACGCAACAAGCGCGACAAGGCCAAAGAAGACAACGGCAACGAAGCCAACAGCTACGAAACGGCCGACGAGAGCGAAAACAACGAACAAAACAAACAATAAAAAAGAGTAACGACAATGACAACGACTATCCTGGCCGCACAGGCCGCACAAGGCGGAAGCAGCATGAGCTTCATCATCCTGATGATAGCAATGTTCGCCATCATGTACTTCTTTATGATAAGGCCGCAGCAGAAGAAGCAAAAGGAGATACAGAAATTCCAGAACTCTATCGCCGAGGGAACCTCTGTGGTTACCGGCGGCGGCATCTACGGCACCGTAAAGCGAATTGACCTGGCTGCCAACATCGTCGAGGTGGAAATAGCACGCGGCGTGGTCATCAAGGTCGACAAGGGCTACATATTCAAAGACCCGACCAGCTCGCAGATAACAAAGTAAATGGATAGCCGGCGCGACATAAAGCAACTGGTCAGGAACTTCCTATTCAGCTCAGTGAATAAGGAGTTTCTGACCTTTTTGTTCTTCCTCGCATTGTCGGGCGTCTTCTGGCTGATGATGACCCTCAACGAGACATACGAGAAAGAAGTGGAGATACCTGTGCGCATCGTCAACGTGCCCAAGAACGTGGTGCTCACCTCCGACGAGCTCGACACCGTCAAGGTGACACTGCGCGACAAGGGCCTGATGCTCATAAGCTATCTCTACGGTGAAGGCATGCGCCCGCTTACAATAAACTTCAAGACCTACGCCAAGGGCAACGGATACAGTGCCATACCGGCATCCGAACTGCAGCGGCTGATATACCAGCAGCTGTCGGCATCGACCAAGATTGTGGGGTCCAAGCCCGACAAACTGGAGATTTTCTTCAACTACGGACTAAGCAAGAGGGTGCCGGTGAAATGGACCGGGAGGGTAATACCCGAACACCTGTACTTCATCTCGCACGTCGAGTATTTCCCCGACAGCGTCAGCATTTACGCCTCGCAGGAAAAACTCGACAGCATCAAGGTGATATACACCGAGCAACTCAACTATGCCAACTTCCGCGACACACTGTCCGTCACCTGCAAGCTACAGAAAATACGCGGCGTGAAGGCCGTTCCCGACAGGGTGAAAGTGGCGTTCCATACCGACGTTCTCACCGAAGAAAGCATCAGCGACATACCCGTCAAGGGCATCAACATGCCCGAAGGCAAGGTGCTGCGCACGTTCCCGTCGAAAGTGACGGTGAGGTTTGTCACCGGAGTAAGCCAGTTCAGAAACATCAAGGCGCAAGACTTCGTGGTAGTTGCCGACTATGCCGAGATAATGAAAAACCCATCCGACAAGTGCAACATATACCTGAAGTCGGTGCCCAACGGCATTTCGCGACCGTCGCTAAACATAAAACAAGTTGACTACCTTATAGAAGAAGAATGAAAACGGGCATCACCGGCGGCATAGGCAGCGGCAAAAGCTACGTCTGCGCACGCCTGGCGGCACGGGGCATAAGCGTGTACGACTGTGACAGCGCAGCCAAGCGGCTCATGCGCACCTCGCCCGCCATAATGGAAGCACTGTCGCGCCTCATCGGCCCCGACACCTACACCGACGGCAGGCTGAACAAGGCCAGGGTGGCCGAGTTCCTGCTTGCCTCCGAGACCAATGCCAAGGCAATAGACGGCATTGTGCACCCGGCAGTGGCCGACGACTTCAACAGGAGCGGGGCAGAGTGGATGGAATGCGCCATACTCTACGAATCGGGATTCAACAACCTGGTAGACTTCGTGGTTGCGGTGACCGCCCCTGAGCACGTCCGCCTGCAGCGCGTGATGGCACGCGACAACATCACCGAGGCCAAGGCGCGCGAATGGCTCTCACGGCAGATGCCGCAGGACGAGGTGGAAAGGCTGGCGGACTTCGTCATCGTCAACGACGGACAGTCTGACATAGACAAGCAAATAGACCAACTAATCAATAAACTGAAATAAGAATAGATCATGTTACAGACAATCTTAGCCATTTCAGGCAAACCCGGGCTCTATAAACTCGTGTCAAGAGCCAAAAACAGCCTCATCGTCGAGGCTATCGACGAAACCCACCGCCGCATGCCTGCATTCGCGGCAGACAGGATTACGTCGCTCGCCGACATAGCCATGTACACCGATACCGACGACGTGCCATTGCACAAAGTGCTTACCAGCATCAAGAACCTGGAAGAAGGGAAGCCCGCCTCGATAAACTACAAGAAGGCAAACAACGACGAACTGCGTGAGTACTTTGCCAAGGTGCTGCCCAATTTCGACAGGGACCGCGTCCACAACAGCGACATCAAGAAGCTGCTGCAATGGTACAACATACTTGTAAACAACGGTATCACCAACTTTGACGAGGAAATGAAGCCCACCGAAGGCGACAACATAGACAACCGCCTTGAGAAAAAAGAAGAGCAGGAAGAGGCATAATGCCCTCTGCCACGCTTCATTCACATAAAGCATGCAGTCCATTGGCGATGGCCGTGCCATTCATCCGGGCGCCGCTTCACGCCAATGGACTGCTTCAATATCCCCCTGACCACCCTACCCTAATGTAAAAGCTACAGTGACAATGGCGGCAAAAAACAGTTCTTCACTCAAAGACATAGCGGCTAAGCTGGGCATAAGCATAGCCACGGTGAGCCGTGCCCTACAAGACAACCCGGCCATAAGCAAGGCCACGAGGGAAAGGGTGGCACAGGCGGCAAGGGAGATGAACTACTCGAAAAACTTCATTGCAGACAGCCTTAGAAGCGGTCAGCTGCCGGTGATAGGCGTCATCGTGCCCCACGCCGTCACGTTGTTCTACTCTTCTGTGCTCGACGGCATAGAGCAAGTCGCGGCACAAGACGGTTACGCGGTCATCAACATGAACTCCCACGAGAGCTACGAGGAAGAGCGATGCAACGTGAGAAGCTTGCAAAACCTGCATGTTGCGGGCATCATAGCCAGCGTGACGCAGGAAACGGAAGACTTCAGCCACTTCGACGCGCTTGCCAAAGAGCACCTTCCTGTCGTCTTCGTTGCCCGCGACATCCCCACCCGCAACTACTCGTCGGTGACGGCCGACAGCGTCGAGGCAGCCCACAGGGCCACGCGCCACCTCATCGAACAGGGCTGCAGGCGCATAGCCATACTGTGCGGCCCAAACCGCCTGAAGATGGTAACCGAACGAAAGCACGGCTACATCGAGGCGCTGCACGACAACCGACTGCTCGTAAGGCCGGAATACGTGGCATACAGCGACATCAACACTCAGGCCGCCATGCAGGCCACCGAGAGGCTGCTGTCGATGCCAGAAAGGCCCGACGCCATCATTGCACTCAACGACACGCTGCTCTTCGCGGCCATGAAAGCCATCAAGAACAAGGGATTGGACATGCCCGACGACGTGGCACTGATTGGCTTCAGCGATGTCGAGTATGCCGAATACGTCTCGCCTTCACTATCAACCATTGAAGACCAAAGCCGCCTGATGGGCGAAACGGCATGCAGGATTCTGCTCAACCACATCAACGGGTCGCCTGCCCCGGTAAAGAAAATCATCCCGACCATACAGAGAGTACGCGAAAGCAGCTGCAAAAAACGGTAAGCGCCAAAGGCCTGCCAAAGCAAAGCCGACCAGCGCCACGACAAAACGAAGCTGCGCCACCTGCCGTGAACACCGAGCAGGACTGTGCACGTCGCCGCTCATTTCACGCAAGATGGCGCAGCCATTTTGCATTTACCACGAATCGGCCATAAGGCCACCGGGGTTTTACTCTACATTTATATCCTGCCCACCAAACAGCTTTACGACCCTTGCCGCTGTCTTGTAAGGCATTTATGCAGTGATTGTCACTTCATCTTAGTTATCTCCGAACCGGCCATGAGGAACGCCCCGAGCCCGAAATCATCGAAGTCCGGCTCGCGGTCGTAAGTCACAGGCTGGGCTTCCTTGGGCTCCTTGCCCGTGCCCTGAACATATCCCAGGAAACCGTTGGGGTGCAGGCAGTCCTTCACCATGGCGTTCCATGCCTTGTAAATCACAGGCGAGAACTCTGCGGCATCAAGCAGACCGTGGTTCACTCCGTAAGCCATGCCATATATAAACATGGCCGTTCCGCTTAGCTCCTTGCCGCCATAGTTCGACGGGTCGTGCAGACTCACGTTCCAGAAACCGTCTTCACGCTGCAACGGCTTCAAAGCCTTGCACATCGACACGAGCATAGTCTCGTATTCCTTGCGGTGCTTTTCGTCTTCGGGCAGCAGGTCGAGCATGCGCGCCATGGCCACCACAATCCATCCGTTGCCGCGCGACCAGTAGCAGTCTTCGCCGTTAGGCTCCTTGTATGGTGGGTCGAAGTCGGCGTCGCGCCACCACAGCGAGTCCTTCGGATTGTACAGACCGTTGTCGCCGTGCTTTGTCTTGGTAAACATATACATGTCGTACGCACGGTCGTAATAAGCCTTGTTGCCCGTGAGGTTGCCCATCTGGGCGAATATCGGCATAGCCATCTGCACCGCGTCTATCCACGACCAGTCGTCAATCTTGTCGGTAGCCATCATCGAATCAATGGCCGAGCGTATGGCAGTGATATACTTTTCAGGCTTCTTAGGGTCGAGCTGATACAGGTAAATGTACGTCTGCCCGGCGCACAAGTTATCGGCATTGCGTGGCAGCACCCCGTTCTTAGTGCCCCTCAAGCCCCAGTTGTGCTTGTTGCCCCACTCAATGGCGTAGTCGAGGTAACGCTGCTGCGGGTCTACTTCATACAAGTCCATGAGCCCCTCGAAATAATATCCGCGCGTCCAGAGGTTGGCCTCATAGTTTTTTTTGCGCGATGGATAAGGTATGACCTGCCCCGGATCGCTCCATTTATTCATGAAATAGTCGTTGGCCACACGCATGGCCGTAATCACGCTCTTTTTCGACGGCTTTGCCTCATTGGTCTCCGCGGCGGGCAACGCCGTGGCAAACAGAGTCGCACAAAGCACCGGAGTGATGATTTTCTTCAGCTTCATAACGATTGAATTAACATTTATAATATTATTGTTCTATAGTTTCCGATTAATAATTATAATAATGTGGCAGGCTCGCACTTAAGCTGTGTGCAGCCGGCATTTTTTGATTTGCATTACATCCGAGCCCCGTCACAGACGCCGGATGCCCCACATGGCACCATCATCAGCCCGGCCGCTCTTTCTGCAAAAATACTACTTTAATCCTGCAAACACCGGAAAAAGGCGATGCTTTTAATTTTGTTTAACGATAACAGACGACGGTAAGCGCGTCGTTGTTTGCAACAACATCTAATTGTATGACCAAGTTCGGGCAGACAAACGCACGGCAACCGGCTTAGCGGTGGGCTGCACGGCACGGCAAAACACCACAAAAAGCCACGGCAACGAGGTCACATTGCAGAAAAATTGCTACCTTTGCAACTGCATAAGCCGCTGCCGCACACCAGCCCTACAGCCATGACTGGGCTTCGGCGCCTGCCGGAGCGCCCGGCAGAGGAGCCCGAAGCCTAAGCCGCAAGGCCCTCACAGGAGTGGCCGACAGGCAGCCGGCACAATTATCTACCATAAACAACAAGAAGCATAATCAGCCATGACTATGCTCACAGAAGACTAAAACGAATGAAAACAGGAAAAATCTTACTGGCCTGCATGATGCTCACCGGGGCATCGCATGCAATGGCCGACAACGTTAAGACCACCGACCGTGGCGTTGAAATCTACGTGGCAGACGCTTCGCCCGCGTCGGCCGGAGTGGTCAGACTAAGCGTTATAACCGACAACATCGTGCGCGTGGAGGCCGTGCCGGGCGACAGCCTGCCAGCACCGCGTGCCAGCCTGATGGTGGTTCCGCAAGAGCCTTGCGGCCGATTCGACTGCACCGAGCGGGGCGACAGCGTACATTTGACTACCCGCACGCTGCTCGTCAGCGTGAGCAAGGCCACGGGCGCCCTCGTGTTCAGAGACAGGGCATCGGGCCGTGTGCTGCTGCGCGAAACGGCAAATGGCGGCAAGAGCTTCACCAAATACGTGTCGCCGCAGACCACGCTGCCCCCCAACTACCGACCGTCGGCGCCGGGCGAGGTCAACTGGGGCCGCCGTGAGCACCTCAACCGGCTCACCGAGGCCGACCGTACGGGCTACTCCTGGCACGCGCTGTTTGACAGTCCGGCCGACGAGGCGTTCTACGGACTGGGCCAGCATCAGTCGGAAGAGATGAACTACAAGGGGCGCAACGAAGAGCTTTTCCAGTATAACACCAAGGTGTCGGTGCCGTTTGTAATGAGCACACGGGGCTACGGCCTGCTCTGGGACAGCTATTCGTATGGCAGGTGGGGCAACCCCGACGACTACCTACAGCTGGGCCGGGCTTTCAAGCTGCGCGACAAGGACGGACAGGCCGGGGCGCTCACCGGCACATACACCGACAAACGGGGTCGCACGCTGACAAGGCGTGAAGACTCGATTTACTTTGAGCACTCTGGCGTGATAGGCAACCTGCCGAAAGGATTCAACCTCGACGGGTCGTCGGTGATATACGAAGGCACCATAGAAGCCCCCACAACAGCCAACTATCACTTCATCCTGTACTACGCGGGCTACGTGAAAGTGTATCTCGACGACAGCCTGGCGGTGGCCGAGCGGTGGCGCACGGCATGGAACCCAAACTCATACAAGTTTACAGCACGGCTCACACAGGGCCGCCCAGTGGCGCTCCGCATAGAGTGGAAGCCCGACGGGGGCACGTCGTACTGCGGCCTGAGGGCTGCCAGCCCGCTCACCGACGAGCAGCGCCGAGTCTACACCCTTGTGCTCAAGGCCCACATAGCCCTCGAGCGCGCCGTCTTCCCCGACGGGGCCTCGGGCACGCAGATAGACGCCATAGCCCGCGTGCCGCTATGGCGCGAGGGCCTCAACTACCTGCATGGCACGGGCCACGGGGTGGGCTCGTACCTCAACGTGCACGAGGGCCCCCACCAGATACGCATGGAGTGGAAGCCGGCCCCGTTGCGTGCGGGCATGACCGTGACCGACGAGCCCGGAATATACCTCGCAGGGCGTTTCGGCGTGCGCACTGAGAACACACTGCTCATCGTTCCCCATGCCGAGACCGAGTGCGGCCGCTTCCTGGCCTTCGAGCCGCTGACGCTGTGCCCCATCGACCGCGAGCCCATAGTGGCCGAAATGCTCACCGCCGGCGAGCGCGAATGGCTCGACGGCTACCACGCCACGGTCTACGAGCGCCTCTCGCCGTTGCTCACCGCCGACGAGTGCAGCTGGCTGGCCCGTGCGTGCGCTCCGCTCTGACCCACAGCTGCGGGGCGGCCCGGCCGTGGCCGCGCCCGTGGCTGTAAAATGTTTTTCACCTTCCGAAAGCCGTCCCGCCCGTTGGCCAACTGCCTGGTTTGCAGTGTGCCATCCGGGCAGGGCGGCTTTTGCTGTGCAATACGGCCGGTTTCACGTTGTGGAACGGCCCGTCTTGGGTTGCAGCACGGCCCGTTTCGGCCGACAATACGGCCTTTTTTATAAAGTGTAATTTAAATTCGCAGCCGTGGGCCATGGCCGCCGCGGCTTGCAGTGCCGCCGTGGCAGCCACATGCCGCAGCTGTGGCGCGC
>OHKV01001036.1_pt1 | contig 9940 bp, 8 predicted proteins | sample 1568951 | NCBI WGS metagenome assembly OHKV01 (sample SAMEA3879528, study PRJEB24766) | human gut metagenome | biome: human-associated habitat; feature: feces | place: USA | collected 1985/1987
ATAGCCACACCGATACCGTCGTCGGCGCCAAGTGTCGTGCCGTCGGCGGTAAGCCACTCGCCTTCAATGTGAGTCTGTATGGAGTCGTTGTCAAAGTCAAACTCTTTGTCAACCAGCTTGTCGCAAACCATATCCATGTGGCTTTGCAGTATCACGGTCTGCCTGTCCTCATATCCCGGAGTGGCGGGTTTCTTTATGAGCACGTTGCCTACGCTGTCAACCTTTGTCTCAAGATTGTGGCTTAAGCCCCAGTTACGCAGATACTCAATCATCTTCTCTTCACGCTTCGAGGGGCGTGGTATCTCGCACACCCGAGCAAATTGCTCGAAGACGCAACTTGGTTTCAAGTCTCTTTTATCCATGTTAATTCTTTTTTGAGGCATTCATGCCTGTAAATTGATTTATTTGTATTATCTTTGTAGCCGCAAAATTACAGAATTATGTTTGAAAATATGTTATTTAGCACGTTAATAATTGCTATTAGCATTTTTCTTTCGTATGATGGTAAAATATGCGTGCTTCATGCTGAAAAGCTATGGCATTCGCCAGTGTAAGGCTGTTGCAGCGGAGCCCAGTGATTGTTAAGATAATTTAAAAGAACAAATATAAAGAAGATGAAAAGAAACATTAGTATTCGTATTTCGTTGGCATTGGCAGTTGCATCGTTCATGCTGACATCATGCAACAACTCCAGCCCCAAGATGGACGAGAAGCCAGTTCAGGACTCACCCGCGGCAACAACAGGCATGAGGATTGCCTATGTCGAGGTCGATTCGCTGATGTCGCAATACAAGTTCTGCAAGGAGTACACCGCCGTGCTGCAGAAAAAGAGCAACAACGCCCGTAACACTATCACCCAGAAGGGAAAACAGCTGCAGGCTGCCGCTGCCAATTTCCAGCAGAAGCTGCAGAACAACGGATTTGCCAGCAGGGAGCAGGCTGCCAGTGTGCAAGCTGCAATACAGCGCCAGGACCAAGACCTGCAGGAGTTGCAGAGCCGCCTCGGAGCCGAGCTCGACGCTGAGACTGCCAAGTACAACAATGCGCTGCGCGACTCATTGCAGAACTTCCTGAAGGACTACAACAAGACCAAGAAGTATGACCTTATCATCTCGAAGGCCGGCGACAACATACTGCTTGCCGACAAGCGCCATGACATCACCAACGACGTCATAAACGGACTGAACAAGAGGTATAAATCGACGCTCAACGACAAGAGCAAGAAAAAGTAACAGGGGGCGCAGTGTCTTTAAAGACAGTTGTGTTTTTGATACTTTATCAATAATCCGTTTGGGCTTTTGCCATATTGCCCAAACGGATTATTATTTTTTCCGAGGCATGTGCCATGCCATGGCGCCCGCCGGCTTGTCCAATCCCATGTTCGGCCGCGTAGCGACGGGCGCTTCCCCGGGGGCGGTCCATCCACTTGGTGCATTCGCCAACATCTGTCAGCGCAGTATAGCCAATGTCCTGTTTTATTCACTCCATCAGCCCAGCCTCATGGCATCCGACTGTCGTCGGGAAGCACAAGGCAATGCAAGCGCGCCCACATATCTTTAAGGCAGGCCGTTTTAATGCCCAAAATGTCGCCGCCATGGAAATCCGCCGGAACACCGCTCATGCGTTTCCATTGTTGTTTTTCCTTCCAAAATAATATTGTCCCTTGTGCCTTGTGGAGCGCCCGTAGCTTATGGCGTGGGCAGGGCAGTGATGGTAGCAGGCCATGCAGCAAGTGCAGTGTCCGTCGTCATGCCATACAGGCAGATTTCCGGCGCCACCAGATATGTTGCCTGTAGGGCAGGCCGCGGCGCAGCGTCCACACCTGATGCAGGCTGAGCTGTCCACACGGAAAGGCCTGTCGGTTATCATCCTGCTGTTGAAATACCGCCCGATGACATTTGACAGCAGATATGGCACAGGGCCTTTCACTGTCGAACACACTCCCTTGTGGCGCTCCTTTATTGCCTGGGCTATTTCCACAATGGCCCTGCCGGCGTCGGCTATTTTCTTCCGTTCCACGTCGGGACGGTCGGTGTTCATAAACGGCAGGCACACATAAGTGTTTGGCATGGCCAGCGAAAACACACTGTCAGCCTGTATGCCAACCTTATGCAAGTCTGTTGCCAGCATCTCCATTGTGCGGCCTATATTGTCGCCGCACGTACACAACGCGAAGCAAAAGTGCCCCTTGGCATTGTCAAACTTGCACTTTGAAATAAAATTGCGCACTATGGCCGGTGGCTGCCAACCGTGTACGGGAAAGCAGAAGCCAATGCGCTCTCCTTCGGCAAGTGCATACCTGCAGTTGCCATTAGCCTCGCCGGCTATTGACAGCAGTCTTTCGCCCGTTATTTCGGCTATTTGCCGTGCGGCCCAACGGGTGTTGCCGGTTCCTGAAAAATAAAATATCATGTTACAAAGGTAACTCAAATGGCCGAGACGGCAAAACTGCCGACAGCATTTTATTATATCAATGGTTAATATTCAGGCAAAACAGCAAACTGCCACCATGCCCTGTCACCATAGGCGACTTTCGTGCCCGGTATTACGGAATGTGCCATTCAGGATTGCGAAACAGGCTCCGTGACAATATGAAACGGCCCTTTTGGCATCGCAAAACGGCCGATATCTCTACAAGAAATAGTGTTCCATTATAAACAGCTTGATAACAATATGTTATGTATATATACTTAAATTAAATCTCAACCTAAAGGCAAGCCACCACAATTATGTTCCAATGCAAATATTATTACCGCCAGGCGTTTATCCGGCCTTGCCCCAACCGGGCAGCAGCAATGCCAGAGCGCAGCCCGAATTGCCGTTTGCAAAGGCCGGGGCAATAATGACAAGGCACGACCGTCGCCCCACAGTGACATTGAATACCGATAGGGTCATGTCCATGGTGCCGGCATTTCGTTAGCCATAAGGTGTGCTTGATTGCCTGCCCATACCGCTCTGTGGCAACGGTTATGTTTCCGCCCGGCGTGCCCTCTGCAATATCCTGGCATGAAGGCCGACCACATTGTGGAGTCATGCCAATGGGCAAAAAGGCCTGTGCCCACTTTAGTTTTGCCATCCGTCAGAGCCCCGATGGCTTGCCATCTCTTCCAAAATGCGGCCAGCGGCAGTCTTCACGCCCGCTTGTCAGCTTGTTGTCCGTGGTCATGCCCCTTTGCCTGCGTATGATGAAGTGACCCAGGCGGTGGGTAATGCCTTTTGAATTAAGTGACTTAAGCACATATACACCTTCAGGCAACGACGAAATGTCGGCCTTTGGGCCGTCGTATGGGCGTGTACAGAGAAGTCCTCCCTGTGGAGTCTCTATTGCCACAAACTCTGCGTCGAGCGTTTTGCCCTTGTCGGGCAGTGCCAACCAATTGCCGTCGTTGCCCAGATAGGTAGACCGAACCATGGCCGGCATGTTTGGCTTGGTGCATAGCGGAAGGCTTTCGTTGCCGAAGCGGTCGACTGCCGTCACAGCATAATTCACAAATGCGCCTTCGGCTGCCAGCGGAATCGTGGCGTTGCTGTCTCTGAGGTTTGCCGCCAGGATGTTTCTGGCGTCGGCAATGTCTACCGGGTAAGTCTCCGACGCATATATGTTATAGGTGAGGTACGGCCCTGTCGACATGTCTTTTGCCCCGCCCCACGAGAGCCGGTCGGAATCGGCCATTCTCTTTACCGACAGACGGGTGGGGCCTTTCGGGAGTGCGTCCGACAGCCATGTCATCGGCGGCACGAGGGCAGGGTAGCGGTCTATGTCGTCTTTGGCAAAGTCGAACACCCCCTTCGTGTTGTCGGTGAAAAACTTGCTGCGGAAATATGCGTGCCCAAGTCCATTGCTGCGGAGCACGTTCATCTCTCTCTTAATCACTTCTATGTCCCAATCTTTTTCTTTATCAGAAAGGAAGTAAATGCCTAACCCTGCGGAGATTATTCGTCCGTTGCTATTTTCTTTCCAGTCGAGTGCAAAGGGATAAAACTGATTTCCCCGGAAATATAGCATAGGAAAGAGAGCGTCCATGATGCCCTCGCGAAGCCAGCTTTGTGCGTCTTGATACACCTTCGCGTAGGCATTCCACCCATAGCTGTCATATAGCGCCAGGTCGCTGTACTTGCCTATGGGCGAACAACTCACCTTCACCCAAGGCTTTTCGGTTTTCACGGTGTTGTATACCTGTCTTGCAATGCGGGTGATGTTGCTGCGGCCGATGTAGCCTTCTGGCCTCGGTTTCCAGTTTTCCGGGTAGCGTATGTAGTCGAGGTGTATGCCGTCGACATCATAGTTTGTCGTAATCTCGCGGCATATCTGTGCCAAGTATTCGGCAGTGGCCGGCTTGCCCGGGTCAAGATAGCCCTCGTCGCCAATCCTATGCACAAGCCCGGGGTGCCGCCTTCTGATTTTCTGGCAGCCCATCCCGTTCCACTTGCCTATGGGTATGGTAACCACCCAGGCATGGAGCTCCATGCCCCGCTTGTGGCATTCGTCTATGGCAAACTGCAAAGCGTCGTATCCGGGCGACAGTCCGGGTTGGCCCGACAGGCATCCGTCCCACGGTTCCATGGCCGACGGATAGATCATGGTGCCGCGGATTCGGGTCTGAAACAGCACCGTGTTGACATTGGCTTCTTTCAGACGGTCGAGTATTTCGCATAATTCGCGCTTTTGCGAGGCGGCAGCCGCTGCCGTGCGGGCGTAGGTGTGCGGCCAGTCGAGCCCTCCGATTGTTGTCAGCCAAACGGCTCTGACCTCATGTTTGGGTGAACGCGAGTTCATGGTTGAACCGGTAGCCGGGCACACTGTCAGCAGAAACGCTACCGCCGCGATGCAGGGCATTGTTAGTTTGAAAAGTCGCATAATTATGATTATTTAGTTGCAAAGTTATGATTATTTTTTCATTTCTCAAATTAAATGGTTATTTTTGCACTATCATTCGGCACAGTTAGGCGAATAGTGACAACAGCGACGCCGGAATCACCCAAAATCGGAGGGTCTGCGGCATACATGTCAACAACTGCTTGTCACGTCACGGCAGGCCGGTGGCTATAAAATAGTGAACAAACCAATAATGCATAAACTTATGAGAAAGAAAACTTTCCTATTGCTCATGGCCATGATGGTGTCACTTGCCGGCAAGGCTCAGTTTGAGTCGGGCAAGAAATATATAGGTGCTTCGCTGTCAAGCCTTGACCTGAGTTACAACGGTATGAACAAAGGCAGCTTCGGCGTAGAGGCAAAGGGCGGATACATGTTTGAAGACAACTGGATGGCAACGGCACAGATTGGATATTCCAAGAAGCATGAAATACCATCGACATTCACCGCGGCAGTAGGTGCAAGGTACTATATAGTGCAAAACGGGCTGTATCTCGGGGCCTCGATGAGCTACATGCACGCCGGCGACTCTTACGACGACTTCCTGCCGGGAGTGCAGCTCGGCTATGCTTTCTTCCTCAGCCGTACCGTCACCATCGAACCGGAGATTTACTACAACCAGTCGTTCAAAAACCACAGCGACTACAGCACTATAGGCCTGAGGGTTGGCTTCGGAATATACTTATGACGTAAAAGGCCATCTGGCGGTGCTTATCAATGACAAGAAAACACCCTCAATTGGGTTTTAGAGTATAAAGAATAGAAATATGCTAAGCGTTAACGAATTAGAAGACAGGCTGATAGACTTGGCCTTTGCCGAGGACATTGGCGATGGTGACCATACAACACTGTGTTGCATACCCGAAGAGGCAATGGGCCGTTCAAAGCTCCTTATCAAGGAAGACGGCATACTGGCCGGTGTAGAGGTGGCAAAAGAGGTGTTCAGGCGGTTCGACCCCGACATGAAGGTCGAGGTGCTCATGGGCGACGGCTCTACGGTACACAAAGGTGACGTGGCCATGGTGGTAAGCGGCAGGGTGCGCTCATTGTTGCAAACCGAGCGCCTGATGCTCAACATCATGCAGCGCATGAGCGGCATAGCCACGATGACCCACAAGTATGTAGAGAAACTGGAAGGCACGCACACGCGTGTGCTTGATACGCGTAAGACCACTCCCGGCATGAGGATGCTTGAAAAGCAGGCCGTGAAAATAGGCGGAGGATGCAACCACCGCATAGGCCTGTTCGACATGATATTGCTCAAAGACAACCATGTTGACTTTGCAGGCGGCATTGAAAACGCCATCGACCGATGCCACAAATACCTGAAGGAGAAAGGGCTCGACCTGAAAATAGAGATTGAAGTGAGAAACTTCGATGAGCTTTCAAGGGTGCTTTCGCACGGCGGGGTAGACCGCATAATGCTCGACAACTTCACTGTTGAAGACACGAAGAAAGCCGTCGACATGATTGGCGGTAAGTATGAAACAGAGTCAAGCGGCGGCATAACATTCGACACCATACGCCAATATGCCGAGTGTGGCGTCGACTTTGTGTCGGTAGGGGCATTGACCCACTCTGTGAAAGGGCTCGACATGAGCTTCAAGGCATGCTGAGCGCAATAGCAGGATTGTTATTGGCGATACGCGTCACCTACGCTTCGCCTGTAGACTATGACGTCACCCTGGCTGGCAACTTCGGCGAACCACGGCTCAACCACTTCCATTGCGGCATCGACGTAAAGACCGATGGGGTGGAAGGCAAACGGCTCATGGCTGTGGCAGACGGATATGTCAGCAGGATAACTGTTGGTCTGTCAGGTTTTGGAAATGCATTGTACATCACCCACCCAGATGGCAATACCAGTGTGTATTGCCATCTGAAATCTTTCACCCCCGCAATTACCAGATTGCTTCGCAAATGGCAGTATGCGCATAAGTCTTATGTGGCCGACGTGCGCCTGGGGCCGCTGGCATGTCCGGTGGCCCGCGGCCAGTTTGTGGCAGTGAGCGGAAACACGGGCGCAAGCGAAGCACCACACCTGCATCTTGAGATGCACGACACACGCACGGGCCGGCTGCGTGACCCGCTTGACGTTCTGGGCAACTACGTGGCCGACGGCATGGCGCCAATGGCCCATGCATTCATGGCGTATCCCGTGGCGGGCGAAGGCATATTTGAGGGAGGGTCGGCCAAGCGTTCGTTTGGCTTCGGTTCACACAAGCAGGCCCGAAGGTTTACTGCATGGGGCAAGGTGGGCTTTGGAATATGGGCCAACGATTACACGGAGGCCACATACAACAGGTACGGAGTGAGGGAAACTGTGCTGAGGGTAGATGGCAGGGAGGTGTTCAGGAGTTGCGTTGACGGTATACCGCCATTTGCAAACCGCCGCATAAACTATTGGGGCGACTATGAGCATTACCTGCGCTACGGAGTTTGGTATATGAAATCGTTCCGTACCCCGGGCAATACATTGCCTTTTATCACTACCGACAGCAAGGGAGGCATAGTCGATTTCAACGAAGAGCGAGACTATACGGTAGAGTATTCTCTTACCGACTATTATGGCAACACCTCTGTCTATAGCTTCGTGGTGAGCGGCGTCAAAGCGCAGTTGGGCCACAAGAAAGAGCCAGCCAACGGAAAGAAAATGAAACATAATGAAATTTCAACATACTCATATCCCGGCGTTTGGCTCGTAATACCTAAAGGAATACTTGATGGAGACATAAGGCTCTGTCCGATAGAGATAAAGAGGGAAGACCCCAACATGTCTATGTATTCTTTTTATGACAGTGCTTGCCCGCTTGCGTCGTGGGCTGAGTTGGGGCTGGCCGTGCAGGTGAGAGGCATAGACCCAAGCAAGCTGTATGTCAGGAGCGGCGACGGCCGGTATTTCGGAGGCACCTACAAGAATGGCTGGGTGACCGCACGCATACGCGAGCTCGGGGTTGCCTACGGACTTGCTTATGACGACCGCCCGCCTACGGTGGTCAAGGTTGGGCGCAATGGCTGGGGCAACAATAATAGGCTGCAGTTTAACGTAACCGACGGAGAAAGCGGAGTGAAATCCGTGAAAGGCTACATCGACAATGAGTTCATTCTGTTTGAACATGTCGACAAGAGCAGCCGATACGTATGTTCGCTGACAGATACTCCAGTGAAAAAGACTGGGCGTTTGCGCACATTGACGTTTGTTGTCACCGACAACAGAAACAACAAGACTGTAGTCAGAGACGCACTGATGTATTAAACTTTGCGTCTGGTACTTGATGATTCACCATAACCTGTAATTAACATAAACAAAACAATCAATGAAGAAGATATCATTAGTTTTAAGCATGCTTGCAGTAGCTGTTTATGCACTGCCATGCACAAACCTGATAGTAGGTAAGAAAGCGAGCGCGGACGGGTCTGTGATGTGTTCGTACAGTGCCGATGACTACGGCATGTTCCAGAACCTTTGCCATTATCCTGCCGGTAAGCACGCCAAAGGAGAGATGCGCGACATATATGACTGGGATACCAACGAGTATCACGGGCAGATACCAGAGGCACCTGTGACATACAATGTGATTGGCAACATCAACGAGTTTCAGGTCACCATTGCAGAAACCACATTCGGAGGTCGCCCCGAGATGGTTGACTCTACCGGAATTTTGGATTACGGTTCGCTGATCTACGTAGGCTTGCAGCGTTCGCGCACGGCAAGGGAGGCCATATCTGTAATGACCGAGCTGGCCGAGGAATACGGCTATAACAGCGAGGGCGAGACATTCACTATATGCGATCCCAATGAGGCGTGGATAATGGAGATGATGGGATGCGGCCCCGGAAGCAAAAGCGTTGTTTGGGTAGCCATACGCATACCCGACGATGCCATTTGCGCACATGCCAACCAAAGCCGGATTAGGACATTCGACCAGAAAGACAAGAAGAACGTTATGTTCTCAAAGAATGTTGTAAAGTTTGCACGCGAGAAAGGCTGGTATGATGGGAAAGACGCCGATTTTAATTTCTGCATGACCTATGCAGCCCCCGACTTTGGCGGTCGCCGCTGGTGCGAGGCCAGGGTTTGGAGCTTCTTCAACATGTTTGGAAATGGCATGGACAAGTATGTTCCATACGCCGAGGGCACCGCAACCGATGCAGAACCCATGCCCTTGTGGATTATCCCAAACAAGAAACTTACGGTAGCCGACATTGAAAACGCCATGCGCGACCACTACGAGGGAACGCCTTTCGCGCTCGACAAGGAGGGTGACATAGGCGGAGGAATATGGCAGATGCCATATCGGCTTACCCCGCTCGAATACGAGGTGGACGGCAAAAAATGCTTCAATGAGCGCCCCATATCAACCCAACAGTCGGGCTTTGTGTTTGTCAGCCAGATGCGCTCATGGCTGCCGCGTGAGATTGGCGGTGTGCTTTGGTTCGCCAACGATGATGCCAACATGGCTCCCTTTACTCCTGTTTACTGTTGTGTGGACAAGGCTCCCAACTGCTACAATACCCCCGGGGCCGACGCTGTGACATTCTCTAAGGACAATGCGTTCTGGATGCAGAACTGGGTTAGCAACATGGTATATCCACGATATGAGCAGATGTTCCCAAGTTTGAAGGCCGTGCGCGACTCGCTCGATGCTTCATACTTTGCAGCCCAGCAGTCGGTTGAAAGTCACGCCCAGAGCTTATACAAGCAATCTCCGGCTGAAGCGGCCGCTTATCTTACAAAATACTCAACCGAAAAAGCCCAGCAAATGCTCGCACGATGGCAGCAACTGGCAGTGCACATCATTGTGAAGTACAACGACATGGTGGTTAAACCCGAGAAGTCGGCCAGGTTCTTGCGCACTGCCACCGGATTGGCTGAGCGTCCTCAAAGGCCTGGCTATCCGACAAAGTACGCAAAGGAGATGCTTAAGCGTGGAAATAAGTGACAGCCAATGGTGTTGGCGCCTGAGCAACACGGGCTGGATTTCGTGCTGCACTTGCGTGGCATTGACAATCGGCGGAAGCCACTTACATTTATTTATCATGCCGTTTTGCAGTGCAAAACGG
>OHKV01001039.1_pt1 | contig 9914 bp, 10 predicted proteins | sample 1568951 | NCBI WGS metagenome assembly OHKV01 (sample SAMEA3879528, study PRJEB24766) | human gut metagenome | biome: human-associated habitat; feature: feces | place: USA | collected 1985/1987
CGGAGATCTGGCACTCCGTCCAGCCCGCCTCGTCCAGCATCTTCCGGGCCTTCCGGGTCAGATAGGCCATGTCGCCGGAATCCAGTCGGATGCCGCACTTGGTGATGCCCAACGGCTTGAGCACGTCGTTAAAGGCGCGGATGGCGTTGGGAATACCGGATTTCAGCGTGTTGTAGGTATCCACCAGCAGCGTGGCGTTGGTGGGGTATGTCTGGCAGTAGGTCTTGAAGGCCTCATACTCCGAGTCGAACATCTGCACCCAGGAGTGCGCCATCGTGCCGCCGGCGTACACGCCGTATACCTCGTCCGAGATCGTGCAGGCGGTGCCGGCGGCCAGTACGTAAACAAAACCGAATCTGCAGTTCGTATTACCCATATTCCGACAGGCATTGTGGCACAGTGCCAGGATGAAAAATCTCAGCTGAAGAACCGCGAAAAATGTATGCGCGTATTGCGTGCGCGTATTTTGGAGCAGGCGCAGGAGGAGCAGCGTGCCGCTACTGCCGAGGACCGCAAGAGCCAGGTAGGCACCGGCGACCGCAGCGAGCGTATCCGCACCTACAATTATCCGCAGGGACGCGTTACCGACCACCGCATCGGTCTGACACTGCATAAGCTGGACAGCATTGTCAACGGTGATCTGGACGAGCTGCTGAGTGCGCTGATTACTGCTAAGCAAAGCGAACAATTACGGCAGGTGAAATAAAATGGATAAGCCGGTTTGGACGATTATGAAAATCTTAAACTGGACTAAGCAGCACTTTGAGGCTAGGGGCGTGGAAAATCCACGCCTTGATGCCGAAGTGCTGCTTTGTGCTGTCTTGAAATGTGAACGCATCAAGCTGTATACCGAGTTTGACAAGCCTCTCAGTGAGGAGGAGCGCGACAAGATGCGCTCATATGTAGAGCGCCGCGCTAAGCATGAGCCGCTGGCCTACATTATCGGTGAGCGTGCTTTTATGCGCAACAACTTTAAGGTTACGCCTGCTACGCTGGTGCCGCGCCCGGAAACGGAGCTGTTGGTGGAAAGCCTGGTGAAGGCTGCGCCGATGCTGCGTGCAGACGGTGCCGTAAAGGCTTTGGATATCGGTACGGGCAGCGGTGCTATTATCGTTTCACTGCTTGATTATCTGCCTGCTGCCGTTGGCGTTGGCGTGGATATCAGCAACGAGGCTTTGGCGGTGGCGAAAGAAAACGCTGCCGCTATCGGCGTGGATAAGCGTGTGGCCTTCCGCCAAAGCGATTTGTTCAGCAACGTGCCTGTAGAGAAAAAGTTTGATATCATCGTTTCCAATCCGCCGTATATTCCTGCTGCCGACATTGCGATGCTGGCGCAGGATGTACAGCAGGAACCGCGCACTGCACTTGACGGCGGTGCGGACGGACTGGATTTTTACCGCCGCATCTGTGCCGAGGCTGCGGAGCATCTGGCCGAAGATGGATTGCTGGCGTTTGAAATTGGCATTGACCAAAGCGAAGCGGTGCAAAAGCTGTGCTTGGAGCATGGCTTTGCCAAAACTGCCGTGCGTATGGACTATGCAGGCATACCGCGCATGGTTTTTGCTTTAAAAGAAAAAGAGGGTGAGGATAAATATGAAAACATCCTACTGGAAATTACAAAAGAACTCTGATAATCAAGAGATTATGCAGGAGGCAGCGGCACTGATCCGTGCGGGTGAGGTTGTATCGTTTCCGACGGAAACAGTTTACGGCCTGGGTGCGGATGGTCTGAATCCTGAGGCTGTAGCCAAGATTTTTGCTGCCAAGGGCAGACCTAACGATAATCCGTTGATTCTGCATATTGCGCAAAAGGAAGCTATTGCGCAGCTGACTACCGGCCTGAACACCAATGCCAAAAAGCTTATGGAGCATTTTTGGCCGGGACCGCTGACACTGATTGTCAATAAATCTGCTATTGTGCCTGACGCTGTAAGCGCAGGACTGGAAACTGTCGCTGTACGCTTCCCATCTAATAAATTCGCTCAGGATTTTATCCGTGCCTGCGGTTGTCCGATTGCGGCGCCGTCGGCCAATATTTCCGGACGTCCGAGTCCGACGAATGCACAGGATGTGCTGGAGGATATGCAGGGCAAAATTGCCGGTATGCTTGATGGCGGCAACTGCGGCATCGGTCTGGAATCCACCGTGGTGGATACAACGAGCGCTGTACCCACTATCCTGCGACCGGGCGGCATTACCTATGAAATGCTGACGGAGGTTATGGGTGCGGTAGAAATAGACCCGGCGCTGCAGGGAGATAAAAACTTTAAGCCTAAGGCTCCGGGCATGAAGTATCGTCATTTTGCTCCGAAAGCACCGGTGTACCTGTTTGAAGGCGAAGCCTGCAAATGTTTGCCGCAGGTTATTGCCAAGGCTCTGGCTGCAGGCAAAACCGTCGGCGTGCTGTGCGGACGTGAGCTGGAGAGCGAGCTGGCAGAGCTTGTCGAAAAGCAGCAGCTGCAGCTTTCCTGCTGGGGCGACAGCCGCGAGCAGCTGGCGGCAGATTTATTCTACCTGCTGCGCGATTTTGACCGTACCTGTCCGGACGTCATCCTCGCCGAAGGCGTAGAGGAGGACGGCTTGGGACTGGCAATCATGAACCGCCTGCGTAAGGCTGCGGGCTATCAGATCATAACGCTGGAAAACGGCAGCCTGCATTTAAAAAATAATGTAAATTTACCGTCATTTATGTTACAATAAAGGTTAAAGATAATCCCGGCATTAAAAAGTAGGAGAGGAGAAGATTATTTATGAAAATTGCAATGGCTTGTGATCATGGCGGCTTCCATCTGAAGGAGCATATCAAAAAATATTTAGAGGATAAAGGCATCGAGGTTGTTGACCATGGTACCTACAGCGAAGATTCCGTAGATTATCCCGACTATGCTGCTAAGCTGTGCGAGGATATTACCAGCGGTGCCAGCGGTGCGCAAAAGGGCATCCTGATTTGCGGTACCGGTATCGGTATTTCTATCGCTGCCAATAAATGCAAGGGCATTCGCGCTGCTCTGTGCGGTGATGTTTTCTCCGCTAAAATGTGCCGTGAGCATAACAATGCCAACGTGCTCTGCATGGGCGAGCGTGTTTTGGGCGTAGGCCTGGCAGAAATGATTACCGACGCTTGGCTGGAAACTGAATTTGCCGGTGGTCGTCATGAACGCCGTGTAAATAAAATCATGGATTTGGAAGCAAAATAATCGTCTTTGCGTCGCAGCCTAAACGATTTTTGCGTTTCTGAAAATAAACAGAAAAGAAGTAAAGCAACAATGGAAACAAATATGCAAATAGCTAAGGAGCTGGCAGCAGCTGCTGAAGAGCTCATTAGCATAGCAAAGCCTAAAAAGGGACAGATTTTCGTGCTTGGCTGCAGTACCAGCGAAGTGCTCGGCAACAAAATCGGCACCGGCGGCAGCAGTGAAACAGCTGTTGCTATGTTCAAGGCGCTGAAGGCAGTGTGCGATGCACACGAGCTTTATCTTGCCGTACAATGCTGCGAGCATCTCAACCGTTCCTTAGTAGTGGAGGCTGTAACAGCGGAACGCTACAATCTTGAGGAGGTTACCGTGCGTCCGGTGGCTCATGCCGGCGGCGCTATGGCAACTGCTGCCTACGAAAATTTTGCTGAACCTGTAGTGGTAGAAAAGATTTCTGCCCATCTTGGTATTGATATTGGCCAGACGCTCATCGGCATGCATCTCAAACGAGTTGCTGTACCTGTACGCCTGCAATATAAAAAAATTGGCGAAGCAGTGCTGACTGCCGCTAAAACCCGTCCGCCGTTGGTGGGTGGACCGCGTGCCCAATACCTGGAAAATCGTCCATAAGCTATCATCTGCGGCTTTTAGTAGAGCAGAATTTCTGAGCGCTTATCCACAGCCTGTGGATAAAACTGGTTGATATTTAATGTTTTATTTTTAGGAGGGACTTAAAATGAATCTGGAAAAACTTAGCGTAGTTGATCCTGAGCTGAAAGGTTACATTGATGCGGAGCTTAACCGCCAACGTGACAAAATCGAACTGATTGCATCCGAAAACATCGTTACTCCCGCAGTAATGGAGGCTATGGGCAGCGTACTGACCAATAAGTATGCTGAAGGCTATCCCGGTCACCGTTATTATGGCGGCTGTGAATATGTTGATAAGGTTGAAACTTTGGCTATTGAACGTGCCAAAAAATTATTCCATGCTGAATATGCTAACGTACAGGCTCACTGCGGTGCCAGCACTAATCTGACCGTGTACTTTGCTTTCCTGAAACCCGGCGACACTATCATGGGTATGGACCTGTCCCAAGGCGGTCATCTGAGCCATGGATCCCCGGTAAATATTTCCGGTACTTATTTCAACGTTGTACATTATGGCGTTAATCCGGAAACCGAGCTGATCGACTACGATGCTATGGACAAGCTGGCTAAAGAGCATCATCCGAAGCTGATTGTTGCCGGTGCCAGCGCTTATCCGCGTATTATCGATTTCAAACGCATCGCTGATATTGCTCATGCTAACGGTGCTTTGCTGCTTGTTGATATGGCACACATCGCCGGCTTGGTTGCAGCAGGTCTGCATCCGTCTCCGGTTCCGTATGCGGATATCGTAACTACTACTACCCACAAAACTCTGCGTGGTCCTCGCGGCGGTCTGATTTTGACCAATAACGAGGAATATGCTAAGAAAATCAACAAGGCTATTTTCCCCGGCATTCAGGGTGGCCCGCTGATGCACGTTATTGCTGCTAAGGCTGTTGCTTTTGGCGAAGCTCTGAAGCCTGAATTCAGAGAGTACGCAGAAAACATTGTCAAGAATGCCAAGGCTTTTGCCGAAGGCCTGAAGGCTGAAGGCTTCCGTCTTGTTTCCGGCGGTACCGACAACCATCTGATTCTGGTTGATGTACGCAACAAAAAACTGACCGGTAAGGAAGCAGAAAAGCTGCTGGATAATATTGGCATTACCTGCAATAAAAATACTATTCCGTTTGATCCTGCCAGCCCGTTTGTAACCAGCGGTATCCGCCTGGGTACTCCGGCTGCTACTACCCGTGGCTTCAAAGAAGAGGACTTCAAAGAGGTTGCTTCTATTATGGGCCTGGTGCTCAATAACCCTGAAGATACTGATAAGCATGCAGAGGCTGCAAAACGCGTTGCTGCACTGTGCGCTAAGTATCCGTTATATACTAATTTATAATTAAGACGACCGATAAAGCTTTATCCGCTTCGTCTTAATAAGAAAAGGAGCGATATATCCAATGCGAATCAATGTAGTAAACCATCCTTTGCTGCAAGCAAAAATGACTATCCTGCGTGACAAGGATACCAAGAGCGTAACCTTCCGCCACATCATCAGTGAGGTTGCAGCGTTGCTGACCTTTGAAACTACCAGAGATTTACCTGTGGAAGAAGTAAAGGTTGCTACTCCGCTGTGCGAAACCACCGGCTGCCGTATTAAAGGCAGTGTCACTGTTGTGCCTATCCTGCGTGCAGGCCTGGGCTTTATGGAGGGCGTACTCAGTGTTATTCCCGAAGCCAATGTTGGTCATATCGGCATGAGCCGTAACGAAGAAACTCTGCTGCCGATGGAGTATTACTGCAAGCTGCCTGCGGATATGGACGCTTATACTATTGTTGTTGACCCGATGCTGGCAACCGGCGGCAGCGCTATTGCTGCTATTGACCAGCTCAAAAAGCGCGGTCTGAAGAACCTGCGCTTCATGTGTCTCGTTGCTGCTCCCGAAGGTGTAGAAAAGCTGAATGCAGCACATCCTGATGTGCCTATCTACACTGTTGTGCTTGATGACCATCTCAATGAGCATGGGTACATTGTGCCGGGCTTGGGCGATGCAGGCGACAGAATTTTTGGTACGGTATAATAAATTATGGAACGCAAAACAAGACCCGGCTGGGATGATTACTTTATGGAGATTGCCAGAGTAGTTAGCAGCCGTTCAACCTGTATGCGCCGCAGTGTTGGCGCGGTAATCGTCAAAAATAAACAGATTGTAGCGACAGGCTATAACGGTACGCCCAAGGATTTGCCTCACTGTGAGGTTACGGGCTGTCTGCGCGAGCAGCTGCATGTGCCTTCGGGGCAGATGCACGAGCTTTGCCGCGGTATTCATGCGGAGCAGAATGCTGTTGTTCAGGCTGCCTATCATGGTGTGTCTGTCAACGGCGGTACAATTTATTGTACGCATCAGCCCTGTGTGGTCTGCACCAAGATTTTGATTAACGCAGGCATTAAGCGCATTGTTTATGCTAATCCTTATCCGGATAAGCTGGCGGAGGATATGATGGCTGCATCGGGAATTGAAATCTGCGTACTGGACAGAAAGTAAATATGCTGTAAAAAAGCACTGCTCACATTTCCTTACGGGAGATGCAGAGCAGTGCTTTGCTTTTTATGCTTATTTTACTTTGACATAGGTAACGCCTGCGGCGTAGCAGTCAAGCTCGTAGGGCTGGTACATCAGATAAAGATGACCGTCCTCGGTGATGATATAATCCTTGCTTACTTTGAAGTTGTCGATGTTATCAATAAACGGCGCTTTGCTGACAGTCTTCAAATCTGCACCGTAAACAGGCAGCTTTTTAGCCTTGATATCCTGCTTCAACTGCTCGGCGTCTAGCTTTTCAATGAAGCGGGTGTAGGGAACACGCTTGCCGGTAGCCTTGTCATAAACAATGCCGTGGGTATAGTACATACCATGCGCAGCCTTATCATAATAGTACCAGGTATTGAAGGTGAGGCAGACAAACTGGTCGTTTTCGTAAATCACCTCATAATTGCTGCCGACAGCACGCATATCCGGATGGCGCAAATCCTTACGCGATTTGTTGACCATTTTTTGGATATCGCGATTCATGCGCTGTGCTGCCTGCGGATTTTCCTGCGTGAAAACAGGATATTTATAGTCATAGCGCTCACCCTTGTCGATTTCGGTATGCTGCGCAGCCGACGCACCTGCTGCTACTGCCATCGCCAAAAATAACGTGAGAAGAGTTTTTTTCATTTGTGTTTACCCCCTTTGTAGGAATTGTATTTTGTACTATAATAGTATAAAATAAAAAGGTATCTGTAAAGATGCCTGAGCGGGGGAAGTGTAAAATCTTTGTAGCCTGCGCAGGAAGTATTTGTAAACTTGAGGGGATATTGAAAATGTTAGGAACAATCGTTAATGTAAGTGCAATTTTAACCGGCTCTGTAGTCGGCAGCTTTCTCAGCAGAGGTGTTAATGAACGCTATAAAACAGCGCTTTTCGACGGTCTTGGCTTGGCAACCTTGGGACTAGGAGCAAACGCCTTTGTCAGCAATATGCCGAAAACAACCTATCCGGTATTATTCATCGCAAGCATCGCCATTGGTACTGTTATAGGAACGTGGCTGGATATCGACGGACGCTTTCACAAGCTTTTGGCAAGCGCCAAGGGTGGCAGCAAGCTGGCGGAAGGACTTTCAACCGCTATTTTGCTGTTCTGCATCGGCACCCTTTCTATTTTGGGGCCGATTGAAAGCAGGCTCAACGGCAATAACACCTATTTGTATACCAACGCGACGCTTGATTTTGTTTCGTCGATTATTCTTGGCTCGGCCTATGGCATTGGCATTGCCGCGGCAGCCTTGGTGCTGCTTTTGTGGCAGGGGAGCATTTTTCTTTTCGCTGGAGTGATTGCGCCTTATATGACGCCGGCGCTAATGGGTGAAATCTCTGTTTTGGGAGGCATTTTTCTAATGAGCAGCGGACTGGGAATTTTGCAGCTGCGTGACTGCAAAACGCTGAATATGCTGCCGGCGCTTATCGTACCGCCGATTTTTTACGCACTGATGGCAGCGATAAAATGATTTTTTTAGAGTTCATCAAAACGATGCAAAGTTCACAGATTATCCATTGACTAATCAGTCAGTTCGCCTTATAATAAGCTCATCAGTTAGAAATCCCACTGACTGATACATAATACCCCTTTTCTTTTTATACATCCTTTCACAACATCAACCCTCTGAAAGCAGCAGTGCCGAACGCATGGCACTGCTGCTTTTTTATGCAGGGAGCGGGTTTGCGGCTTTTGCTATTATTCTTAATAGGAATAAATATTATTCTGTTAAAAAATTTCTGAAAAAACCTCTTGACTAGGCAGTCACCCGCAATTATAACATAAGTATGATTTAGATTAGAGTAAGTCAAAAAATGAAATACTCCAATCTATAATTTCACCCCTTGATTATGAAATCCTTGAAACAGGCGAAGCTCGTGCATGGTAGAGGAAACAAGGCAACTCTTACCGGACTTGCAGGCGGGGACTTGCGAAGGATTTTGTAATAAATAAAAATCTCTTAAGATAAGAGGAGGAATTTATAATGAAAAAATCCTTAGTACTCGCAATGGCAATGGCTCTTGGTGTAACCGCTTCTGCTTACGCTGCTAACCCGTTCAGCGATGTTCCTGCCGGTCACTGGGCATATGACAGCATCAACAAGCTGGCAGCTGCAGGCGTAATCGATGGCTATGGTGACGGCACCTTCGGCGGTGACAAGCTGATGACTCGCTATGAAATGGCGCAAATCGTTGCTAAAGCAATGGCTAAAGGCGCTAGCGTAGAAAGACTGGCAGCAGAATTTGCTGACGAGCTGGATAACTTGGGTGTGCGCGTAGCTAACCTGGAGAAAAAAGCTGACAATGTAAAAGTTACCGGTGAAGTTCGTTTCCGCTATGTTGACCAAGACGGTGCAATGTCAAGAAGGACTTTAGACAGAGGTTACAGAGTTTTGGGCAATGATTCCAACCATGTGGCAGATATCCGTTCCCGCATCTGGATTAACGGTATGATTAATGATGACTGGACCTACACCGGCATGCTGCAGAATGTTCAGAACCTGAATAATAATGCCGGTGATGAAAATACAAGCTTCCAACGCGCTTATGTAGACGGCAAGCTGGGCGGCATGGCAGTACGTGCAGGCCGTTATAACCTAGTAATTGCTGACGGCAATATCTATGATACCCGTGCTGATGGCTTGGAGCTGTCTTATGGCAACAAGGTTAAGGTAAAAGGCTTTGCAGGCAAGGCAACTGATGATATTACTGTAGTACCGTTTATGATAAATGATGGCATTAATACTGAAACTGGTGATATTACTAATGGCGGTAAGTATTGGGGCTTGGCTCTTGAAGGCGAGTTGGCTAAGGGCTTGAAGGCTACTGCCGGTTATACTAAATTCAAAGATATGGGAACAGAAACAGCAGAAAAAACTGATATTGACAACGGCATCTGGCATGCAGGCATGAGCTATGATATCGGTCATTTCAATCTGTCCGCTATGTATCTGAAGGGTGATTTGTCTGCTGACAAATCTAATAATATTGGTAACATCGATATTAACAGCGCTATTGATCAATATCTTGATGATGACGGCTTCGTTATCGGCCTGTCCTATAAGGGTGCTAAGGCTGAGGATGCAGGCAGCTGGGGCGCATGGGCTAAATACTATGACCAAGGCGCACAAACCTATGTTGCACACACTACCGATGCTAACACCTTTGGCATGACCGGTTTCAAGGGCTTCGGCGTTGGCGCTAACTACACCCTTGCTAAAAACATTGTAGCTAACGTTGCATACTATAACACCGAATCCAAGCTGATGAAAGAGCTTCCTGGTATTGCTGCTGATCTTGATCGCACTAAAGACCATCGCTTCTGGACTGACGTAACCTTCACTTTCTGATAAACCTTCATACAAAAACTTCCTAAAATCGGCAGCGCTCCGGCGCTGTCGGCAGAGAACCGCCGTGAGGCGGTTCTTTTGCGTTTGGGTGGGGGAATTAGGCTCTCCTATGTGAGAGCTGGCACCCGTTAGGGCGACTGAGAGGGGATTGTTGTTTAAAAATTTACTAATAGCATATGTATGATGTACCCCTCTCCGTCATC
>OHKV01001040.1_pt1 | contig 9907 bp, 9 predicted proteins | sample 1568951 | NCBI WGS metagenome assembly OHKV01 (sample SAMEA3879528, study PRJEB24766) | human gut metagenome | biome: human-associated habitat; feature: feces | place: USA | collected 1985/1987
CTATAGTTTCAGTTGCTATAGGTATTGCATATTTAGCTGAATTTGCAAAAGGAAGCAGGACATTATTATATGTATTGCTTACTATTGTAATAGGAATTGCTTCACCAGTAGCGGAGTGGATTGTATATAAAAAAGATAAGAATTCAACGCATATAAAGCATTTTATAGGATATGGCTTTGCAATACTTTATATTTTCATAATGCTTACCACAAATAATAAACTTGCATTTACATATGTAATTCCAATGCTTATAGCAATCACAGTATATAATGATTATAAATATTCAATTCCTATTAATATAGGTGTTATAATTATTAACATTGCACAGGTTGTAGTATTTCTTGCAAACGGAACATATACAATGAGCGATACTGCATCAATTGAGATACAGGTGCTTGTTATTATATTGATTTCATTTTACTGTATGTATACATCAAAAACACTTGAAATTAATAGTGTAGTAAAATTAAAACAGATTGAGAAACAGAGCCGCGAAACAGAAAGAATACTTAATAATACAATGGAAGTTTCAGGTAAAATGGCTGCTGATATTGAAAATGTAAACAGCAAGATTTTATCACTTGGTGAATCTATTAATGCGACAAGGGAAGCTATGGCAGAAGTAAATACAGGTTCAACAGATACAGCGGATGCTGTACAGAAACAGCTTGAAATGACTGAAAATATCCAGAATAAAGTTGATGATGTAAAGAATGGTTCACAAGAAATCACAAATAGCATCAATGATACCAAAAAAGCAGTAGATGCAGGCAATAAGAATGTGGCAATGCTTGTTAATAAAGTTAATGAGTCCGTTGAATCGGGCAATGCTGTAACCAAGCAGCTTTCGCTTCTTAATGACGATATGGCAAAGATGAATTCAATTGTTGATATTATTACTGAGATTACATCACAGACAAGCCTTCTGGCACTTAATGCAAGTATCGAGGCAGCTCGTGCCGGGGAAGCAGGAAGAGGCTTTGCAGTTGTTGCTTCCGAAATTTCAAAAATGGCAGATGAGACACAGAATGCAACTGTAAAAATTACAGACATGATTACAAATATTTCAGATGTAATTAAGAATGTTGTAGATGTTACGGGTCAGATGGTTGAGATGATAAAGGAAGAGGATGCTGCTACAAAAGAAACAGCAGCAAGCTTTTCAATAATTGAAAATAATACAGGAAAAATTCTTATTAATGCCGAATCACTTACAAATATTGTAAATGGACTCAGTGAAGCTAATAAGAAGATTGTTGACAGCGTTTCAACTGTTTCGGCTATCACAGAAGAAGTTGCAGCCCATGCAAGTGATACATTTGCAGTAAGCGAGCAAAACAATGCAACAATAAATGAAATCATATCTATATCTAATGAATTGAAGGTATTGACTGATAAACTTAATGCCTGATTTTTAAAGAAAAATAATTATAAGCAGGAAAAGGAGAAAAGTAATGGCATTAATTAAACCGTTTGAATGTGTAAGACCTAATGAAAAAGATGCAGCAAGAGTAGCAGCACTTCCTTATGATGTATACAACAGACAGGAAGCTGTTTGTGAGGTTAAAAGAGAGCCGTTGTCTTTCCTTAAAATCGACAGAGCAGAGACACAGTTCGATGATTCTACAGATACATATGCTCCTGAAGTTTATGCAAAAGCAAAAGAATTATTTGAAGAAGCTCTGGCTGATAAAACATTTATAACAGATACAGATAAGACATATTATATATATGCACTTACAATGGACAAAAGAACACAGACCGGTATAGTTGCATGTGCATCTATTGATGATTATCTTAATAATGTAATAAAGAAACATGAAAATACAAGAGCTGATAAAGAAGTTGACAGAATAACACATGTTGATACATTAAGTGCCCAGACAGGACCTATTTTCCTGGCTTACAGAGCTGACAGTGCAATAAATGATGCTGTTAAAAAGACTAAGGAGAATAAAGCATTATATGATTTTATATCTCCTGACGGAATACGCCATCAGGTCTGGAAAATGACAGATATAGCGCTTGTTGAAAATGTTAGAAAGGCGTTTGAAGGAATTGATTCTGTTTACATTGCTGACGGACATCACAGAGCAGCTTCTGCAGTAAAAGTAGGATTGAAGAGAAGACAGGAAAATCCGGGATATACAGGTAATGAAGAATTTAATTATTTTCTGTCCGTGCTTTTTCCTGATGAAGAATTGATGATTCTTCCATATAACAGGGTTGTTAAAGATCTGAATGGATATACACAGGAAGAATTTTTAAATAAGATTAAAGAAAAATTTGATATAGCTGAGAGTGATAAGCAGGTATCACCTGATAAAAAAGGAACATTTGGTATGTATCTTGGTGGAAAATGGTACAAGCTTACAGCACATAAAGATATTATGTCAGATGATCCGGTTGATGGGCTTGATGTTGCGGTTTTGCAGGACAATCTGCTTGCACCTGTACTTGGAATAGGTGATCCAAAGACAGATAAGAGAATTGATTTTGTCGGTGGAATAAGAGGACTTTCAGAACTTGAGAAAAGATGCAGGGAGGATTGTGTAGTCGCATTTTCTATGTATGCAACATCTATAGCAGAACTTTTTGCAGTTGCTGATGCAGGAAAGTTAATGCCGCCAAAGTCAACATGGTTTGAACCAAAATTAAGAAGTGGATTGTTTATTCACAGGATATAATGAAAGGTGTGCTGTTTTATGATACACGAAAATATTAAAATAGATATTGATTATGAAAAACTTGGTATAAAGCACAAAGGTGCGGACGCTGTTTTTACAACGTATATAAAAGAAATGTATCCGGATTATCAGAATGTATTTGAAAGGCCGCTTGTTATAATATGTCCGGGCGGTGGATATGAGCATCATTCACCGCGTGAGGGTGAAGCTGTCGCATTAAAAATGCTTGATTTTGGCTATAACGCAGTGGTTTTAAGATACAGCCTTATGCCGGATGAATTCCCATGTGCATTATATGAAGCAGCATATACAATTAATTATGTGAGAAATCATGCAAAAGAATGGGATATAAATCCGGATAAAATTATTATTGCAGGTTTTTCGGCAGGCGGACATGTTGCAGCAAGTCTTGCGACAATGTATGATCAGCCGGAACTTGCAGATTTTATTCAGAATGTACTTCATGTAAGTCCAAAAGAAGTAAGACCAGACGGACTGTTGTTAGGATATCCTGTTATAACATCAGGACCTAAGGCACACAGAAAGTCTTTTGAGAGACTTCTGGGAGACAGATATGATGAACTTGTTAAGTCTGTTTCGCTGGAGGAACGTGTCAGCAGTAATACGCCAAAGACGTTTCTGTGGCATACTTTTTCAGATGGAAGCGTACCTGTGGACAATTCACTTCTTTTTGCAGAATCTTTAAAAAAAGCAGAAGTTCCGTTTGAACTTCATATATTCCCTAATGGAAATCATGGACTTGGACTTGGAACGAAAGAGACTGATACAAAGGACGGAAAACATTTTGAGCCGGAAGTATACGTCTGGACAGAACTTTTTAAAACATGGGTTGAAAAAAATATCTGATGGGGTTAAATATGGGGAATAGATTATATGATTTAATGGATTGGCCTTCAATTGAAGGCGTTGTATATTCTGAATGCGATGAGCCGATGGAACTGCTTGGTGGACGTATATGTAAAGATGGATTTCTTATACAGACATTTGCACCTGATGCAGTGGAGATGAATGTAAGAGTTGATGGAAGAAAGAAGCTTTATCCAATGGAAAAAATGGATGAGGCAGGTTTTTTTGCTGTATTGCTTCCCGGTAGAAAAAAAGTTTCATATACATTTGTCAAAGAAGATATATATGGTAAAAAAACAGAATATAAAGATATATATTCATATGGAAGACAGGAATGTATGCATGCGTTGCTTAAAATTTCCCAAAATGGCAGGAATGAATATAATATTAATAAATTTATGACAGGCAGTGCACAGGATGCATACAAATATATGGGAAGTCATGAAGCAGTTGTCGATGGAATCAGTGGAATGATTTTTGGAATATGGGCACCTGATGCCAGAAGAGTCAGTGTTATCGGGGCTTTCAACAAGTGGGACGGACGAGTGTTCCAGATGGAAAAGGATTATGATACAGGGATATTTTTCCTGTTTATACCAGATATGAAGCCCAAAACACCATACTGTTATGAAATAAAGTTAAAAGACGGACAGGTTGTAAAAAAGGCAGACCCATATGCACAGTCCGCTTCTAATGGCGTTATTTATGCATCACTGGCAGGAGTTAATCCTGAAGAGAAAAATTTCAAGTGGACTGATGCAGGCTGGAAACAGGAAGATACGAAACATAAACCGCTTAGTATATGTGAGATTGACGTTCTTGATTTAAAAGATGATACAATTGAAGACAGAATTGAAGCACTGGGATTTAACTGTGTTGAGATAATGAATGTCTGTGCTGTAAGAAATGGCTCATCGGCTGAGACAATAAATTTTTATGCTGTAAATTGTGAGGTTGGAGGCCTTAGGTTAAAGGCATTTATTGATAAGATGCATAAGAAAAATATCAGTGTTATCATAGACTGGAATGGTGCATTTATGAGTCAGGGTGAATATAGTCTTGTATATTTTGACGGAACGCACCTTTATGATACAGGAAAAGTCAATCTTGACAATCACCCGGAATTAAATGTTGCTTCATTTGACTATTCAAAACCACAGGTAAGAAGTTTTCTGATGTCTAATATAAGATACTGGATTGAAGAGTATCATGTTGATGGATTGAAGTTTTCTGAGACTGCGTCTATGCTTTATCTTGATTATGGCAGAAAACCGGGAGAATGGATTCCGAATATTTATGGTGGAAAAGAAAATATTAATGCGGTTGAATTTATCCAGAATGTAAGAAAAATGGTTGATTCACTGCAAAAAAATACAATTCTTGCAGCCGAGGAATCAAGCGGATGGCAATTTGTTACAGGTGATATTGCAGACGGAGGTCTGGGCTTTGATTATAAGTGGAATGATGGCTGGAAAAAAGAGCTTGTGCCATTTATAGAGATGGATCCACTATTTAGAAAAGGAATATATGGCAGACTTACATACAGTATGTTATATCAGTACAGTGATGATTTTATTATAGGATTTTCAAGAAACGGATATGGCTGGAAAAAAGGAATTTTAAAAGATATAGTTCCGGTTAATGGTGAAGATGTGCTTAATCATGTAAAAACAGCACTTGGTTACATGTATTTCCATCCGGGGAAAAAGCTTATTAATATAAAAGAATGCAGCGGAGTCGAGAAATTTGTGGCACAGATGAATAATTTATACCGTAATACAAAAGCTCTTTATGAATGTGATGATAATCCGTCAGGTTTTGAATGGGCTGATGATATATCCGCAGAAGAGACGGTTATTGCTGTGTTAAGGCGTGATGAATCGGGACAATCTGTTATCGGAGCTGTTAATTTTACGCCTGTTGAAAGGAAAGAATTCTGCATAGGCGTTGATGAAGCTGGAAAATATACAGATGTTTTGAATGATTCAGTTGTTTATGAGTCGTCTGAACACAATTGGAATTCAAAAGATGAGTCAGTATTTGTTGATTTAAAACCTCTTGGCATTTCACTTTATACTTATGAGCCATATACGGAAATAGAAAAAGAGCGTATTAAGATAGAAAAAGAAACAAAAGAAGCACTTATGCTTGCAAAAAAGGAAGCCGATGAAGCGAAGGCTGTAAAAGATGCTGCGATAGAGCGTGCAAAGCAGGCAAAAGAGGCTGAAATAATTGCACTTGCAGCGGCGAAAGAAGCCGAAAAAGCAGAAAAAGAAGCTGCAAAAAAAGCAGAAGAAGCAAGGATAGCATGCATTAAAATAGATGAAAATGCTAAAAAGAAGCTTGCAGAACTAAAAAAAATGGAAGAAAAACAGGGTGAATAAATGATTAATTTTAATTGTTTTGCATTAAGTGCTGTTGATGATTCGGTAGCAGAGACTACTCAAAAAGCACAGGCATTCTTTTCAAGAGACAATCTTACTGAGCTGTTTAACGAAGCTGTGAAATGGACTGCCGATAAGATTTTCCAGATAATTCTTTCGTTGATTTTATGGAAAGTCGGCAAACATGTAATGAAATGGCTGCTTAAAATATGTTCAAAGGCACTTGAGAGAGCAGGATTTGAGAATGGTGTGATAAAATTCATCAATTCTGTTTTAAGATTCGTCTGCTATGCTGTTATGGTTATGATGGTACTTGATATTCTGGGCTTCCAGACAGCTTCACTTATAGCTGTGTTCGGTTCAGCGGCACTTGCACTGAGTATGTCTCTTCAAGGAAGTCTTGCAAACTTTGCCGGAGGAATTCTTATTATGATATTTCATCCGTTCAGGGTTGGAGATTACATAGTTTCAGGTGGCTGCGAGGGTACAGTGGTATCAATAGATATGCTGTATACAAAATTAAAGACAATTGATAACAGAGTTGTGATGATGCCAAATGGTGCATTATCAAATTCCAACATAGTAAATGTCGGTGTAGAAGGAATCAGGCGGCTTGATATGCAGATTGGCATAGGATATGGAAGTGATGTTACAAAAGCAAAGAAACTTCTTAGAGAGATTCTTGAAAATTATCCTTCGATAGACAAGGAAAAAGAGATTAATGTAATAGTTAAATCGCTTGATGCAAGCTGTGTTACAATAGAGACACGTGCATGGGTCAGCCAGGACGCTTATTGGGACACAAGGTTTATATTGTTTGAAAGATTCAAACAGGTATTTGATGAAAACGGAATAGAAATTCCATTTAATCAGCTGGATGTTACTCTTAAACAGTAATGTCATAGATAGTAATATCTTAGATAGTAATATCTTGGATAGTAATATAACTAAATAAAAGACAGATCACATGACCGGTATCAGTATAAAAATTGCTGATACCGGTTCATTTTTTTTCATATTCTTTACTTACTTTTTACATAATTTGGTCACAAAATCTTTTTACAATTTAATACATAAAAGAAATCCAAACGAAAGGAGAGGAGAATATGGCGATTGAAGTCTTTAACAGATGCGAAAAAAAATATATGCTTGATAAAGAACAATATGAGGCGGTAATAAATAAAATGAGCAGCCATATGGAGGTGGATGCTTATAACAAAGATAATAAATTTTATATGATAAGCAATATTTATTATGATACTCCGGATGACAGGCTTATACGTGCTTCGATAGAAAAACCGGCATATAAAGAAAAAATGCGTGTGAGAAGCTATGGGGTTCCTGGAATTGATGACAATGTTTTTGTTGAAATAAAGAAAAAATACAATGGAATTGTCAATAAAAGAAGAACAGGGATTAAGCTTGGTGATGCATATGATTATCTTGATGGGAAAATTACTGCCGGAATGCTTGAGAAAAAGAATGAGAGAATCAACAGACAGGTTTTAGGAGAGATTGATTACTTTAAACATTTTTATAATTTGCAGCCTAAACTGTATCTTTCATATGAAAGAATGGCATATTTTGAAAAAAATGACGGTAGTTTCAGGGTTACATTTGATACTGATATTACAACAAGAAGGCATGATGTAAGGCTGGAACTTGGAAGCTATGGTAAAAAGATTATTCCTGAAAATATGTTCCTGATGGAAATAAAAATTAACAAAGCAGTTCCGATATGGTTCGCAAAGATATTGTCGGAATATGATATTTATCCTGTTTCATTTTCAAAATATGGAACGGAATACAAGCAGTATATTATGGAAAATTTAAAAAGAAAGGATGAATTTGTATGTTTGAATCAATTTTTACAGCAACAACAGACAATACAATCAGTATTGGCACATCAATGTTAGGAATAGGAACAGCAGTATTGCTGGGACTGATAATAGGTATTGCATATATGTTTATGTGTAGGAAAGAAAGATATAACAGGGATTTTATAATAGGACTTGTTATTCTTCCGGCAATAGTGGCAGCAGTTATCCTTCTGATAGGAAGCAATGTTGCAAGAGCATTTTCAATGGCAGGAGCATTTGCTCTTGTAAGATTCAGGAGTGTGCCGGGAAGTGCGAAAGATATAGCAATAGTTTTCTTTGCTATGGCATCCGGGCTTGCGTGTGGGCTTGGATATGTTACATTTGCATGCGTATTTGTTGTGATAATGATAGTTATTCTAATTCTTCTTACAGTATTTAATTTTGCCCAGCCGCATACAGATATAAAGCAGCTGAGGATTACAATTCCTGAATCGCTTAATTACAGCGATGTATTTGATGATGTTATGAATAAATTTACTGAAAAAGCGGAACTTAGGAAAGTCAAGACAACAAATATGGGAACTATGTTTGAACTTTCATATAATGTTGTGGTTAAAGATAGTGTTAATGAAAAAGAATTTATTGATAATCTGAGAATGAGAAATGGAAATCTGAATATAAGTCTTTCTGTAGCAGAAAATGACAATAATAATCTTAATTAAATTCTGTGGCGTGGTGTGTGAGAAATACGGCACGCTTTTTAATATATAAGGGAAAAGTCCCCGCACAAACATGAGGTTTATAAAAAATTTATCTATAAAATACTTGTCTTATATCAAAAATTAGTATATTATAGATACATATACGAAAGGGACGTGAGGAATATGATAGATAATAATACACAATTTTTTAAAGCACAACCAGAAAAAACAATATCAGTAGAAGGAATCCTGGAGCAGGTTTATCTTGCTTTAAAGGAAAAAGGATATAATCCTGTTAATCAGATTGTGGGATATATTATGTCAGGCGATCCAACATATATTACGAGCCATAATAATGCGAGAAGCCTTATTATGAAAGTTGAGAGAGACGAGCTTGTCGAAGAAGTAATAAGGTATTTTATTGCCGGAAAAGGTCTGTAGAATGAGAATTATCGGATTAGATTATGGAACAAAGACTGTTGGAGTTGCAGTGAGTGATGCACTCGGACTTACAGCACAGGGCGTTGAGACTATTACACGTAAGGAAGAGAATAAGTTAAGACAGACACTTGCAAGAATTGAAGCAATTATAGAAGAGTATGAAGTTACAAAGATAGTCGTCGGTCTTCCGAAGAATATGAATAATACACTTGGAGAGAGAGCAGAGGCCTGTAAGGATTTTGCAGATAAACTTGAAAGAAGAACAGGTATTCCTGTAGTTATGTGGGATGAGAGATTAAGTACCGTTTCGGCAGAACATGTTCTTATTGAAAGTGGTGTCAGAAGAGAGAACAGAAAAGCTGTAATAGATAAAATAGCTGCATGTGTTATTTTGCAGAGCTATCTTGATTATATTGCCAATAATAATGAAGGGGAACAGTAATAGCAGATTCAGACAGGGATTGTTAATAATAAGAAGAGGGATTTTAAATGGAAAAGATTAATTTTGTGACAGATGATAATGAAGAAGTGGAATTCTATATCATTGAAGAGACAAGAGTCAATGGATATAATTATATTTTAGTTACAGATTCACAGGATGAGGATGACGAGGAAGCAGAGGCATACATTTTAAAAGATGTTTCTGACAGTGCTGATCCTGAGGCAGCATATGAATTTGTGGAAGATGATGATGAATTTGATAGTGTAGCTAGAATTTTTGATGAGCTTGTTGATGAGGAAGACTTAAATTAATGCATATATCAAAAATTTAAAATTGGAGGTAAGAAGTTGAAAGCAGCAAGTGAAAAGAATGAAAATGCAAAAATAAGGATTATTCCGTTGGGTGGTCTGGAACAGATCGGTATGAACATCACCGTTTTCGAGTATGAGGACAGTATCATCGTCGTAGACTGCGGACTTGCATTCCCGGAGGATGATATGCTTGGAATCGACCTTGTCATTCCGGATGTGACTTACCTCAAAGAAAATATTTCCAAGGTCAAAG
>OHKV01001050.1_pt1 | contig 9862 bp, 9 predicted proteins | sample 1568951 | NCBI WGS metagenome assembly OHKV01 (sample SAMEA3879528, study PRJEB24766) | human gut metagenome | biome: human-associated habitat; feature: feces | place: USA | collected 1985/1987
TTGTGGCAAAAATGCTCAAGGCGATCCACGCCCAGGAGAGCAAGAAAGCGTCCCGCGAGAAGGCGAAGGCCGTGGTCGCCGAGCTGCACGCCATGAAACTGAAGGAGGCCGCCAAGAAGGTCGAGGACGGCATTGAGGAGACCCTGACCTACTGCGATTTTCCCAGCGAACACTGGACCCGCATCCGCACAAACAACGTGATCGAGCGGCTGAATCGGGAGATCCGCCGCAGAACCCGCGTGGTGGGGACGTTCCCTGACGGAAATTCCGCCCTGATGCTGGTCTGCGCGAGGCTGCGTCATGTGGCAGGTACTCAGTGGGGCAACAAGAAATACATGAACATGAAGCACTTGGAGGCGGCTCTGTACGACGCCTCTATTGCCGGCTGACTACACTCGGCCGGAGCCTGCAAACAATTTTGCGCATAAATCTTGACGGGACCTCTTGGGTTTGCATTATGGCTATTGATGCTGGGCAGGCTTTCAAGCGGGATAGCGTAGAACCGTTCTTTGATAAAATTCTCGTTCATACCGTCGATGATTTTTGCGGCCTGTTCCGCATAAGCGCCGGTCATATCAAATTCCGCAAGGCGGATGATCTGAAAGCGATATTTTCCGGCGGCGGTATACAGTATCTCTCCGGCTTTTCCGTCGCCGTAAGGCGTATAAGCATATCTGGCTGACTGCACGATTTTCTGCCCCTTTTCTTTTATGACCGTTATAGCCGTTTGCTTTAAGGAAACGCCGTCGCAAAAGCCCGTTTCGCATAGTTCTTTGACAAACTTTTCGATTGCCGCTTTGCGCTTTTTCTCAATACTCTTTTCGCCCGACGCACCTTGTTTTAACGCAATCTCCGCATAGGTGCTGGGCTTGAAAACGCCGAAGCAATCAAAACATACGCCGAGAGATAGAGATAAAATTTGCTTATCCTTAGGTGTGATTTTATCGGCGGCATCGCGGAAATAGGTTCGGTAAATACTTCGCAGCACTTCCTCAAACAGAGATACGGACAGGTCTTCAATCAGCTCGTACGCAACGGTGCCGTCCGCCGCGTTTTCGTTTTCTTCTGTCGGGACAATGCCGATGGGATATTCGCAAGCCTTGCCGACAGCGACAAGCTCGGTAACTTTTTTCTCGGTAAAGCCGGTTTCTGTTATGGCAAGCACAATGCGCGCATCGGCGGAAAGCTCGGGAGCGCTGTTATAAATGCGCATAACCTTACGCAGCTCGGCATACCCGTTTTGTGTCGGCACGGTGCAGGCGTTTTTTGTTGTGCGGATATAATCCAACTGCCGCATGACCGCCGCTTTTTTCACATACTGCAAAAGCGGAATGGGATCGGCGGCATCATAGCCGAGAAAAGCAAACCACAATGTTTCCAAAAAGATTTGCTTGATGTCCTCTGTATCGTCCGCAGACAGATTATAATGCGAAACGAACCGCTCGACGCGGCTTTGGAGTAGCGGCTCATAAGAACGGATAAACGCCTCGAAATAACCTTTATCACGGCTCTTGATTGCCTCAACAAAATATGTGTTCAAATCATCGAACCGCACGCCGCTTTTATCGCTTTCGGTGAAGGCAGATGCGCGTTCGATTTTTTCTTTGTAAAAATATTTGATACGCAGAATTTCATCGTTGATTTCCCAAATCCGCAGCTTACCCGAACGGACAGAAGAAAGAATATCATTCCATATCGTCGGCTCGTGCAGCCGCTTATCCGTAATGCCGCAAAGCAGCTTTTCGGCAGCCTTTTTGTATTCGGCGTTCATACGCGCACCCCCTTCCCAAAGAAAAATAAATTTATTTTTTGCCCAGTGCCGCTTTTGCCTTGTTGATCAGGTTCCGTAAAACCATATCCTGCTCATACTGATTTTGCGCGTAATCAAAATCAATCTGCGCCTCCTCATAATGCCGTTTGGCAAGCTCGATTGCCTTATCGCACACATCTATATCGTATTTGGCGGACGGCAGGTTTTTGTTGGTTTTGTGCTTTTCGTTGCGCAGAGAATCGTATCTCTTTTTCCAAATCGCATAGCCGAAACCGTCCTTTTTCTTTTGCTTCGGCATATTCAGTTTATTTTTTGCAACGTATGCGCAGGGAACGCCGTACTCCGGATTGACGGTGCTGCAATACAGCTGCTTATGCGCGGTTTCCATAAAGAAAAATCGGTGACAGATTCCGCATTGCCAGGAGTAATGTCCGGCGGCAAGCCCCTCGAACATATCGGTAACATAGAAATTGAGCATACGGTCAAAATGGATGCGGCGGCCGAGCACAGCCGAGCCGTCCTTGTTTTCAAGGACAACTGGTGCCATCCAAACTTCCGGTTCAAGCGTAAAATTGTGCGTAATTTCAGTGGCATTCAGTTCCTCGATCCATTCTGCCACCTCTTCTTTTCCGAAGAATTCTCTTGTAAAGCCAGCAAGGAGCACTTTATCCCGAAATCCGTTCTCGGTGAGATTTACAAAATACATCATTGCAACCTTATAGAAATTCAAGGTGTCGGCGCAAAGGTAAATGTAAGATTTTATGAATTCGGTAAGAACGATAACATGGTCATGCATAGCCGTGCCTTCGGGAACAAAATTGATATTTGGTATCGGCATGGAAGAAAAGCTGCGCTGCCACTCTTTGATTTTATCATCACTGAAAAGCAAATCAATATGCTCGTATTCCCCGCGGATATCAAAATAAGAAAACGGTTTTATTTTCCCGATAAGATTGAGTATTTTTTCTACGGTCTCCCGAATGCTTGTAAACAGTTCGTCGCTGTAATTTTCCGCATTCAGTCGGTTATACAAATCATTGAGTTTATCGCCCGTCTTAAAAACGTAGAGCAACTTGTCGGCGGGGATGTTTAATATATCGTGCGTGATGATTCCGAGCGGCAGAGTTTTGCCGCCTAAAATAAAATCGTCACCTGTAAAGTCAACAGAGAACTTATAAAAATTCGCGTCGCCTACGGGTTTTGTTTCAATCAGATTCATGTGCGCCACCTCGTTTCCGTAATCAGTATACCATAAAATCATTTCGCTGTCATCGGAAATCACAAAAATTTCAGAAACGAATTTTTGTGATCACAGCATTTTATGTGATTTTTCTGTTTTCAGCCATTAGATAGATAGGAGAGCCAAAGCATCGGTTCCGCCGCCGCTGCTTTTGCTCTTACTTTTTTATAAGGAGATTTCAGTATGGCTGACGAAAAAACAAAACTTGCCGTTATCGACGGCGAAACCTTAATGGACATGAAACTTCCGCCGACAAAGTTTTGTGTCGACACGCTGCTGCCGCAGGGGTTATGCATCCTCGGCGGCGCGTCAAAGATCGGCAAATCGTGGTGGGTGCTGGATCTGTGTGTGCGTATTGCAAAGGGCGAGCCGATGTGGGATTTGAAAACGACCGCAGGAACAACACTGTACCTTTGCTTGGAGGATACGCTGCGCCGCGTGCAGAACCGTCTGCTTTGTATCACCGACGAAGTACCGCCCAATGCGTTTTTTGCCACCTCTGCCGGAACGCTGTCCGACGGTCTGTGCGAACAGATACGGGATTTTGTAAAAGAGCATCCCGACACGGTTTTTGTTGCCGTGGATACCTTTCAGATCGTGCGCAACAACAGCATCGATACCTCTTACGCAAACGACTATGAGGAAATACGGATATTAAAACAGCTGGCGGACGAACTTGGTATCTGTCTTCTGCTGGTGCATCACCTGCGCAAACAGGGCGACAGCGATCCGTTCAACAAGCTGACCGGCACCACCGGAATCGTAGGCGCAGTTGATACCGCTTTCGTGCTGGACAAGAGCCGCCGCAATGCCGACAGCGCCACCCTCTACTGCACCGGCCGTGATGTGGAGGACCGCCAGCTTGAATTGCGGTTTTCCAAAGAGGAATTTGTTTGGAAAATGCTCGGCGACAGTATGGAGAATCGGGAAATGCTGCTACCGAAGGAGATGGAGCTGCTGGTCGAATTTATGAAAGTGCAGAAAAATTACAGCGGCAGCAACACGGAGTTTTGCGAACGGTATAACGAATACGCAGGGCAGGCGGTATCGGCAAGGGGACTTAAACGACTGATGAATCTATGGGAATACCGCTTTGCCGATTTCGGCGTCCGCTTTCGCAGCCACCGCAGCAACGGCGCCCGACTGCTAGAAATCGAATATTCCTTTTCTGCCGGTGATGAAAGTGCCGTTGGTGACGGTTGAATCGGTATACCCCCAAAGCATTCGTCCCAAGCGTTCCTTTCGTCCCTGTCGGCGGTTTACAGGCGGTTTGTGCCCCTTTCGGCGGGGAGTAGGGATAAACCGCCGATGCGCCGGAAACAACGCGAATTTGGGGCGTTTGCGGGAGCGTCGGTTTTACCGATTTCCCGGACTTTGTCCGGGGCAAGCAGAGCGTCCGGCTGTCCGCTCGGTGCAACTCGCCCTTTCGGCTCGTTTTGCCGCAAGCGGCAAAAGCGTCGCTTTTCGGGCGGTTGCTCCTCTCCCCAAAAAGTCTTGCGACTTTTCGGGGACCCCATAATTTCGGGCGGCAGCCCGAACCCACTGAATTTAGAAACGGAGAGTGATATTTATGAGTAAACAAAGACTGCGTGACACCACGCTGACAATTCGGCTGACCAAATCCGAAAAAGAACGCATCGAACGCAACGCAAAACGCGCCGGGCGCAGCATCACCGACTATCTTGTTTTGCTGTCTCTGGAAACGCCGATTCATGTTGCGGAAAATGTGAAGCCCTTGCTGATCGAACTCAAACGCATTGGCAACAACTTAAATCAAATCACGGCAAAGATCAACGCTGGCGCGTTTCGGTCATACAACTTCGAAGATATGATCGACGGGCAAAAGAAAATCTACGAGCAGCTGCTAGAAATTGCGAGGACAGGATAATGGCAACGGTAAGTTTTATTCCCGAATCCCATCAAAGCATCAGTGCAATGAAAGCGGTGATCGAATACTGTTTGCAGCAGAAAAAGGTTGCGGACGAGGACGGCGGCCGCCGCTTGGTGAGCGGTGTAAACTGCAACGGCGAAAATGCTTTCACGGAATTTATGGCGACCAAGACCGCACATCACAAAAAAGGCGGAATGAATTTTTATCATTATGTGCAGTCTTTTTCGCCGGCGGAAAGCGTGACCGCCGAGCAGATACACGAAATCGGATTGGCGTTTGCGAAAAAAGCGTGGCCGGGGCATGAGGTGTTAGTAACAACGCACACCGATGTTGCACACCTGCACAACCATTTTGTCATTAACTCCGTGCATTACGAAAACGGAAAGAAGCTCCGCCAAAACCCCGGAACACTGACAAAATTGCGCTCACTCAGCGACGGTATCTGTCAGCAGCATGGGCTGAGCGTTCTGGAACCATATAAAAAAGACGGCGCAAACATTTCAAGCCGCGAGTACCGCGCCGCGGCAAAGGGCGACAGCTGGAAGTTCAAGCTGATGTCCGATATTGATTTTGTGATGAACCGCAGCGGCAATCGTGCGGATTTTATACGGGAGATGCAGCGGCTCGGCTACAAAGTCACATGGACGGACGAGCGAAAATATATCACCTTCACTTGCCCGAACGGAATGAAGTGCAGGGACATTCGCCTGCACGACGAAAAATATTTGAAAGAGGTATTGGAATATGAATTCACAATCAGAAAACAGCACACAGCAGAACTCGGCAATGGATATGCTGAGGAAGAAAAACACGCGGACGCTGTCCGAACTGGAACAGATCCCGTATCAGCCTCAGGTGTATGCGGTCCCGATCGAACAGCGCAAGCGGGAGAGCAAGCTGCTGGCGGACGCAGTGGAATTTCAGCCGAAGCTGTATCAGATGATCGAACGGCTGGCGACGGCGGAGGAGCTGAGCGATCACTGCATCAATATACAGAATATCGAGGCGGAGTATATGGAAAAGACGGTGCAGGAAGTGGTGACGGAGAACCGCAAAACGGCGGCACAGATGCAGAACCTCGTCGAACAGGCTGGGAAGAATCAAGAGCGGTTTATTTCGAATTGCTCCGAAACCCTTTCAAAGAGTACCGAGACGCTGGACGGCACGATAGAGAAACTTCGCCGAAAAATATTGAAAATTATGATAGCCACGGCGGTATCGGCGGTGGCGCTGTCGCTGCTGGTCTGCACGGTATTCTGGAAGCTGGCAGTATAATCGACAGCACTGCCGAAGACCCGGAGGAACGCCGAAAGCGCATTGAGGCGCAGGAAAACGCCTCCAACCTCGGTGCCGTTATCGGGCTTGCGGTCGGAATCCTCACCGCCGCAGCCGACAGCGAGGAAGATATAACTGCAGAGGAAAATGACGAGCCTACTATAATGATGTAGGAGAAAGGAATTGCCTATGACGAAAAAAGAGCACGAAAAAGAATTGCGCTGCTATCCGGCGGCGCTGACCGCCGCCGAGGTCGCGGAGATCATGCGGGTCAGCACCAAGACGGTATACAAGCTGATAAAAGAAAAGTCCCTTCCGGCAGTGAAGGTCGGCAGAGAAAACCGCATTGCCAAATCACAGCTCATTGACTATCTGCGGCAAAGGGAAACCTCAAGTTCGAACCCAAAGATCTGTTTTCTTGAGAAAACTCCCGAAAAAGTCTGGACTTGTGCGGTGAGTTGTGATATTGTTCGTGTCGGTAAAAACAAAAAAGGAGTGAACGCAAATGAATGCCACAACCACACTTGCAGCCAGCATACAGGCTAAGAAAGGCCGCCTTTATGCCGTGATACAGGTCAGAGAGAACGGCAAGACAAAACCCGTATGGCGTGCGCTGGGGCTGCCCGAAAGCGCCAACAAATCAAAGGTGAACAAAGCCTACCGAGAGGTGGTGCAAGCCTTTGAACAGTCCTACGCCGAGCAGATAGCGCAAAACAAAAAGCCTGCCTCGGATATTCCGATCTACGATTATATGTGCGCCCACTATAAAAAGATCGAGAAAAACATTCAAAAGAGTACCGCCGAAAGCTACCGCGGAATGATAAACGGTAGAATTCGGCGGTATTTTACTGCCCAAAAGGAACTGACGGTCGGCAGCATCACTGCAAAGGACATTGAGGATTTTTATGATTGGATGTTTGCCTCAGGCGTTGTCGCCAACACCGTTATCCACTATCACACCGTCCTGCACAGCGCTTTCAAACGGGCTTTCAAGGACGGACTGATTGACTTCAATCCCTTTGACCGCATCGACCGCCCGAAGAAAAATAAGTTCACCGGCGAAAACTATTCCGAGGAGGAGCTGATCGCCATGCTGGGGCTTATCCGCGGGGATATTATCTACCCGGCGGTCATGCTGGCGGGCGGCTTGGGGCTGCGCCGCAGCGAAGCATTGGGCGCACGGTGGTCGAGAGTAGATTGGGAAAAGAAAACCATACTGCTCGACACAAAGATCATTGAGTACAAGGAAAACGGCAAGGTCATCATCGAACCTGTGGAGGAAATGAAAAACAAATCCAGCCGCCGCACACTGCCGCTGCCGGACCCGGTGTATGAAATGCTGTGCGAGGAGCGGGAAAAGCAGGACCTGTACCGGCGAATGTTCAAGGGCAGCTACAACCGCAAATACGACGATTATATCTGCGTCGATCAGCTCGGCGGGCTGATACGCCCGAATCGGGTTACGCAGCGGTTCGCCGACCTTATCAGGCAATACGGCCTGCGCAAGATTCGGTTCCACGATCTGCGCCACACCTTCGCCAGCATCCTTATCAATCAGGATGTGCCGCTGCTGAATGTATCAACCTTCCTCGGTCATTCCGATCTGTCCACAACGGCGAATATCTATGCGCATCTGGATAAATCCAAGAAACAGGAAAGCGCTGATGTGATCAGCAGTATCTTCAATAAAGCAAAAGAATGATGCGTCCACGGCGGGCGCATTTTTGCTAACGGAAAGGATGATTTTATATATGACTGAAAAAGAATTTATGAGCTGGAGTGAGCTTCGACAGTACCTGCACATCTCTACACGAAAAATGAAATATCTGATGGATAACAACTATATCCCTCATGAAAACACGGGACACACGACCCATAAGTATCTAGTGAGAACAGAGGATGCAGTGCGGTTCAAAGCCCGTATGGATACCGAGCCGGGATTTTTATCGGAGCTGAGCGGCATGTTCTCCAACCGCACCGAATGGCATCCGATCCCGATGTTTGAAGCCACCCCGGAAAACTGCGAGGCCTTTCGGCGGTGGCTGAGTTCACAGTGGGCAGAGCTGCCGGAGGCTCTGCCTACGCAAACGGCGGCGGAACTTGTCGGCCACAGCCCGCAGCGCATTCACGAATGGATACGGGAAGAAGTTCTGGTCGGCATTAAACTCGGCTCTATACAGTACTGCGCCAAAGCGGAATTCGTAAGCTTTATGGCATCACCACAAAGGCTGGCGCATCCGCGCACGGAAAAATATAAAGAACTGATTCGGGAATTCAAATACAATCGGCGCCGTGAGCGTGAGAACGAACAGCGGCGGCAGAAAAGAAAAATGATAAAAGAAAGTACATAATTTATGCCTCATCGGAAACGGTGAGGCAGCATTTTTTTGTTTCTGACAGAGCAAATCGAACGAACAGCGGAATACAATTCCCTTATTTTGCACCGTGTTTTAAGGGAAACGCAATGGAAATAAGGGAAGTCTTTATTGGGGTCAGTTTTCGCAGTGTCAAAACCGCAGCCCCGAACCTCATTTGAAAGGTCGGGGCTATTTGTGCGTTTCATTTCATGATCTTTTCAAAGCGGAACATTTCATCCGGCCCCTCGCCGGGGAATGATTGTTCGTCTTTCTCCGGCGGATTCGGATCCGGATGCATGGCGGAGAAAAACTCAACGGCGTGAAAACCGCATTTGTTGATATAAAAATGGATATTGCGCTTTTCAAAATATGGCGTGCAGGTCTCCCAGACATTGGTTTCGGGGTGCAGAGCTTCCACGGCAAGCCAAGTGCCGTAGCCGATGCCTTTGCTGTGTTCCTTCGGCGAAACGAAAAGGAGCTCCAGCTCGTTATGATGTGTTTCTTTGTTGATTTTCAGCACTACACCGCCAACCTTTCTGCCATCATACAGAATTCGATATGCCTCGCTGTCGGGTACATCAATGCTTTGCTCAATCGTCGCACGGGAAATGATTTCGCCGTCCTCCTCAAAATGATCGTCCCGCAGCCCGAATTCTTCAATCGCACCATACTTGAAAGACTCCTGATTATCAAGAATGAACTGCTCGCGGTCATCCGCTTCCAGTGGGGCAAGGGTTACTTTTGCGTTCTTCATAATTACCTCCGAAAAATAAAAATACCCGGTCATTACAAAGTAATAACCGAGCGCACTCGACACCTAATCCGGTATGCGGCCTGCAAGGCTTGTGCCTTACGATCCCCGAGCGTTACGACGCTCTACCTCCGGTGACATAAATATGAATCAGCCGAGTCCCGGAATAACCGGGATCCGGCTGACTGTTTGGCGGAGAGGATGGGATTCGAACCCATGTGCGATTGCTCGCAAACTGATTTCGAGTCTTTTATGCAACTGTGACGGGGATGTCCGTTTTGGGGTCGTTTCTGTAAGCCCCGTACCCGCCGAAAGCCGCTTGAAATCAGGCTTTTTTGCTCGGAAAGCCTTGCGGGACGGGCTTTTTTGGAAGTGGGTTCAAATCGGCATTTTTCCCGATTTTGGAGAGAAATGCGGGAAGATAGGAGAGAAAAACCGGGAGATGGCCATACACCGCAGGATAGAGCTTCCAACCGACGAAAATCTATTTTTGAGGTATTACAAATGGATGTATTCCCCGTTAACTGGGACAGCGTTCCCGAGGTGATGAACAAGGAGCAATTCTTCCGAATATGCC
>OHKV01001052.1_pt1 | contig 9857 bp, 8 predicted proteins | sample 1568951 | NCBI WGS metagenome assembly OHKV01 (sample SAMEA3879528, study PRJEB24766) | human gut metagenome | biome: human-associated habitat; feature: feces | place: USA | collected 1985/1987
GGACTGAGGGCGGCGTCGAGATCCTTTTCGTAGGGGGTCATGACCGGCGGCGTGCGCCCCTGCACAGCCCGCCAGCGCGCGGCCTGCATGGAGTAGACCAGCTGGTTCTTCGCCATCCACTCCTGCCGCGAGAGCTTGTACTGGATGCCGAAAAAGTAGTCCGCATGGGCGCGGCGGAGGGCCGAAAGCACCGGGCGGCGGGGCAGTTCCAGCGCGTAGACCGCGCTCTCGAGGTAGAGCCAGGTCAGATCGTCAAGCATGGCTTGCCGGATGTCGCCTTCCCATGCGTCAAAGAGGCTGCGCACCAGCTCGTCGCCGTAGTATTTGTGGACCAGCCCCACGACGCAGTTCATGTAAAAATCAATGGTGCCGTCTGTGTTATGGGCCAGAAACAGCGGCTCAAAGCCGTAGGCTCCGGCAGCGGCCCAGACCTGATTGGCCGCACGCCGCTCCTGCGCGGTGTAGCTTTGGGCGTCCATCAGGCAAACAGCTTTCCGGCATCCAGCTTGGCCGGGATGCGCGCGGCGATCACGTCCCGGATCAGCCCCTGCTCGTAGGAGTCAAAGGCCTTGTTGGTGATGCCCATATCCAGCGCCGCCCCGGCCGGGATGCCCCTGCGGATCAGCCGCAGCGCGTCCAGCATACCGCGCAGATCCAGCGCTTTGGTGGAAATTTCTGCACTGTCGCATTTTTTCTGCAGGTCCAGAAACAGCAGTGCAAACTGGTGCACATATTTTGCCGAAAGATCCGGGAACTGCGCCCGCAGCAGCTTTTCCAGATTATCCTGTGTGATGGTGGGCATCTGCACCACTGCAAAGCGGGAGGTCAGCGCCTCGTTCAGCTCCCGGGTGCCCGCGTAGCCGTAGTTCATGGTGGCGATAAAGCGGGTCTCCTCGGCCAGCGGGATGCGGTCGTACCCGGGCACATCGATGGCGCGGCGGAAGTCCAGCACCGCGTGCAGCACCGCCAGCGCCTCGTTTTTGGCCATGTTGATCTCGTCCAGCACGCCGAAGCCGCCGCACTGGGCACAGCGGTAGACCGGCCCGGGCCGGAAGGTGACCGCCCCATCCACAAAGGTGTCCATGCCGATGAGGGAGGCTGCATCCATGTTCACATGGAACGAGATGTCCCATGCGGGGCGGCCAAAGGCGGCGGCCAGATTCTCGGCCAGCACATTTTTGCCGGTGGCCTTGCCGCCAGCCAGCAGCAGGTTCTCGCCGCAGAGCAGGGCCGCCAGTGCCTGTTCCCAGACCTCCCGGCCATAATAGGTAAAGCCGGAAACGGGGATGCGGGGGCGCAGGGCCTCGGGCAGAGCGTGGGCGGCGCGGTATTCTTCCACAGCGCGCAGCAGGTCGGGGCTGATGCCCTCCTGCCGTAATGTTTCCATCAGATCAGACATCCAAGACATCTCCTTGCGGTTGACTTTGCCAAACCGATTTTTCAGCCTTATCATAGCACAACCGCTCCGGTTTGTGTAGGGGGCGCGGGGGCATTTTTTGCCGGATTTTTGCCCGGGAAATGCCGCAGGGTGGAACGGATCTGTGTGCTGCCATGCGGACGAAGGTGTTTTTCGTGCCCAGGAATCGTGCGGCAGCGGATATTTTGTGGAAAGCTGTCGAAATGGCAGGTGTTCCGCGTTGCGGGTATCCACTTTTGGCTCAGAATGGTAAAAATTCCGGAAATTCGATTGACAAATCCGAATATTTATCGTATAACCTATATATGGGAACAATTCCGGAGGGAATGCGGAACTCGTGCCCCTGCCCGTTCCTGTCGGAGGAACCACGGTCTGGTTCTGGTGCCGGTGTACTTGGTTTGGTGCAGACGGTAAGTATAGATTGATTTGAAAGAGAGGAATCCCCGTTATGATGAACAATGAGATCAAAATGCCCGCTAACTTTGCTGTGATCGATGAGAACGAAATGGTGTACCTGCAGGGTGGCGCAACCACCGAGGCTACCGCTTGGGACGTGTTCCTGAACGTTGGCAAGCTGTTCAACTACATCGCCCGCGTGTTCTCCGCAGGCAGCTCCATCGTCAACAACATCAATGTTATCGTGACCACCTTCCAGACCCTGAGCACCTTCAGCCTGACCGCTAAGAACTAAGGTTTGGGCCAAAACCGAATCAGCATTCACAGGGCATCCGCTCCGGCAGGCGCGGGTGCTCTTTTTTGCTGCACAGGGCGGGAAGGCATTCGCCCCCAAATGCAGGAAAGCAGCCGTTTTTCTGCAAAGCGGGCGGATTGTCCATTGACAAGGCTCAAGAGGGTGTCGTATACTAACGGTGCCTTGCAAGAAACCCCGCATCCGCGGAATAAAAGAGGAGAGAGAGAATATGAAAAATAACAACAACGGCATCAAGACCTTTGTCGCTGTCGGTATCGGCGCGGCATTGTTCTTTGTTCTGGGGCGTTTTGTGGCCATTCCCAGCCCGGTGCCCAACACCAACATCAGCCTGCAGTACGCCGTTCTGGCCCTGCTGGCTGCCATGTACGGCCCCGTGGCCGGCGGCCTGATCGGCTTCATCGGCCACACCCTCATCGACCTGTCCTGGGGCGGCAGCCCCTGGTGGAGCTGGGTCATCGCCTCCGCCTTTGTGGGCGTTGTGGTGGGCCTGTTCTCCAAGAAGCTGAACCTGCAGGAAGGCGAGTTCAGCAAGAAGCAGGTGGCTTTCTTTGCGCTGGCCAATATCGTGGCTCATCTGCTGGCCTGGATCCTGGTGGCCCCCGTGCTGGATATTGCCATCTACGCCGAGCCCGTCAAGAAGGTGTTTGCACAGGGTGCATTTGCCGCCGTGTCCAACAGTATCACCGCTGTGGTGGTGGGCGGCCTGCTGGTGCTGGCTTACACCAGAACCATCGCCAAGAAGGGCTCTCTGGATCAGGAGTGATCCCCGCATGAAACCCGGCCTTTCCATCTGCGCCGTCCGGCCCGTTGGAAAGGCTTTTTTGATGAACAGCTGAGGTACCACACCCATGGCAGAACGTAAACCCATCATCTCATTCCGCAACTTTTCCTTCCAGTACCGCGCCCAGAAGCGCCCCACCCTGACCGATATCGATCTGGAGATCTACCCGGGTGAACGGGTGCTCATTGCGGGCCCCTCCGGTAGCGGCAAGAGCACGCTGGCGGGGTGCATCAACGGGCTGAACCCGTTTTCCAACCCCGGCGCGTGCACCGGCACCCTGACCGTGGACGGTGTGGATGCGCCCCACAGCAGCATCTTTGAGCTTTCGGCCCATGTGGGCACGGTGCTGCAGGACCCGGACGGCCAGTTCATCGGGCTGACCGTGGGCGAGGACATTGCCTTTGCACTGGAAAACAGCTGCACCCCGCAGGATGAGATGCACGCCATCACCCGCCATGCCGCCGAGCTGGTGGGCATCGAGAACCACCTCGGCTATGCGCCGCACGAGCTTTCGGGCGGGCAGAAGCAGCGGGTGAGCCTGGCGGGCGTGATGGTGGATCAGGTCAGGATCCTGCTCTTCGATGAGCCGCTGGCCAACCTCGACCCAGCCACCGGCAAGCAGGCCATTGAGCTGATCGACGAGATCCAGAAAAAGACTGACACCACAGTGCTCATCATCGAGCATCGGCTGGAGGATGTGCTCTGGCGGAACGTGGACCGCATCGTGCTGGTGAACGGCGGCACCATTCTGGCAGACCTGCGCCCGGACGAGCTGCTCTCGGGCAGCCTGCTGGCGGAAAACGGCATCCGGGAGCCGCTGTATGTCACGGCTCTGCGCTATGCCGGGGTGGATATTACTCCGGACAAGCACCCCGCCCATGTGGACAGTCTTGTGCTGGACGATACCGACACCCAGAAGCTCCGGGACTGGTTCACGGCCCGGCCCCGGCCCGCCGCGCCGCCGGAACGGGAGCCGCTGCTGGAGGTAAAGGGCCTGAGCTTTGGTTATCAGAAGGGCCAGCAGACCCTGCGGGATGTCAGCTTCTCGATCGGCAAGGGGGAGATGGTGAGCATCGTGGGCCGGAACGGCGCAGGCAAATCCACCCTCTCCAAGCTCATCTGCGGCTTCGAGACCCCGGATGCGGGCGAAATCTTCCTGAACGGCAAGCCGCTGGCTGAGGAGAACATCCGCCGCCGCGCCCAGCACATCGGCTATGTGATGCAGAACCCCAACCAGATGATCTCCAAGACCATGATCTACGAGGAGGTGGCTCTGGGTCTGCAGCGCTCCGGCCTGACTGAGGAGCAGATCCGGGAAAAGGTGGAGGCGACCCTCAGGGTCTGCGGCCTGTATCCTTTCCGGAACTGGCCAATCTCGGCACTGAGCTTCGGCCAGAAAAAGCGGGTGACCATTGCCAGCGTGCTGGCGCTTGACCCGGAGCTCATCCTTCTGGATGAGCCCACCGCCGGGCAGGATTTCCGGCACTATACCGACATCATGGAGTTCCTGCGGGGCCTGAATGCCCGGGGCGTGACTGTGGTGATGATCACCCATGACATGCACCTGATGTTGGAATACACCCGCCGCGCGCTGGTGTTCTGCGACGGACGGCTCATTGCCGACCGCACCGCGGCCGCCGTTCTGTGTGACCCCGCGCTGGTGGAACAGGCGGCCCTGAAGGAGACCAGCCTGTACACGCTGGCCAACCGCTGCGGCATTGCGCCCGCGCAGGAATTTGTAGAGAGATTTATTGAGCAGGACCGGGAGGTGAGAGAGGGTGGCTGCTAAGACCGTTTTGAATTATCTCCCCCGGGAGAGCGTCATCCACAAGATGACCGGAACCACCAAGCTGGCGTTCTTCCTGTTGTTTACCTTTGCCAGCATGATCACTTACAACACCTGGGTGCTGCTGGGCCTGCTGGTGGTCAGCCTGCTGGCCTTCAGGCTGAGCCGGATCAAATTCTGGGAAGTCCGGTTTATGATGACCTTCATGCTGGTGTTCCTGCTGCTGAACAACCTGTTCATCTTCCTGTTCGACCCCAATCAGGGTACCACCCTGTACGGCACCCGCACGGTGCTCTGCCACCTGTTCTGGCGGTATGACCTGACAGCGGAACAGCTGTTCTACATGGTCAACATCAGCCTGAAATATTTTGTGGCCCTGCCGGTGGCCATTCTCTTCATCTCTGCCACCGACCCCAGCGAGTTTGCTGCCAGCCTGAACAGCATCGGCATCTCGTATAAGGTCGGCTATTCGGTGGCCATTGCCCTGCGCTACATCCCCGATATCCAGCGCGACTACCACAGCATCAGCCAGGCCCAGCAGGCCCGCGGCGTGGAGCTGGGCAAAAAGGAGCCTTTCTTCAAGCGGATGAAGAACTCTGTCAACATCCTGCTGCCGCTCATCCTGACCAGCCTGAACCGCATCGACACCATCTCCAATGCGATGGAGCTGCGCGGCTTCGGCAAGAACGGCAAGCGCACCTGGTATACCCAGCGCCCCTTTGCCCGGCGGGACTTCATTGCCCTGGGCGTGGGCGTGGTTCTGCTGCTCATCAGCCTGACCGTGACCATCCGCTTTGGAAGGTTCTATAACCCATTCCTCTGAACAAAAAGGCATCCCCGCACTTCCTGTTTCGGCAGGCCGTGCGGGGATGTTTTGCTTTTACAGACCGTTGGTTCAATGATGCCGCAAGAAAAAGAAGGGGCTGTGTTACGCCGCGTCCACGAACTTCTCCGGGTCTTCCACGGCATCGGTGATGGTCTCCTCCGCGTCATCGGAGGAGTCGGCAGGCTGCTCCGGGTGGAGCAGGGCGTTGAGCAGGTCACGGAAGTCGATCAGGCTGTCATCCACCTGCTGGTTCCGGGCCAGCAGGTCCTGCACCATGTCGGGCTTGTCGGTGATGAGGTCGTCCACGCCCAGCTCCAGCATGTGGGTGGCGACCTTTTCGCGGTCGATGGTCCAGGCAGACACAGTCTTGCCCCGCAGATGGACGGCGTTGACCATGCCGGAGGTGATAAAGGTGGTCTCCACGCTGAAAAAGTCGGCATCGGGCAGGTCGTAGTAGTTGCCTACGCCCAGAGCCAGAATGTAGCCGGTGGGGTACTCGGGGGCCAGCGCCTTGACCTTGTGCAGGGTCTCGTAGCTCTGGGAGGTGATGACGCAGTTGGAGCTGTCGAAGCCGTATTCCCGCAGCAGGCGTACGGTCTCAGCCTCCAGAGCAGGGGTGGCGGCGCTGGGCTTGATCTCCACGTTCAGGCCGATGCGGCCCCGGCAGAGCTGCAGCACCTGTTCCAGGGTGGGGATCCGGGTGTCGGCAAAGCGGCTGCTGAACCAGCGGCCCGCGTCCAGCTGTGCCACCTCGGCATAGGTCAGATCATAGACTTTTGCGTTTTTGCCGGTACAGCGTTTCAGGTTTGAATCGTGGGTCACCACGACCACGCCGTCGCTGGTCATCTGCACATCCAGCTCGATGCGATCACCGCCCTTGAGGATGGCCGACCGGAAGGCGGGAAGGGTGTTTTCCGGGGCCACGGTGCAGTCGCCCCGGTGGAAGGTGACCAGTGGGGTCACGCCGCCCACGGCGGTGAGCAGGGCATCGTCCTGGGGCAGGGCATAGAGGTAGACTGCCATCAGCCCGGTGGCCAGCGTGACCCCGGCCACCGCAGCGGTGAGCAGGGGCCAGCCGCCAAAGCGGTGCGGTTTGCCTTCCGGTAACTCTTCCGGCGGGCAGTCACGGCAGCGATCGTAGAGGAATGCGATGATGGTGCACTGGGCCGTGGTGACCTTGCAGTCCAGCAAAAAGCCGAAGAAGGGGATCTCCAACAGATACAGCGCACGGGCGAGCAGCAGCATGGCGCGGGTGCTCCGCAGGCCGATCAGCGCTGCCACGCTGTAAACCAGCAGGGAAGCTCCGAAAAAGACCAGAACAGACCGGACCAGCGCACTGAGGTTCCACCGCAGCAGCACACCGGCCAGCCGGGGCAGCTGTGCCCTGACATGGGCAGCGCTCTCCTGAACGGCTTCCCACAGGCTTTTGCGTTCCAGCGTAAAGAGGGGGAGCACCAGGACCCAGAACAGGGTAAACAGGAACGCCGCACCCAGAATGAGAAGAAAAAGCGCCAGATAGAGCGGCTTTGCCCGGACAAGCCCAAGGATGTACTCCGGCACAGCCAGCTGAGAGATATAGTTGTAAGCCACGAATACATCTGTAAAGGGGATGAGCAGGGCGCAGTAAAGCAGGATGGGCCAGTTCTTGGGGAGCAGGACATGACGGATATCCCCCAGCGACCGGACGAACAGGGAAACAGGACGCAGTGTTTCACCCCGGCGGGCCAGCGCAAACCCGTGCAGGAGGATGGAAAAGCCGTACAGGTTCCAGCACGCCGCCAGAAGGACGATGAGCACGATCCCGCCTAAAATGGTCGGTGAAGTAAAGATTTGATGTGCATTGTTGTTGGTCAGGTAGTTCACCGGCGAACAGCGCAGTGTCAGCGACCAGATGCCATTCATGGCGGGCAGAAACAAAAGATAGGTCAGGGCTTTGTGCACCAGCACGGCTGTCAGAACGGCAGCGGAGGCTCGGTGCAGCAGGGTCAGGGCATGGTTCCGGGTGTCCTTGTAGGCCCGGTGTGCCCGCGTGAGGGAGCGGAAGAGATGCTTCAATTTGGATTCCACCTCGGTACTGGGATATGGTTCTGTCATTTTACAGTAGTATATCACAAAGCCGGGAAAAATGGAAACGACACGGATCGACAGTTTGTTCCAGAGGGCACAGGCGCTTTTCAGCGGAGCAAAAGCGTGTTACAATAGGGGCAGAGTAAAACAGACAGGGGAGGAACACCCAATGCAGATCATGGATCAATTCGGTGCAGCACCGGGGGCAGAGAGCGTCCGGATGCCCGATGGCACCGAGCGGACACTGGCGGCAGAGCACGCCGCGGCCATTCTGGTCAACGAACAGCCAGCCTTCCGGGTGGTCTGCACGCCGGAGCTGCTGCCGCAGCTGGCGCTGGGCCGCCTGCTGACCGAGGGCTGGATCACCTCTGCTGACGAGGTGGAGCGGGTGGCCGTCTGCGCGCAGGGCCTCAAGATAAGCGTTCAGCTGCGCCACCCGCTGGCGGCAGCGGAACAGGCCGGGCAGGAGGTGCCCAGCTGCTGCACCGATAACCTGACGCTGGCCAGCCCGGTGCGGCTGCCGCCGCTGGTCCCGGTCCCCCAGCGGGAGATCCCCGCCGCATGGGTGGATGCGCTGGCCGATGCCATGGGGCAGGGCCTGCCGCTTTATCGTGCCACCCATGCCGTGCACAGCTGTCTGCTGCTGCGTGCGGGCAGGATCTTGTACCGGTGCGAGGATCTGGGCCGCCACAACGCGCTGGACAAGGCCGTGGGCTGCGCCCTGACAGAGGGTGTGCCGCTGGCGGAGTGTGTGCTTTTTACCAGCGGCCGGGTGCCGGTGGATATGGTGCGCAAGGCCATCCGGGCCGGTGTGCCCGCGCTGGTGAGCAAGAGTATGCCCACGGTACAGTCGCTGGAGCTGGCAGAGAAATATGGATTGAAAGTGTTCATCCGGCAAAAGAAATGATTTCACCAAGAGCTTTTGAGAGAAATTGCAGGGCTTTGTTTGTGCGTATACGTTGACTAACCGGTGGAAAAGATGTTATTCTTATAACGAAGAAACCGTTCCGCACTGTTGCAGCAGGTGGAACGGCTGTTTTCGTGCCCGGGAGTTCCGGGCACAGCTGAATCAAACAGGCAGGTGATACAATTGAAGCAGGCAAATCATGCGCCGCAGTCCTTGTGGCGCAGGCGGCTGCCCGGCTATGCGGCCATGGGTGCGGCAACGCTTGCCATGGCGCTTGGCCTTGGCGGGCTGATGCACAGCCGCACCACGGTGGCCGGAACGGCCCTGCCGCTGGCAGATGCCGACGCTGCCACCTATGGTGTGAGCGCGGTGTACCAGCTGGATGACACCACGTATTATGTGGTGGGCAGCAAGCAGGGCTTCCAGAGCGAGGTGCAGGCCGGTGTGACGCTGGACCGCGACGGCAATGTGCTGGATGTGAAGATCCTGGCACAGGCTGAGACCGACAGCCTGGGTGCTCAGTGTGAGAACCCGGAGTTCACGGCCCAGTACCAGGGCGCAGCTCCCTTCACGCTGGCAGGCAAGCGCTACACTGTGACCGACCCGGCCACCGGCACGGCTTTTGCTGCCGCAGGCAGCGCCGAGACCGACGCTGCCCCCGCTGAGGCCTTCGACCCCGCCGCATGGCGTGCGGGCGATACCTCCCCGGAGGCCGAGGCTACCCGGAAGATGTATGAAGCCGGGCTGACCCTCTCGGCCCTGAACGGCCAGCCGATGGACGACGCACTCATCCCCCCGATGGACAACAGTGCTGAGGCTGTGGCACGGCGCAAGCTGTACGCGGCGTGTCTGAGCAAGAGCGCGCAGGACGGCGAGAAACAGGCAGTGCCTTATGCAGACTGGTCCGCTGAAAAGCAGGCCGAGTACAAGCTGCAGGCCGCTGATCTGACCACCCAGGGCAGTGCGGCCGACACGGTCAGCGCTGACATGACCCAGGTGGATGCGCTTTCCGGTGCAACCATTACGTCCACGGCGGTCACGGACATCGTCAACAATTCTTATTTCTATGTAACCGAGGTGCTCTGCGCAGAGTGACCTCACGGAGGAATGGAAACCTATGGCAAAAACTGATTTTCTGACGGCTGACATGACCCGCCGTCAATTTATGAAGATCTCGGGCAAGAGCCTTGCAGGACTCACCCTTTCCGCATCTATGCTGTCCCTCTTCGGCTGCTCTCAGAAGCAGGTGGATGCCGGTGCTGTGGCGACCTGGGCACTGCCCCAGGGTCTGCTGGTGGTCAATGCTGACCTGTGCACCGGCTGCCAGCGCTGCGAGATCAACTGCACCCTGACCAACGACG